>ENA-OUVC01001947-OUVC01001947.1-marine-metagenome-genome-assembly--contig:-NODE-1947-length-11860-cov-6.007299_pt1 | contig 11860 bp, 10 predicted proteins | sample MGYA00248622_ERZ508571 | MGnify/ENA primary metagenome ERZ508571 (study PRJEB26236, sample SAMN06267175) | marine metagenome | isolation source: Columbia River Estuary | place: USA:Columbia River... | reverse complement strand
GTGGCACCAGATCACCCAAAGATTAAGACTGTTTCAAAGGTCTTTGAAAAGATCGCATCACAAGAAACCTTTAGATTGTTTGCAAATGTAGAAATCGGAAGCGATATTTCTGTTGCCCAGCTTCAAGAAAAGTATGACGCAGTCATTATTGCTACCGGATCTTCGCACGGTAAGACACTAGGCATCCCAGGTGAAAACCTACGTGGATCCTTATCTGCAGCCACTTTTGTGCCTTGGTATAACGCACACCCTGATTTTGTTGGTGTTGATACTCCGTTAGATGCTGACACAGCTGTTGTTATCGGTGCTGGCAATGTTGCGATGGATGTTGCGCGAATGCTGGCGTTAGAGCCAAGTGAGTTAGATCCAACAGATACTGCAGATCATGCAATCGATGCTTTTAAGCAGAGCAACATCCGCAAGGTCTACATGAGCGCTCGCCGTGGACCAGAGCATGCAGCCTTTACATCACCTGAACTTCGCGAACTTCCAAAGTTAGAACACACAAATGTCCTGATTCAGAAGGCTGATATTGAGGCGGCAATTGTTCGCGCAGGAGATGCTCCTGAAAAAGATGTTAAGAGTAATTTGGATGCGATGTTACTCATTGCCGAGAACCCAAAGAGTGAGCATGAGCGCACGATGCAATTTCTATTCCAGCACACACCAAAAGAGATTCTTGGAACAGATCGCGTTGAGGGGGTTGTGTATTCAACGCCTAACGGTGATGTGACCATTAAGTGCGGCCTTGTTATTACCGCTATTGGGTATCAAGCACATGGGATGGATGGCGTTCCGTATGAAAACGGCAAGGTTATTAACAACGATGGCCGGGTAAAAGACAATTTGTATGTTGTCGGTTGGGCAAAGCGCGGCCCGTCAGGTGTGATCGGTACTAATAAATCAGATTCTGCCGCGGTTATGGAGCTTCTTGTTGAAGATCTAAAGAGCCCCAAGAAGGCTGGCGATATTTCAGAGTTGTTAACCCACCAGGTTGTTGTTTCGCAGTTGGATTGGCAAAAGATTAATGAAGCAGAAGTTGCAGCCGGTGAACCACTCGGAAAACCACGTCGCAAATGGGTTGCTCGCGAAGAATTAATAAAACAAGCAGGTCTTTAAAGCGGCTGGATAATTCCTAACTGCTCTCGGAAACCCAAAGCATCCCAAGCATCAAATCCATCCAGTACAACCCCATCTTTTATTGTGTCGATTGAAACTCCATCGACTGCAATCTTTGCGCCACTTGCAGTTTTACCAAGATAATCAGCACCAGAATGTGTACCAGTTAGGTGCCAACGTGTAACAACTCGGTTACCTTCAGCGATGATTTCACGAACATCAAAATGAAGATCAGGGAAAGCTGCGTGCCACTTCTTCCACTGTTCACGAAATGATTCTCTGCCAACTCCAAACTTAGGGTCATTTCCTGCCGCATCGATTGCAATAAAGCGATCTATGGCGGATTCATCTTTCTGATTCCAAATTAGTTCAAAAAAATCCTCTGCCGATTTACGGTTCTCCTCTAATGAACTCATGAAGTTACCACCGAAATTGTTGAATCTCGATACTCAAGAATGTGCGCCTTCTTACCAACTCCAAGTTCGCCCACAGCGTGTAGACCAAGGGTTTTTGCAGGAAGAGTAGAAGCAGCAAAAACGCAGTCAACAATGTTTTTATTAAATTGCAAGAAATTGATAAAAGCCTTATCCATGGTCAAAGTACTGCCAGCCAAAGAGTGATTTGAAGTCAATCGTGCCACGCCATTGATCACGGCAACTGCAAGAGAACCAATCGAGTAACTTCCATCGACACTGCCTGCAGCCGACATAGAGTCAGTAATCAAAATTGTTCGTCTATTACCCGAAGCAAGTACCTCTTTGAGAGTTTCATCGGAGACATGGACACCATCTAAAATCATTTCAAGTGCAATATTTTTCTGCGCCAGTGATGCTTCAGCAATAGAGGGAACGCCATCGGAGGGTTTAGGCATTCCATTACTGAAATGGGTAATCAATTTCGCACCGGCTGCAAAGGCAGCATTTGTTGTCGCCACATCGGCTTGTGAGTGGCCGAGAGCGACAGTCACTCCGCGAGAGGTTAGGTATTCAACCGCTTCGATTCCACCATCAAGCTCTGGCGCCAGTGTCACCATAGAAATTGAACCTTGGCCAGCATCAATAAGAGCTGATAGTTCATCGATTGCTGGAGAACGTAAGAGCGATGGTTCGTGGGCACCGCAACGAGCATGGGAAAGATACGGACCTTCTAGATGGATGCCCTCAAAAACTCCAGCATTAACCATAGGCAAAAGGCGGAGAATTTGTTCTTCAAGAACGCCAATAGGTTCAGTTACAAGGGAAGCAATATGAGTTGTTGTGCCGTGTGTAAGGTGAGTATTTCGCGCAGCAGCGACGTTTTCGGGAGAAAGATCTGAGAAGTAGAAACCTCCACCACCATGTGAATGGATATCAACAAAACCAGGAATTAATGTTCCAGCGTGAAGTGAATCAGGAGTTTCGGTGCAGTTAAAAGAAATGGATGTAATCAGACCCGCATCAGATTTAATGCAGGTTTGTTCCTTCAGTTGGCTATCCACTACGGCAGATACTCCATGTATGTGCACTATTTGCCTGCCTTCACTAGATCAAATGCCAACATCGCACAGCCAATTGCACCAGCTTGTGATTTATAATGTGCAATTTCAAGTCGCGGTTTTCTTTGGAACGTGAGTGATGAATCCAGATACTCTCTAATTGGCTTTAAGAAAGTTTCGCCAGCATTAGATAGTCCACCACCAAAAACAATTACTTCGGGGGCAAGAATTGTTATCAATACTTCACACGCTCTCGCCATTGCTGATGTGGCATCGTTCCAGACATGTATTGCAATTGGATCCCCCGCAACAACTAATTTGTAAATCTCCTCAGTAGTAACATCAGTTTTCCCACTTTGACTTTCATAAGCTTTACTTATCGCAAGCGTTGATGAAGCGGCCTCGAGACAACCTGTTTTACCGCAGACACATGAATACTTTCCCCTTACATCTACATGTCCAATTTCACCCGCAAATCCTTCAGCAGAGCGAATCTCGCCATCAATAATCAAAGCAGCAGCAATCCCTGTTCCTACAGGAATAAAGATTGCATTTTGTGCATCTTTTGCCGCACCACTTCGCATTTCGGCAACTGCTGCGGTACGAACGTCGTGGCTAAATGCAACAGGCATATTGATCGCCTCAGCCAAAAGGTTGCGGATAGGGAGATTATTCCATTGAAGATTGCCAGCCCAGCGCGAAGTACCAGTGGGCTCATCAAGAGTGCCAGGCACTACTAATCCGACTGCAGCAATAGTCTGGTGCTGTGCAAATTCTGTAACGATTGCCTTAATCGCGCGTACTGTTTCCACACCTGTTGTATCTGCCTTAGGTGTTCTGATGTTTTTTGTTGTGATGACATTGAAATCAGAGTCGACGAGTGCGCTCTTGATATCTGTTCCGCCTACATCGACTGCGACTACATAGTTCACAGTGATGATTGTAATTACTTATCGAGAATTATGGAGCGAGCTAGACCTCGTGGATTATCAGCATCCACCCCACGCTTCTTGGCGATTGCGATTGCAACGCGCTGAGCACGGATGAGATGTGCCATTGGGTCGAGTGTGCTTGATTCAAATAGAGCGCCAGTTGATTTGATATCGCGAACCAAGTCAGCAGGGATATCGCCGAATGCCCACACAGCTCGACCTGGTTGAGAAATTGACAATGGCCCATGGCGGTAATCAAGAGCTGGATATGCCTCAGCCCAAAACTGTGAAGATTCACGTGTTTTAAGAGCGGCTTCATGTGCAAGACCGATCGTCCAACCGCGTCCAAGGAATGTAATTTGATCAACCTCAATTAGTGCAGAGATGTCGCTAGCGAGAGATTCTTCAGCATCTTTAACTATTGAATTGAGGTCAAAGCCAAGGTGGGCACGAAGCAGACCTAGCGCAGCTGTTGCCCAACGGGTCTGAAGGACAGATTGTTCATCAGCAAAGTCCATAACGATGGTCTCAGTCGCGCGATCTTCGACAGGTGAATCATGAATTGCCGTTAGAACTACTGAAGGGGTTTTGATCTTTCCAAGCAGCTCTACTATTTCAGTGGTTGTTCCAGAACGGGAGATAGAAACAACCCGGTCGTACTTACGGCTGTAATTAAATTCAGAGCCAGCGTAAACATCCGTTTCGCCATGGCCGGCTGCCTCTCGCAAAGAGGCATATGCCATCGACATGAACCATGAGCTTCCACAGCCGACGACCGCAACGCGCTCACCCTTTTGGGGGAGCTTGCTAAATACGCTTGGGGCAAATTCAGCCACCTGACGCCAAATCTGGGGCTGAGAGGCAATTTCGGTATCTGCGTGCGAGGCGATAGTCATGGCGAGACTGTAGAGGCTCACCCCCTCAGAAGTCAAGAAATTTGCATTAATTTGCTTAAAATTGTTCGTTATCAAACAGTTACACGCAGATCATTGATTTACTCTCATGAAAGTGGTCGACTACCTCCAACGAAGCCCCTTCGTCGGGGCCTTACCCGTCAGGAGAAATACCTTATGAAGAAAGTGACACGCCTCAGCGCACTCGTTGCAGCCACTGGTTTGATCGCAGCTTCTGTCCTTGGATCAACAGCTAAGGCAGCGGAAGTAGTTGAACTAAAGATGGTCGCAGCTGATTACGCAAACATGCAGCCATACTGGGATGACCTCTCAGCAAGATTTACAAAAGCAAACCCAACAATCAAGGTAAAGGTAGATGTTGTTTCTTGGGAAACAATCGATGACAAAGTAAAGACACTAGTTGCTACAGGTCAGACACCTGACATTGTAAATAAGGGTGACTATTCAGCAGCAGCTGCTGAAGGTCTTCTTTATCGTGCGGATGAAATGGTTAGCAAGGCAACTCTTGATGACATCGTCCCAACGTTTCTTAACAACTCTAAGTACAATGGCATTGCATATGCTGTTCCAGATTTAGCATCAGCACGCGCACTCTTCTACAACAAGGACATCCTTAAGAAGGCTGGCGTAACAAAGCTTCCAACTACTTGGGTTGAACTCGAAAAAGTTCTCAAGCAGATCAAGGCCAAGGTTCCAGGCGTTTATCCATACGCACTTCCACTAGGACCAGAAGAAGCTCAAGCTGAATTTGCAATCTGGGCTGGTGGCAACGGTGGAGTTATGTTTAAGAATGGCAAGTGGGTTCTAAACTCTAAGGAAAATATTCAAACAATGGAGTTCCTAAAGAAGCTCACAGATCAGAAGTTGACTCAGCCAAACCCAGCTAAGTGTGATCGCACAGCATGTGCACAGGCACTCTTTGCAGCAGGTAAAGCAGCATTCATCAATGGTTCAGTCTTCCTAGAAGGATGGCTTAAGGACAACGGTGGAGCTGCAATTAACCTTGGTTCAGGTTCATTTGTTGCAGCACCAGGAAAGAAGCCTGTAACACTTGGTGTTCAGGATTACTTCACTGCATACAAGGCAAACGGGCACAAGGCGGAGATAGCTAAGTTCATGGACTTCATCTTTGAGCCAACCAACTATGCAGCATTCCTCAAGGCAGCAGGCGGATTTATTCCTGCAACCAAGTCGGCAGGAGTAAATGCAGCTAAGGATCCAAAACTCGCACCATTTATTAAGTTGCTTCCATCTGCAATCTTCTACCCAGGAGATCAGGCTTCATGGCCAGCAGTTAAGGGTGCAATTCAGCAACAAGTCGGAACTGCGCTTGTAAATCCAAAGAAGACTATGGATGCGCTACAGGCAAAGGCACTAGCAGCTTCGAAGTAATCGCGTTTATTGTCGCATAAGGGGACAAGGCGGTAAGGGTTGGGGGTTCGCGAGCGATCGCGAACCCCCGCTCTACTTTTTACTTCTATCAACAAATACAATCAACGCCCTGGGCAACATGAGGAGATCAAAGAAAATGCCGAAAACGGTGAATCGAAAGTCCCGCCTCGGCGCACTTCCTTGGATCTTCCCAGCACTATTCATGATTTTTGGATTTGTACTGTGGCCAGCGTTCGAAATGATTCGGACCTCTTTTCAAGAGGTGAGCACTTCCGGAATTACTCAAGGTTGGGCTGGGCTTGAAAACTACAGGACGCTTTTAGTAAATCCAGATCTACCTAACGTGCTTATTCGCACATTTATTTGGGTTGTGGGAATTGTTTTCTTTACGATTTTGATTTCTTTGCCTGTAGCTCAATTACTTAACGCAAAGTATCCAGGTCGCAAACTTGTTCGATGGGCAGTCATCATCCCTTGGGCAGCATCGGTTGTAATGAGTTCAACTATTTGGAAGTGGATACTGGACCCGTATTACGGTGTGCTTAATAAAATGGCGATGGATCTAAAGATTTTTACAGAACCTGTCGACTTCCTAGCTAACCCAAAACATTCATTTGCTTGGTTAATGCTTGTCGCAGTATTTGTGTCAATTCCTTTCACATCCTTCGTAATTCTTGCGGGACTTTCAACAATCCCTGATGACATTGTGGAAGCATCAACTGTGGATGGCGCAACAGCTTGGAAAGGTTATAGACACATCAAATTTCCATTAATCAAACCGGCACTTTTAGTGGCCATGGCGATTAATTTAATAAATATTTTTAACGCATTTCCAATAATTTGGGTGATCACAGGTGGTGGTCCGGGCTATGAAACCGATACAACTACAACCCTGGGCTACAAGATCTCCTTTAGAGATCAAGATATTGGACAGTCCGCCTCAATGGCCTCAATCAATCTCATTATCATTCTGGCCTTTATTGGAATTTTCTTAAAGGTGTCAAAAAGTCAGGAGCGAAACTCATGACAACTCAAATAGTTCCTAAACTCCATAAACGGTTCACTGGCAAGAAAGTTAGCCTGACTATCTCTGCTTGGGTCCTTGGATTCTTGTTCTTTGCACCATATCTCCAAATGCTGCTCACAGCACTTAAACCTCAAGAAGAGATCACGGCGATTCCGCCGACCTACTTTCCAAAGGAGTGGGCTTTTGATAACTTTATTAATGTTTGGAAAGAGATCCCACTAGGAACTTTTATTAAGAGTTCATTTATTATATCGATGTCAGCGACTCTAATCGTAATGTTTATTGCGATTCCAGCTGCTTACTATGTGGCACGAAATGATTTTCGAGGACGCAAACCCTTTCTCTTCTTAGTTCTAGTTACACAAATGTTTGCACCTACAGCTTTGGTAATCGGTATCTTTCGTGAAATTGTAAAACTACAATTAGTAAATACATATCTTGGATTAATTCTTGTTTACGCTGCGTTCAATATGGCTTTTTCTATCTGGATTTTAACTAGCTTCTTTTCAAGTATTCCCAAGGAAATCGAGGAAGCGGCTTGGATTGATGGTTGTAGCCGTTTTTCAACATTAACTCGCATAGTTCTGCCACTTTCACTTCCCGGACTTGCGACAGCATTTATTTTTACCTTTATTGCGGCCTGGAATGAGTTCGTTATCGCACTGACGCTGACTTCTTCGCCAGAGCAAGAGCCACTTACTGTCGGTCTTACAGCGTTAATTGGGTTTTACCAAGTGCAATGGCAGTACTTATTTGCAGGATCTCTTATTGCAATCGTTCCCGTCGTTATCCTCTTTGCATCGATTGAAAAGTGGCTAGTTGGTGGACTTACTGCCGGTAGCGTGAAATGAGTAGACAGGATCGACTCTCCCAGATTCTGGAGATCGTTGTTGAAAAAGGAAGTGTGGACGTTGAATTCGTCGCTAATGCGTTGGAAGTTTCAACCGCCACAATCCGACGCGATTTTGATGCACTGGCAAAAAAGCAACTTCTCTCACGCACACATGGTGGTGCAGTAGCGACAGGTGGATCTTTGGGATTGCCCCTGACATATAAAGTCGCTAAAGAAGATGAAGTTAAACAAAGAATTGCAGCAGCTGCAGCCGACATGGTTTTGCGCTATGACATTATCGGAATTAATGGTGGAACAACTACTACTGCAGTTGCTCGAGCAATAGTGGAGCGAACTGAATTCGCGCCAGGTGACTCATCTGATCTACAACCAGCACTTACCGTTGTTACCAATGCAGTTAATATTGCAGCAGAACTCACGGTTCGGCATCAGATTAAGATTGTTGTAACTGGAGGAGTTGTTCGTCCACAGTCGTACGAGCTCACGGGAGCATTTGCAGAAGAGGTTCTAAAGGAGGTTAATATCGATATTGCATTCCTGGGTGTTGAGGCTATCGATTCAGTTATTGGCGCAGCGGCACGGCATGAAGATGAAGCGCGCGTCAATCGTCAGATTGCTTCTCGGGCTCGCAAAGTCGTTGTCGTAACGGATAGTTCAAAGTTCAAGAAGAGTGCATTTGCTTCAATTTGTCCAATAAATGAAATAGACGTTCTTATAACCGATGATGGAATCGATCCCAAGACTATAAAAGATTTTCGCGCACTTGGTGTCGAGATTGTCATTGTCTAAGGAGCCACATGTCACGAACACACGCTGGAAAGTTAGTAATTGGTGCTAAGAGCACAGGATCTGCCATTGGGGCATTTAATGTCATTTTGCTTGAACATGCAGAGGCACTTGTTGAAGGCGCAGAGTTGGCAAAGTTGCCAGTTATTCTGCAGATTAGTGAAAATTGCATTAATTACCACAAAGCTTTAAAGCCAATCTCTGTTGCAACAATTGCTATAGCTGAATTTTCATCTGTGCCAGTTTCAGTTCACCTAGATCATGCCGAGAGCGAAGAACTTGTTAAAGAAGCACTTGACCTTGGTTATGACTCAGTCATGTTCGATGGCTCAAAACTGTCTTATGCTGACAATGTTGCAGCAAGTGCACGTATGGCAGTGTTATGTGAGATCTATGGTGCAACTCTTGAAGTTGAGATTGGCGAGGTTGGTGGCAAAGATGGCGTGCATGCACCTGGTGTGCGAACAAACCCACTAGAGGCAAAAGCTTTCGCAGAGGCCACAGGCACTGATTTACTTGCAGTTGCGGTTGGCTCTTCTCATGCGATGACTACCCGAGATGCGTCTTTAGATTTTGATCTCATACAAGAAATTGCAAAAACTGTTGGAGCTCCCCTGGTCTTGCATGGTTCATCTGGTGTTAGCGATCTCGATCTGCAGAAGGCTGTCAAGGCGGGAATGAGCAAGATTAATATTGCGACACATCTCAATAATGTTTTCACTTACGAAATTCGCCAGGCTCTTGAAACTAATCCGAAGTTAGTTGACCCCCGCAAGTACATTGGCCCAGCGCGCGATTCGGTCGCAGCTGAAGTTGCGCGGCTACTTACTCTCTTACAAAACTAGTTGAATTCAGCAACCTCTCCAGCAATAGCTGACTCTTCAAGAGTTTTCATCATCTGTGCAGTATCAAATCCTCTGTAGTACTCACCGATCCCCAGGTGCTTGATATTTAATCGTTTTGCAGGATCGAACTCTCGGATGGTGATGCCGAGTGCTTCTAACTTTGCTCGGCGTTGACCAAAATAACTTTCAAAGTCTTTACCATCTCCCCAACAGCGAAATGCGAGTGCTGCTGCGCGGGGCCACATCATATATTCGGCATGTATTGGCGATTGAATGTATTCGCTCCATAGTTGGAACTGCACACCCGTTGCACCTGGCAGAGGATTAAAGACCAGTACATCATCGAGAGTAATAGGACCGCCAATAGCAAGTGGTTCAGCATTAGATACTTCCTCTGAATAATCAAAGTATGTTGGAAACACTGGCCCTTGAATAACTTCTCGACCATGATCTAGTGCGATTTGCGCAATTGCAGCGCCCCGCCAAGACATTACCGTTGCCTGTGTTGCCTGTTCCGGATCAAATGCAAACGCGTCGTCCCATGTGACCATCTTTTTACCAAGCCCATCAATAATTTTCTCAACTTCTTGCATGAAGTAGAGGAAGACTTCCTTCGTGGTGACAAAACCTTGTGATCTCATCCAGGTCACAACCTCAGGATCGAGTAGCCAGTTATTAATTAATGATTCGTCACCACCTACATGGATATATTCAGATGGAAAGAGTTCGGCGACTTCTTGGAACACCTTTTTGAGAAATTCAAAAGTTTCAGGAAAGGGACGAAGTAGGTGATCAGAAATACCCCAACGTCCGCTTACTTCGACGGGGTTCTGGTTAATTCCAAATTGTGGATAGGCGGCTAAGAGTGCGCCTGTGTGCCCAGGAATGTTTATCTCAGGTATTACCCGTATCCCAAGTGAACTTGCATGGATGATAATTTCTTGTGCATCTTCATGGGTGAGGTATCCAGAATGCTGTATGCCATCGTAAGTTGGCTCAAGAAGTCCGTGGTTATTCTGACTGTGCTTTCGAATAGAACCGACCTCGTGAAGCAAAGGGAAAACCTTGCTTTCAAGCCGCCAACCTTGGTCATCGGTTAGGTGGAGGTGCAAAGTGTTGTAGTCAAAAATAGCTAGAGAACTGATGGTTTTTTTGATGAACTCTGCATCAAAATAGTGACGAGAGATGTCTAGCATCGCTCCTCGCCAGTGCATCATGGAAGGATTATGTCGCAGATGGTCAACCAAAGGGTAAACCTCGGGTTAAGAGTGTAATCCGAGCTGAATTGCTGAAGCAGGCTGGTTTGTAACCGGCCTCACTCTGCCAACACCGAGTCGTAACCTAAAATTCAGTTAAGTGAAATCTAACTCTGATTAGATGCTTTTATGAAAACAACCCTCTCAAACCGCAAAATCTTTAGCCTGGGCACATTAGCCCTAGCTACATCGCTACTAGTTTCATTACTAGTCCCCACTGCGCAAGCAAACACATTCTCACTTCCAAACGCACCGACAAATGTCACCTCTTATATTGGCGCTAAGGGCATCGTCGTTAGATGGACACCATCAGCAGATGTTGCGCCATCTGTTACAGGTTATGTTGTTTCAGCAGGTGCGGGCTCATGTCCAATCTATGTTCCTGCAAGAAACAACTCAGTCGTGACTATGCCTGTAGTTCTTGGTCAACCAGCGGGTACACCTGTTGTTCAAGCTGTTAATGCATACGGTTTCTCAAAGCCAACTAAGTCCAGCAAGAGCTACACAGCAGCTGAATTAGCAACTGTAGCTTCATCATTCAATAAGGCTGTTCAGGTTCTCCAGCTCAGCGACCTCCACGGTGCAATTGAAGTGGGTGGCTCATTCGGTGCGCCTCTACTTGTAAGCAACTGGGATGCAGATCGCAAAGCCAATGCTGCAACAGTCGCATTCACATCAGGTGACAATATTGGTGCTGCTCCTCCAATCTCGACAGAGTTCGAAGAGCTTCCAACAATTGAAACTCTTAATGCAATGAAGCTAGATGCTGGTGCATTTGGTAACCATGAGCACGATAGAAACCTTGCACACGTTCAAAAGATTATTGGGGCCTCTGATTTCCAGTGGGTAGTCTCAAATTACAGCGAGGGTTCTCTCTCTGTTTTAAAGTCAGGCACAAAGCAAGCAAAGAGCTTCACAATTATTGAGCGTGCAGGTGTAAAGATCGGTGTCGTTGGTGCCAATACATCAGAGACAATCGAACAAGTTTTCCCAGGAAACCTTGATTACACAGACGCATCAGGTGCCAAGAAGACAATCATAATCGACCCAGGTGTTACTGGTATCAACCAGGCAATTGTTGATGCAAAGGCAGCAGGCGCCGACCTTGTGATTGCGCTAGTTCACCAAGGATGGCTAGAGAACGCCGATGGTGTTTCTAAGGGTGTTTTGAACACAATGGCAGCACAAATCAAGGGCGCTGCTGCAATCTATGGTGGTCACAGCCACCAGAGTTTTGCATCAGTAATCCCAAGCACCCCACG
>ENA-OUVC01001938-OUVC01001938.1-marine-metagenome-genome-assembly--contig:-NODE-1938-length-11896-cov-3.673999_pt1 | contig 11896 bp, 9 predicted proteins | sample MGYA00248622_ERZ508571 | MGnify/ENA primary metagenome ERZ508571 (study PRJEB26236, sample SAMN06267175) | marine metagenome | isolation source: Columbia River Estuary | place: USA:Columbia River Estuary... | reverse complement strand
GAAACGCATCAACCCGCGCTTATCTTTGCGGGGATAGTTTGCCATTCCTCTATTTCAACACATCTCTAGGCTCGCGCGGTGGAGTCCGAGGCGCGCCATCACCTAATACATAGGACATATGGAGATGATTCCAACCACATAACTTACAAACTTCAACGACATAAACTCGAAAATGTCCATACTCATAGGCTAAAACCTTTAATTCACTCGTTGTTTTAACTCTTCCTGACAGATAGCCAAGATCATCGCCAAAGATATATGTCACATGAACTAGTTCGCTCTTGGCGCACATCGGACACACGCGTTCGGTCTGTTCACCATGATGTTTCGCTGCTCTTAATAAGTACGGATCGGCGTCGCACACTTGTTCCCGCAACAATGCGTCATGTTTGATTTGTTCAAGTACTGCTCGCCGAGCCAAAACATAGTCCAAAACATGACGCGGGCGAACTGGATCTGCCACGTCCTCAGCTGGATATGGAATTGGGCGAGGTGGCTCAGAACTGACACCGCCAGCTCGGATGCCCGAGATACTTTGATGCGAACCTGGCCTACTCACCTGACAACCTTATGTCCGCTGAAGGGATATGGCTGGGGCGTGATTGGCCGGCTCGGTGGGAAAACCCAGCAATATGTAGTCAATTGGTGGCGAGCGGGGTAGCCAATTTGCCCGAACCCACCCAGACTGTATCCTTTAGATGTATCAATTCGATACATCTAAATATCCTATTTCTCAAGGGTTGGAAGCGCTGTGGCCAAAAGATCTGCTGCTTTAGAGCTGGCAATCCTTGGCGTACTCGCCGAGACACCTCAGCACGGTTACGAACTTCGCAAGCGTTTGATTTCGGTCCTGGGACTTTTCAGCACGATTTCCTACGGTGCTTTGTACCCAGCGCTTAAGTCATTAGTCGAGCGTGGATTGCTTGTTGAACAAGATGAAGTTGGCACTGGCAAATATCCAAAGCGGGCTCGCATTACATATGCCTTAACTGAAGCTGGAACTGCCCACTTCAATGCCATGGTTGCGGACAGCGGTCCAGGTGCTTGGGATGACGATACTTTTGCAGTTCGCATGTCTCTATTTGGACAAACCGATGTAAGTACTCGTATACACATTTTGCAAGGTCGTCGTAGTCGCGTCGAGGACCGGTTAGCAAACCTTCAAACAAATTTGTCTAAGGGCCGGGAACGTTTGGACTCTTACACATTAGAACTGCAACAACATGGCTTAGATGCACTTGAGCGTGAAGTGCGTTGGCTAAATGAACTTATCTCGCGAGAACAAGGTGCCGCAGGTAGCGGTAACCCACAAACCTCGCAAGTTAATAAGAAGTAAGACCGCAAGAAATATTCACTGACAACTAGGAGGCTTACAGTGAGTGAAGTTAGAGTAGCGATTGTTGGCGTAGGAAACTGCGCATCATCGCTGGTACAGGGCGTTGAGTATTACAAAGACGCTGATCCAAAAGCATCAGTTCCAGGACTTATGCATGTGCAGTTTGGCGACTACCACGTTAAAGACGTGAAGTTTGTTGCTGCATTCGATGTTGATGCAAAGAAAGTTGGCCAGGATCTTTCTGACGCAATCTTCGCTAGCGAAAACAACACCATTAAATTCTCAGATGTACCGCCAACCGGAATCACGGTTCTTCGCGGTCACACCTATGACGGACTTGGTAAGTATTACCGCGACATGGTTGTTGAGTCTGATGAGACACCGGTTGATGTCGTTAAGGCACTTAAGGACGCAAACGTTGACGTATTAGTTTGTTACCTGCCAGTTGGTTCGGAAGCGGCCGCTAAGTTCTACGCTCAGTGCGCAATTGATGCTGGCGTTGGCTTCGTTAATGCGCTACCAGTTTTCATAGCTGGCACCAAAGAGTGGGCTGACAAGTTCACTGCTGCTGGTGTGCCAATTGTTGGCGATGACATCAAGAGCCAGGTCGGTGCCACAATCACCCACCGAGTGCTTGCAAAGCTTTTTGAAGATCGTGGCGTAACTGTTGACCGCACTTACCAACTAAACGTTGGCGGCAACATGGACTTCATGAACATGCTTGAACGCGATCGTCTGGAATCAAAGAAGATTTCCAAGACTCAGTCAGTAACTTCACAGTTGCGCGACAAGATCGATCCACGCAACGTTCACATTGGCCCAAGTGATTATGTAGCTTGGCTTGACGATCGTAAATGGGCATTCGTTCGACTTGAGGGGCGCGCATTTGGCGATGTGCCGTTGAGTCTGGAATACAAGTTGGAAGTTTGGGATTCACCAAACTCTGCTGGTGTCATCATTGATGCAATTCGTGCTTGCAAGATTGCAAAGGATCGTGGCATCGGTGGACCAATCTTGAGCGCTTCAAGCTACTTCATGAAGAGCCCACCAGTTCAATACGATGACACCAAGTGCCGTCAAGAAGTTGAAGACTTCATCGCTGGAAAGTAAGTATCTTGCAAGAACCGTTGCGCAACGGGTGTAAGTAACACAAAAGCGGCCTCCTTATCTAAGGGCTCCTAGTTCAACTAGGGGCCCTTAGTGTTTGTAATTTGATATTTACCTGCGAGTAACGACAATTCTTTGAATCTAGAGGTAGCGTGATTTAAGTGAATCGACCAAGCATTAAATCGTTCTCGGTTTTGCGGCATGCGAATGCGCGCGAGTTACTTGGTGTGCGGATTTTTGGCCAGGCCGGCGATGGGCTTTTGCAAACTGCATTAGCAACTTTTGTATTGTTTTCGCCACAACGTGAATCAGACCCGCGAAAGATTGCTCTGGCATTTGGAATTTTGCTATTGCCGTATTCGGTGATTGGTCCATTTGTTGGAGTCTTCATTGATCGCTGGTCCCGCCGGACGATTTTGATTCGAGCAAATTGGTTACGAATAATCACTATGGTCGCAATCGCGATTGTTATCACTGGTCACGCTGCGAATACTCTGTTAGCTGTTTTGGTACTTGTCAGTTTGGGGCTAAACCGATTCGTGCAAGCGGCATTGTCAGCGTCCTTGCCACATGTCGTTGATGGGGATGATTTAGTTCCTGCCAATGCGCTGTTTCCAACGCTGGGAACTACTGCGGCATCGCTAGCTGCAGCTCTCGGAATCGCAACTCAAAATATTTTGGCTAACTCAGATTCAGTGAATGCTGGATTAGTAATTCTGGGATCAGTATTTGCAGGCATAGCTTCATTGATCGCACTTCGCATCACACCCAAAGATGTACTCGGTCCCCATCTTGTTGAATCTGCAATGCGCGATGAATTTCGAAATGCGCTCTCTGGACTAGCCGCAGGGTTTAGCTACATGCTGCGTTCGGGAAGAACTTTAAGCAGTATGGTTGCCGTTTCATTTCAAAGATGGGCATTCGGAGCGTTAACCGTTCATGCGTTGTTGCTTTCCAGAAACTCGTGGAGTGTTAACAACACAGCTGATGAAGCCGTGCTGTATTTCGGATTGTGCGCCGGCGCTGCTGCGCTTGGCGCATTCACCGCTGCAATCCTAAGCACGTTCTTACTTAGCGACCGAAGCGAAAAGTCCACAACTGATGTAGCTCCGCATCGTCAAGTACATTTGATCGCTGCTATGGCGATAGCAACTGCAGTAAGTGTTGTAGTGACCTTTGTTGGATACCAATCAGGAACTTTGGTAGCAGTTTGCGCCACGGCAGCATCGCTTGGGTTTGCCGGACAGCTGCTAAAGATCAATGCGGATACAACTATTCAGCGGACGATAGATGATGCTCATCGCGGTCGAGTCTTCTCAATTTTCGACATGATGATCAACGTCGCTTTGGTTTTGGGCATTACAACTTACGCTTTAATCGCTGGGATCAGAGATAACGTAAATGTAGGAACTGCCTACTCTGCAGTGTTACTCAGTTGCAGCGCAGGCTTAGCAATCTTCTTACTTCGCAAGTACCGCGCCAACAACTAGTCGTTTTTAGATTGTGCGTTCCACCAGGCAGTAAGTCGCTCAATCGCTTGTTCTCGAGTTAACGGACCTTCATCCAAGCGAACATTTAGTAAGTGGTTGTAAGCCTTACCAATCATTGGACCCGACGGCACGTTCAAAATTTCCATAATGTCATTACCGTCTAGATCTGGTCGGATCGAATTCAATTCCTCTTGCTGCGCCAAGGTTGCGATTCGCTCTTCTAGATCGTCATAAGTGGCTGAAAGTATTGCAGCGCGTCGTGGATTTCTCGTGGTGCAATCAGCTCGAGTCAACTTATGTAAACGATTTAATTCCTCGCCAGCATCTCTTACATAACGTCTAACTGCAGAATCAGTCCATTGCCCTTGGCCATAGCCGTGAAACCGCAAATGTAATTCCGTAAGTTTGCATACTGAATCAATCACATCGCCTGGATAACGCATTGCTGTCAATCGCTTGCGTGCGATTTTTGCGCCAACAACTTCGTGATGATGAAAACTAACGCCACCGCCTGACTCAAAGCGACGAGTTTTTGGCTTGCCGATATCGTGAAGCAGTGCAGCTAAGCGCAGAACTAAATCTGGTTCGCAGTTTGGTTCATGTGAAGTTTCCAAATCAATTGCCTGTTGCAGAACTATCAGACTGTGTTCATAAACGTCTTTGTGTTTATGGTGCTCATCAATTTCAAGTTGCAGCGCAGGTAACTCAGGAATCACATGTTCTGCAAGTTTTGTGCCTTCAAGAATTTCAAGACCGAGTGTGGGCTGAGCTCCCATAATCAATTTACTGAATTCATCTCGCACTCTTTCAGCGGAAACAATCTTTATCCGATCTGACATTTCAGTTGCTGCTAAAAGAACGTCAACGACCGGAGTGAAACCTAATTGACTTGCGAAGCGAGCAGCTCGCATCATGCGCAGTGGGTCATCGGAAAAAGACAGTTCTGGTTCGCGAGGCGTGCGAATAACTCGTTTACTTAAATCATCAACGCCACCAAATGGATCAACGAAAGTTAGTTCGGGCAATCTGACTGCCATTGCATTGATTGTGAAGTCACGGCGAATCAAGTCATCGTCTAACGAAGTTCCAAAAGTTACTTCAGGTTTACGACTTTCCTCGTTGTAGATTTCTGAGCGATAAGTTGTAATTTCTACTTGGAAATCTTTACGGCGGGCGCCAATGGTGCCAAAAGCAATTCCAATATCCCAAACTGTGTCAGCCCATGGTGTAACTAAGTTCAGGATTTGTTCAGGTTTTGCATTTGTTGTGAAATCCAAATCATTAATTTCTCGATTCAGAATCAAGTCACGAACTGGTCCACCCACAATGGCAAACTCAAACCCTGCCGAATTAAACAGTTGGGCTAGTTCCATCACGTCAGGCATCTGACTCAGAGCAGAAGTTACTGCTCCGGTTGCGATTGCCTGTGGCGATGAGTTGTTCATAACTTCACCTAGCCTAGATGTAAATACAAAAAGTCCAATATTTCTAGGTATTCTTAGGTGGTGAGCCGACAACGAGTATTCAGGTACGCGCCAAAAAGCAGGTCGATTCAAGTTGGTTATTCCCACGTCGTATCGGTTCTCGCAATGGCCACCTTAAGTACTGGACTCCTAACTGTGCCGGTGGCAACTTCGCAGGCGGCCGAAGGCGACTCAGTTAACATAACGGGCTTAAATATTTTGCCTTTAGCCGATGCTGGCGGAACTTTGGGTAGTAACCACGTTGTTTTCTTGAAGGGGACCTACACCAACACTTCTAGCCAAGCGATATCCAAACTCGAATTGAACCTAGTTTCAACACCAGCAATCGGAACCAGAGGTGAGCTTGCTGGCTTGATAGCTGATCCCACGAGTGCCAGCAATTTGATACCTTCTGAGATTTCTGCCATCTTGCGAAACATCTCGCCAGGTGCCACCAAGAATTGGCAGATTTCTTTTCGAGGCGAAAAGGTACTGGGCGAAAATGTCTCCGGCGTTTTTGGCTTTGGGGTAAAGCCAGATGGGCCTGAGCCAAGCGAAGCGACCGTCATTACTACCCCTTGGTTTTTCAACGCAGATATCAAACCGACAAATGTGTCACTTGTAATTCCGTTGACTACCCTGAATACCCATTTGGCAAACAATGAGATCACTGATCAGAAGAAGGATCTAGCGGAAGCCAAGAGATTAACTAACTTAGTTATTAATCAAGACCCGTCCAAAGTTTCCTGGCTGCAAGACTCTGCGTTGTTACCTTGGGTTGATCAACTTGAGGTTGATACTGAGTCAGAAACTCCTGCGAAGTTGCGGGCTGCACTTTCTGGCTTACCTCCGACCACCGCCATGTTGCCATTTGGTCAAACTGATTTAACAGCCTTGGTGCGTGCCAACCAACAAGATGACTTAGCAGATGCGATTACTCAAACTCGTCAGCTTTCTGGAGATCGACAGGTCTTTTATGCTCCAGGTCGGGGAATCGCTGATAGACAAACCGTTTCTCTACTAAATCAGCAAGGGATTCGTTCCATTGTTTCCAATGACTTCCTTCGCGGTGGCATCCGGGAAACTACAGCAGCGGTAGCTACTTCAGCTTCAAACCCAGTTTTAGTTCACGACTTAGGTGTTTCAAGTTGTCTTACTTCCGCAGATAAAGATGATGCCAGTTTCTTTGCAGCCATTACCTGCATCAAAAGTGAGATTGGCATGATTACCGCGGAGTCACCACAAAACTCTCGTTCAATAATTGTGTTAACTCCAGCAAAATGGAAAATCTCTAATGAACGTCTTGTCGCTTTAGTCGCAGTTTTAAGTAATCACAGCTGGATGCAGTTAACAACGCTAGATCTAGTTGCTGCTGCTGCGCCGACTGAAAACTACGTGTCCTCTCAGTCGGCAGATCCCCGCGACTTCAGTCGGGCTTTAGTTAGGCAATCCCAGAGTTTGAAAGTGAATACCGAAAGTGTGTCTGCGCTTTACGCTGATCAAGAGTTGGCTGCTGGATTCACGGCAGCTCGTGTTTTAGGGTTTTCAGAATTGTGGCCAAGCAATGCGCGCGCAACGCAATATCTAACCGACAATCTTTTCCTACTTAATGAATATCTAGGTGCTGTTAGCATTCAAGCTTCTGAGCGAATTACAACTCCTGAAGAGAGTTCAGAAATTCCGGTCACGATAGTTAATGAAAGTGACAAGTCCGTATCAGTCAGTGTTTCTCTGACTAGTAATGCGGCTTCTAGATTCACCGCCGAATCTAGCGGCCTGATCCAAGTAGATAGCGGGCAACGAATTACAGTTCCGGTCGCCGTTACTTTGGTGGGTGCAGGTGTTGTTGATGTGCAAGCACAGTTGATAGCGCCAAATGGCGAGCGGTTTGGTGAGGTGGAAAATATCCAAATCTCTTCAGCTGCTTACAGTCAGTTCGCCCGTACTCTGGTGTGGGGAGCCTTTGGTTTATTGGTTCTGCTAGCTCTAAGCAATTTTGTTAAACGAAGAAAAGATAAGCGTTCATTAAAAGCTCCGGCGCGCTAGTTTACGAACAGGTGGTTTGAGAACACAGTGTCATCATTTATCGGACAAACATCTGGGATGGCCGCTGGCACGCTTGCTAGCCGGATCACCGGTGTTTTCCGAGACATTGCATTAGTTGCTGCCATTGGTACTGGGGTCTTCTCCGATACATATTCAGTCGCTAACAGCATTCCCAATATCATTTACATCCTGATTGCAGGCGGCGCAATCAATGCAGTCTTTATTCCGGCACTTGTTCGTCACATGGAAGATGATGAAGATCAAGGCAAGCAGTTCACCGATCAACTACTGACACTTGTTGGATTGGTGCTTTTCGGAATCGTCATACTTACTGTGTTAATTGCAGGATTGATTGTGCATTTGTATGCAACTCGTCTTTGGTCTCCCCAAGAGTTTGATGTTGCAACGATGTTTGCACGCTGGTGTCTGCCACAAATCTTCTTTTACGGTATCTACACGTTGGCCTCCCAGATTTTGAATTCACGCAATTCATTTTCACTTCCTATGTATGCACCAATTGTCAACAACGTAATTGTGATTGCTACCGCAGCAATCTTTATATCGTTGATGTCTGCAGTGCCTACTGCCAGCTCAGTAACATCGGCACAAATTAATTTGCTTGGATTTGGAACAACACTTGGAGTAATGGCGCAAGCGATGATATTGATTCCTGCGCTTCGCAAAGCCGGATATAGCTTCCGACCTAACTTTAAATTCAAGAATGTAGGAAACGGCAAAGTTGGAAATCTTGCTAAGTGGACTATTGGTTTTGTATTAGTGAATCAAGTAACTTTTTTGATGGTCTCGAATTTAACAACGCTGGCAAACGTCTTGGTTGCTGGTAATCCAGACACTGTTGCCGTTGGGTTCACTTCATATCAAAAAGGGCAGCTCATGATGATGCTGCCGCATTCAATCATCACGGTTTCAGTAATAACTGCCTTGTTGCCTCGACTAAGTAGACAGGCGCACGATAAAGATTTGTCAGCATTCGGTGGCGAACTTTCGGCATCGTTGCGATTAGTGACTGCGCTCATAATTCCAAGCGCAGTGTTTTTGCTCGCAGCGGGACCATGGATTGGCGCACTGCTTTACGGTTACGGCGCATCATCAACAGCCCAGGGCGCGGCATTAGGCGCCGTCGCTTCAATGTTTGCGCTAGGCCTGCCGGCATTTTCGTTGTTCTATGTTTTGCTGCGCAGTTATTACGCCCAGGAAAATACCAAGACCCCATTCATGATCAATCTTGGTTTTAATGCGCTGCACATACTTATTGGTTTTGCACTCTTTAGCCTTCTGCCAGATGGGTTACAAGTCGCCGGTTTGGCTTTGGGTTATTCACTTTCGTATGTCATTACCTGTGGGTTAACTTGGCACCGGGTTGGAAAGCGAGTGCCGGAGATACGAAAGAATGGCCACTTCAGGCTGATGGTGCGCGTTGTGTCTTCCAGTCTGCTGTCTGCGCTAGTTGCATATGTTTTAGTTAGGCTCACCATTACTAATCAGACAGAACTTTCTGCGCTTCGGCTTGGCTTGGCTATTGGAGTTTTTGCAACTTCCTTTTCGTTGATCTATTTAGGGTTGGCAAAAGTGTTGCGAATATCTGAAGTATTAGCAGTCCTGGCGTTAGTTCGCAGAAAATAGACAACTAAACTTCAATCATGAGTGACTCCAACGACCGTATCTTTGATGGTCGCTACTCACTCGATGTGCAAATCTCTAGTTCGTTAAGTTCTCCGATTTGGCGCGCGATGGACCAGTCGTTAAAGCGCTGGGTTACTTTGATTCTTCTGCCTACTTCAGATCTACGCGGCGTTAAATTACTCCAAGAGTGTCAGCAAGCGGCGGTTAACGATCGTCGCGATGTGGTTTCGATTTTGGATGTAGTCCCAGATGGAAAAATCTCGACTGGTAATGATTCACCTTCGCAAGATCGCTACGTCGGAATCGTGACTGAATGGCTAGATGGTGAGACGCTAGATCGACTTTTGATTAGACGTGGTGAAGTTCTTCCCGTAGAGCAAGCGCTGCGACAGCTCGGCATTATTTCCAACACATTGATGCATGCACATTCTTTAAACGTGTTTCATCGTCGGCTTCGCCCACATAATGTTATTTTCTCGCAAGGCCAAGAGGTACGACTAACAGGTTTTGGAGTTGATTCCGCGCTATTGGGTCCAGATTCGATGGACGGCGTTTCCCAAGACATTAAGGGTGTTGGGCAATTACTTTTCGTAATGATCACCGGCATGTGGCCACTCGGAAGCGTTGATTCACTTCCAGCCGCACTTAGTGATGGTGGCTCGGGATTAGTACTACCAAGCCAGGTCCACGGTGGTGTTAGCAACTACATTGATCGGCTTTACCAACGAACCCAAGACGGAACTTACACATCAATGCGCCAGCTACTTGATGCGTTGTCAGTTGGTGAAGTCGAAGAGTCTGAAAGTTTGCAAAGCAGAGTTTCGCGCCTCACATCAAATTCCGTGACTTGGGCACCGCAACAATCCTCACAATCAAGTCGAATCCGCGCTTCAGTTATCGCCGGTCTTTCGGTTTTAGTCTTTGGCTGGATTGGTTGGCAACTGCTAACTAGTAACTTCCAAAAATCTGAATCGCCAGTTGCCATTTTGGCGGGGCCACTACCGAGCGTTGAGGTCTCACAGGCTACGGGCGAGTTATCTGAGGTTGCAACGGTGACAAGTTACGACCCGTTGGGCGATAACGACGAGAATGCCGATCAAGTTCTACTTTCCGTTGATTCAGATCCTGAAACTGCCTGGACTACTGCCAGTTATAACAAAGCTGATATGTCCGGTAAGGCTGGCGTTGGCCTAATTGTTGATCTTGGTACCGAAAAAGAGGTCTATTCAGTGGAGATTGACTTTATCTCTACTGGTCACACAGCCGAGATTTACGTTATTAATTCAACTGAGCCTGATTTTGCAACCGAACTCAAATTCGGTGACACTAACCCGAATGAAAGTTCGAGCAAAGTCTCAGTTACTGAGCCAGCCTCTGGCAGATACGTTTTGGTTTGGTTAACCCCAGATTTACCTGAAGCTGAATCTGGTGAATTCCAAGGTGGCATCTCTGAAATTAGAGTCCGTCTCTAGTTTTCAGCAAGCCAGCCGTGACAGATACCACTTGGCTCGGTCTGATTAGTAAGCCTTGGGTTAGTAAACTTGAGTTACTTCAATCTAAGGAAATCCAATGTCACAGGACATCAATGACGTAATCATCATCGGTTCTGGCCCTGCCGGTTACACCGCTGCAATCTATGCTGCACGTGCGCAGCTTAAACCTATTGTTTTTGAAGGTGCCGTTACTGCCGGTGGCGCGTTGATGAATACCACTGAGGTTGAAAACTTCCCAGGTTTCCAAGATGGAATTATGGGTCCAGCTCTTATGGAAAACATGCGTGCCCAGGCCGTTAAGTTCGGTGCAAATTTGATTACTGACGATGTGACAACTGCTAACTTAACTGGCGACGTAAAAACTGTTGTTGATGGTGAAGGACGCGAATACAAAGCTCATTCAGTAATTTTGGCAACCGGTTCAAGTTACCGCGAACTCGGAATTGAAAATGAGAAGCGACTTTCCGGTCATGGCGTTTCTTGGTGCGCGACTTGTGACGGATTTTTCTTCCGCGATCAAGACATTGCTGTCGTGGGTGGTGGCGATTCTGCTGTTGAAGAAGCGACTTTCTTAACTCGCTTTGCCAAGAGCGTCACCATGATTCACCGTCGGGATGAATTGCGTGCCAGCAAGATTATGGCTGAACGCGCTCATAACGATCCAAAGATTAGCTTTGCTTGGAACAGTGAAGTGACTGAGCTACAAGGCGATGCAAAATTATCTGGCGTAACAATTCGCGATATCAATACTGGTGAAACTCGTCAGCTTTCGGTTACTGGATTATTTGTGGCAATTGGTCACGATCCACGTTCTGAATTACTTAAGGGACAGGTTGATCTTGACCCACAGGGATACGTACTAACTGGTGCCGGAACAACCGCAACAAATCTTTCTGGAGTATTCGCCTGTGGTGACTTGGTTGACCATACTTACCGTCAAGCCATCACAGCTGCTGGAACTGGTTGCAGCGCGGCACTAGACGCTGAGCGCTTCTTGTCTAATCTGCACAGCAAGTAATTCGCGACTTATTCAATAAACCAAGGGGTTAATCGCTAACCACTTATGCTTGATCCACTAGCAACAATAGGAGTAATAATGGGCGCAACTGCAGCCGTAACAGATGCATCGTTTGCTGACGATGTCTTAATGAGTGACAAACCAGTACTGGTTGATTTTTGGGCTGAATGGTGTGGCCCGTGCAAAATGATTGGTCCAATCCTGGAAGAAATTGCTGCCGCACATGGCGACAAACTAACAATTTTGAAGTTAAACGTTGACGAGAATCCAGCCACCGCAGCTAACTACGGTGTGACTTC
>ENA-OUVC01001937-OUVC01001937.1-marine-metagenome-genome-assembly--contig:-NODE-1937-length-11897-cov-3.055838_pt1 | contig 11897 bp, 10 predicted proteins | sample MGYA00248622_ERZ508571 | MGnify/ENA primary metagenome ERZ508571 (study PRJEB26236, sample SAMN06267175) | marine metagenome | isolation source: Columbia River Estuary | place: USA:Columbia River... | reverse complement strand
CATCACCAAAAGTTTTTGCTGCTTTCATTTTAGCATCAAAATCTTTTTGTTCTAAAACAACAATTGGGAAGCGCATTTTGTAGTGAGAAGCACCACAAATTTTATTACATACCAATTCGTATGAATAAAATGTTTTTCCTTCTTTAGCAGCTTCAACCTTCATTTCTTCAGCTGTATAGCGAGGTTTGAAAGTAAATTGAGTACTCATACCCGGCACACAGTTCATTTGTGCACGGAAGTGAGGGAAATAAGCTGAATGAATAATGTCTTTAGAGCGGAAAGTGAAGTGATGATTTTTTCCTTTACATAAAAACAAAGTATCTCTAATAATAATATCATCTTGAGCTACCGAGTAGTTTCCTTTCTCAGCAATCATTTTTCTTAATCTTCTTTCGTTCGCTTTCCAAGCAGACAATTGTGTTTCAGCTTCAGACAATTCTTCAGATTTACCAGACCACCCATTCTCCACTAAAGAATCCAATACTTTAACCTGACCTTCCAATTGTACAATAGAAGCAATCGTTCCAACCAGAGCAGAATCTAAAGTAGCTGAAGTAACAATACCTAAAGAGTTTGAACTAGTGATAGTAGAAAAATTCACTTTACCCAATTGATTGTCTTTACCAGAGTAGTGTGCAGTCCATTTAAATTGCTCACCTACCAATTCCACTTCTACAGTATTTTTATCTTCCTCTGGATTAATTACAGCATCCCAAGTAGATAGACCGTAAAACACCAATGACAACAGAACGATAGCGGGAATGATAGTCCACACCATCTCTAATTTATTGTTGTGTGGGAACCACAAAGCTTTTTGGTCTTTCTTTTTATAGTATTTAAAGATGAAAGCAAAAAGGAAAGTATGTGTTAAGAAGAACACAAACAAAATCAAGTACATTGTTACCCAAAACAAGTTGTCTATTTTATCGCCATGCTCAGAAGCAGAAACAGGAAGCAGAAATTTACCCCAACCAGCCATTTGCGCTAGTAAACTGCCAAACAATAAAACACCAAACAAGGCATATAAAAACCCTTGGGTTTTTATTTCAGATAAAGAGACATACTCTTCGTCATCTACCAATTGAGTTGATAATTCATGAGAGCGCATCACTTTCGCGATTGCTACAATCACTATTAAAACCGTTATTAGAACCAATAATTCCATTCCTGTATATTTTTAACTTCCGACTTCTAGTTTATTAATGATATAAGTTCTTGCTTTCTTCCAAGTAAGGGTGGTTTTTCACCAACAATGGTCGACTTGCTATTGATCTCAAGATCACGAACAAGAAAGTACCCAAGAAAATAAAGAAGAAACCAAATTCAATTAAACCAATTTTACCTTGCTCCTTCATTGAAGAAGGAATGATTAACAATTGAACATCTACCCAGTGAGTGATGAAAATAATACAACCAATTACCGTAATTAATCCCTTTTTCTTTTTAGCATCAGCATCCATCAAGCTTGGCGCTTTACGTCCTTCGGAAAGCGCGCCACCGACAGCAGACGCACCGTGGCACTGGGCACAGTTAGTGCGAAATAGTTCTCCACCGAGTGCTAATTCTGCGTTCGTAGTATCATGCATCTCGGCGGTTGGAATTCCTGGGCCTGCACCCAAAGTTGCAATGTAAGCAGCTAGGGCAGCGGTTTCTTCTTCGTTATAAGAAGGCATTTTTGGCATTGCCTGCACGCCTGGCGCAGCAAGTGGCATTCGACCAGTGCCAACTTGGAAATCAACAGAGGCAGCGCCAACCCCTATAAGGGATGGACCATCTGATGCACCTTGGGCAGCCAAACCGTGACAAGACGAGCAGCCTTCAAGGAATAACTGCTTACCTTGCTCGACCTGAGTCTCGGTCTTAGCTACTACCTTTGGGGCAGTTTGAGCACTTACTGCAGCATAAGCAGCACCAGTGGTACCAAGAGCCACGGCTAGAACTGCAAAGAGTGCTGCAGGATGTCTTTTACTGAGTGCCACTGGATTCCTTCTCTATTTTCTGAAATGAAAACTAATCAACGCTTGTTATTGAATTAAGTAGATAGTTGCGAACAAGGCAATCCAAACTACGTCGACGAAGTGCCAGTAGTAAGAAACCACGATTGCCGTTGTTGCTTGCTTATGTGAATAGTGCTTAGTTGCATAAGTGCGAGCCAATACAAATAGGAATGCAATGAGTCCACCGGTCACGTGCAATCCGTGGAAGCCGGTTGTTAGGTAGAAAGCTGATCCGTAGGCATTTGCAGAAAGAGTAAGTCCTTCGTGTACCAAAATTGCATATTCATAAACCTGACCGGCAACGAAGTAAAAGCCCATCAAGAAAGTAATTACAAACCACTTACGTAATCCCTTTACGTCACCGCGCTCAGCCGCAAAGACTCCAAGCTGACAGGTAACAGATGAAAGCACCAAGATTGTGGTGTTAAACGAGGCAAATGGCAGATTGAGTAGCTCGACTTCCTCTGCCCATAATTCTGGATTTACGGAACGAAGCGTGAAGTACATCGCAAATAAGGCTGCGAAGAACATCAACTCACTTGATAGCCAAACAATTGTGCCGATTGACACCATATTTGGGCGTTCGGCCTGGCTTGGGACTCTGACGGGGGTAGCTGTACTCACCCCTTGAGTTTACCTACTGCCTAGGGGAAAATCCCCGCAGGATGGCTAAAACTGCCTCGATGTGACCTATTGCATTTCACTGCCCCAAATGGACAATCCCAGTTACCAATTCGACTCGGTGGTCGGATACTCTTTTGGGGTGTCCAACAGTGCCCCCACTCTCAAAGTGCTTGTTTATAGCGATGACTCTGCCGTTCGCGCCAGCATCAAAATCAGCCTGGGACGGCGTCCATCCGTTGATTTTGGGGATGTTGAGATCCTCGAGTGCGCAACCCAGCCTGCCGTAATTGCCGCAGTCGATTCCCGGCCGTTTGACTTACTGATTTTGGATGGGGAAGCAACGCCATCTGGTGGCATGGGACTTTGCCGCCAACTAAAGGATGAAATTTTCAATTGCCCGCCAGTTTTGGTCTTGGTGGGTCGGGTAGATGATCGCTGGTTAGCAACTTGGTCACGCGCCGATGCAGTTGTTGCTCATCCAATTGATCCACGAGCTGTTGTCAATGCCTGTTTAGAGTTACTCAAGTCACGAAATTCAATTTCCCAGTAGGGAAAATCTTCGATCATGACCGAAGATAGCTGGAAACAAGTTCTAGGGACATTAGTTTCTGGAAGCGACTTGTCATTTGATCAAGCCTTCTGGGCTATGAATGAAATGATGTCCGGCACCGCCACTGATTCTCAATTAGCCGGTCTAGTAATTGGCCTTCGAGTAAAAGGCGAGACTCCACAAGAAGTTAGCGGCATGGTTAAAGCAATGCTGGCTAATGCAATTGAAGTTAACTTAGATCGCATTGCAGTTGACGTGGTTGGCACGGGTGGCGATGGCGCTCACACCGTAAACATCTCGACCATGGCCGCATTAACTGTTGCTGGTGCTGGGTTTCCAGTTCTTAAGCACGGGAACCGCGCGATCTCATCTAAAGCTGGGACCGCAGACGTGCTTGAGGCACTTGGCGTAGCGATCAACATGCCAACAAGTTTGTTATCTTCATGTGTTGCTGAAGCAGGTATTGCTTTTTGTTTTGCACCATTACATCATCCAGCAATGAAGTACGCCGGAAATGTTCGCAAAGAACTTGGCGTGCCAACCGTATTTAATGTGCTTGGTCCACTTTCGAATCCAGGACAACCTGAGGCTGCACTTTTAGGTTGCGCAGACATTCGCCTTGCACCAGTTCTAGCGCAAGTACAACTTGACCGCGGATTTAAATCAATCATCGTGCGCAGCACAGACGGCTTAGATGAGCTTTCAACATCAGCACCTACTCAAATCTGGGATGTCACTTCAGGTAGTTTGCGTGAATCTTTGTTGGCGCCAAGTGAACTTGGTTTACAACCAGCAACGTTGGAGCAACTAAGAGGTGGCGATGCGCAATTCAATGCCCAAGTTGTGCGTGAAATTCTCGCAGGCAGATCAGATGGCAACTTCGCGGCGATCCGAGATGTAGTTGCGCTTAATGCTGCGGCAACCATGGTTGCCTATGACGCAGCAAAAGGTGCGAAGCGTTTTGGTGCCGTCGAAGACCCAACGGTTGCTCGAATATCTCGAGCGCTGCCAGTTGCCTACAGCTCACTGGATACTGGTGCTGCTAAATCTTTGTTAGATGTTTGGGTTTCGATTAGTCAGCGCTACGCACTAGCTGCCAACTAGTTCATTTGCCCTAACTCTGGCTGCTATTGGATGCGCCCAAGTATGGCCATCAGTAATTTCAACTAATCGAGTAACACCATCACCCAGCCACTTAAGGACTAATTCGACCTCGGACACAAGCGTTGGTAAACCAACGTCTGATGCAAGGGAACCCTTGAGCTTAAGAAGATAAGGCTTTGGGTCTTGGCCTGGGGGAGCAACAACGCCTCCGGCAAATCGACCGTGTGAGATTGCGTGGATTTCCCAGCCGCCAAGCGCATTTGCCTGAGCCGCAATGACAAGTGGGATTGAGGTAATCTCGCGCAGCCGGCTGGATCTATGTACGCCGTCTTCCAAAGCATGCATGCGATCCCGAACTAAGGCAGCGTCTTCGAATTTCTCTTCCTTTACTAGAGTCACAATCTTTTCCATCAGCTTGCGAGAAACCTCTGAGGAGTTTCCATTGAGAATTGAACTCGCTTCTAAAACGATGTCTTCGTAACCAACGGTTTCCGCACCTGTTAAACACGGCGCAATGCAACGCTTCATTTCAAATAAGACACATGGCGAGATTGAAGACTTACTTGTAATGCGCTCTTTGCACTGCCGTAAATCTGTAGCTTGGTGCATTGCATGCATTGCGAGTTCAGCACTACTTCCATTTGGAAACGGGCCAACGGCAATGCGTTCTGAATCTGGTAAGTGAGACTGGCGGGAGAGTGAAAGTCTTGGAAACTTTTCATTCGTCATGGTTAACCAGGTAGTTTTCTCAGGATTCCTGGAGCGAAAGTTATATGTTGGACGCAACTCGTTAATCATGCGCAGTTCGCGGATGGCAGCTTCAAGTTTGGTACTACAAACATGAGCATCAACTCTTTGGGCGAGTTCAATCATTGCGGTCATGCGACTGCGCGTTTCCGCGGCAGTGAAATATGACATGACGCGTTTTCTAATGTTGGTTGAAGTTCCAACATAAAGTGGTCGGTTGTTGCCATCGTAAAAAATGTAGACACCTGGTAACTCGGGAAGTCCGTCCGCTAAATATCGTTTACGCCTTCGCTTCTCGGTTGCTGGACCATTGTAAGTTTGCAATCCTTCAAGATCATGCACACCCAAATTTCCAACGCGTTCAATTAGGCCGTGCAACACAGATGTTGTTGCTCGAGCATCATCCAAGGCGCGGTGAGTTGGACTAACTGGAGCTCTAAAGAATTGTGCCAATGTGGAAAGCTTTCGATTTCGCACTTCATCTTTACGTAGAATCTTGCGAGCCAGAATTACTGTGTCCAAAACTGGTGGCTTGGGCCACTCAATATCAAATTTGGCACAAGCAGATTTCAAAAATCCCACATCGAACGGGGCGTTGTGCGCAACTAGAACTGGTTGGTCACCTGACTCAAAATTTGCAAACGCCAAGAACTCGCGCACTGCGGAAGCAACATTTGGGGCATCCGCAACATGGTGATCTGTAATTCCAGTCAGGACTGAAATGAAGGCCGGAATAGGGACACCTGGTGAGCAAAATGTTCGAAACTCGCCAATGACTTCGCCACCTCGAACTTTGACGGCGCCGATTTCAGTAATCCCGGCATCAGCTGGTTTGCCGCCAGCAGTTTCGAGGTCAACAATCACGAACGTGGTGTGAGCCAGGGGTTTACCAATGTCAGAGATAGTTAGAGCTGCCCCATTTGCTTGGGATTCGAAAGCGGGGCTTGGACTCATAATGGGGACTTTATCTGCAAACACCGACAATTACAGGACCCGAGCAGGCATTTCGCCACACCGCGCGACACGACCAGTAAAACTGTCGGAGGGCTCTCATATCGTTGGAGACAGTTAGAAAACCGAAGCTTTTAGGAGCCCAGTATGTTAATTGATTGCTCGAGCTGCATTATGCGCGACATTGCTTGCTCAGATTGTGTTGTAACAGCACTTCTAGGTCCTATGCCGGAATCACTCGATCCGCATAAAGATGTCTTAGATGTGTTAGCCACAGCCGGTTTGGTGGCACCACTTCGCTTGATCAAGGGTGATTCAACACCAGATCAATCCGCTGCCATTGCACTGTGATGCATTTTCCATCTGTTTGACCCAATACGGCAAGATGTAACCATGGGTCGGACACTTGTTATCACCAATGACTTCCCGCCCCGTCCTGGTGGAATTCAAACTTTTGGTTACGAGATTGTTCGTAGATTTGATCCAGAATCAGTAACCGTACTTACTTCAAATTGGGAAGGCGCAGCAGAGTTTGATGCCGCCCAAGATTTCAAGATAGTTCGAGCAAATACCCAGACGCTAGTGCCGTCGAAATCAACTTTGTCCATGGCGCGCGAGATCGTAGTAGCCGAGAACATCACGCGAGTTTTGTTTGGTGCCGCAGCACCGCTTGGCTTACTAGCTGCGCCACTTCGAAAACTAGGCGTAACGAACATTGTTGGCATGACTCAAGGTCACGAGACCGGTTGGGCAATGACGCCAGGAACTAGGCAGGCATTGCGCAAAATTGGTAATGACACCGATTACTTGACTTACATCAGCGAATACACGCATAAAAAGATTGCTAAAGCGTTAAGTCCAGATGCTGCGGCAAGAATGCGACGAATCGTTCCAGGTGTCAATGCCACAGAATTTTCACCAGGCAACTTGAGTTCTGGAAATCAACTAAGAACTGAACTTGGATGGACTGATCGCCCAGTAATTGTTTGTGTTTCCCGGTTGATGGCCCGCAAAGGTCAAGATGAATTGATTCGAGCTTTGCCTAAAATTCACCAAACAGCGCCCAATGCCAGCTTGATCATTGTTGGTGATGGCCCATATCGAAAAGATTTAGAACGGCTAGTCAAAAAATTAGGACTAGAGAATTTCGTTCACCTAACAGGCAAAGTAAGTCAAACCGAATTGTCGAAGTGGTACGCAGCCGGAGACATCTTTGCCATGCCGTGTCGAACTCGCATGGGTGGCTGGGACGTTGAAGGCCTAGGCATTGTTTTCCTTGAAGGCTCTGCCACTGGATTACCAGTAATCGTGGGTGACAGTGGCGGTGCCGTAGATGCGGTTATTGATGGTGAGACTGGGTACTTGGTTGATGGCACAAATACTGCCGAGATTGCCGATCGCATTGCGTATCTTTTTGCAAATCCTGACGTCGCCAAAAAAATGGGTAATGCCGGACGCAATTGGGTGACTCAAGAGTGGACTTGGGACCAAAACTTTAAGAAGTTGGATGGATTGCTATCTGGCTTGGATTTTTCCGACTAACTTCCCTCAAGTTATTCCAGGCAATTGAGGTTGCCCAGAGCAGAGTTAAGATTCGAATCGCATGCGCAGCAACGGCATGGACACCACCTTGCTGGAGACTTAGGTACCACCACGGATAAATAACTTGCCCAATCCCGGCGCTAATGCAAATCAAGATTGAAATCTTTTTGAAGTTTTGCTGGGGTTTGAATGCGCTGACTGCAAGTAAACCAAATACCCAAACCATGTACTGCGGAGACAGAACGCGGCTTGTAACAATAGAAATCAAAACTGCTAGTAATGCAATGTCCGCTGGATTAGCTGAGTTCAATCTGCCAGTAACTCTCCAAAAAAAGAGAGTTCCAAGCAAAGCCAAGCCAACCAAAGTGATTACCAAAGAAACAATCGAAGTTCCAGAGGCAACAACTTCTATCGCACCGAATTGAAATGCTGACGATACATTTCCAGGGCCAGCATTCCACAGCTGATAGGGAAGTGCACCTACGGATTCAATCTGTAGTCCGCGAGATCGCTGACCACCAATAAATGAAAAACTCTCACTCCACCAAAGACTAAGTAGCAAACTTCCTGCGGCAAATGTGCCAGCAAACCAAGTGATGACTTTCAGTGCCGAACCCTTTGGCGTAGCTAGTAACAAAAGCACTGGCCACACCTTTAAGAGTGCGCCGATTGCAATCGCAATTCCAAACTTGCGGGCCTGTCCCACATAGAGCAACGCAGCGACGGCTGCCAAAGTTACAAAAACATCAAACCGACCCAGGATGATAGGACCCATTATCAGTGGGGTAAGCATCCAAATAAATGCCGGCGTGGAGTTTTCTTGCTCTCTTCCAGTTCGGACTAAGAGTAAGAAAATTGCCAAGTCTGCAACAGTTGCCAAAAAAACAAACCCAACCGTATTCCCAGCTAACAAGTACCCAGCCAGAAATACCACGGCAGCTAGCGGCGGGTATTGCCACATTGGATCGTTGATTGGAAAGAACGAATCTGCAATGTTGCCAGCCCACCAGTCGTATAGGCGGACATCACTAAATAGGAATTCAGATTCAGGATAGAAAATCAAGCCAAAACCAGAGAGTAAAACCCAAGCTCTTGTAGCAACCCAACCAAAAGCTAGGGGCATTACTCGCATGAATTTCCGATTCTGTTAAAAGACGCGATCTGAATTAAGCGTAAAGACCTTCAATGTCGCCTGCGAAATCCTGAACAATCAAATGTCTACGAATACTCATTTTTGGAGTTAAGTAGCCATTGTCAATCGTTAAATCTTCCGGCAAGATTACAAACTTCTTAATCGCTTCAGAATTTGAAACTGCTTCATTGGCAGCGTTAACTGCTTTCTGAACCAGAGCACGCACATCTGCATTTTGAATCAAGTCAGACATCGGAGCAGATTCAATATTGTTAGCAGCCAAAATCTGTGGCAAAGCATCTTGATCCAATGTGATCAATGCACCGATGTATGGCTTGTTGTCACCAACTACAACACACTGGCTGATGATCGGATTTGCCCGAAGTCGATCTTCAAGTACGGCAGGCGCAACATTCTTGCCACCAGCGGTAACAATGAGTTCTTTCTTGCGACCGGTAATTCTCAAGTAGCCTTCACCATCAAGTTCACCAATGTCGCCAGTTCGGAACCAACCATCAGAGGTCATAGCCTCTGCAGTAGCCGCGTCGTTGTTCCAGTAACCAGCAAAGACGTGTGGTCCCTTTAGCAAGATCTCACCATCAGATTCAATGCGGGCACCGGTGCCTGGCAGTGGACGACCAACTGAGCCAATCTTTAAAGCTGAAGGCAAGTTAAGAGTGCTGCCAGCAGTTGTTTCAGTTAGACCGTAGCCTTCCAGAATTATTAATCCAATACCTCGGTAAAAATGTCCTAACCGAGATCCAAGTGCAGCTCCACCAGAAATTGCGTGTGTTACTCGACCGCCCATTGCGTGGCGCAACTTGGAGTAAACCAACTTGTCGAAAAGCCCATGCTTAATAGATAGACCCTTGGAAACGTGGCCGTGATCTAAAGCTTCACTGTAGGCAATAGCAGTTGCTGCGGCTCGGTCAAATATTTTGCCTTTAACTGGGCTTGCTTCATGTGCCTTAGCAGCCGACCCATTAAAGACTTTTTCAAATACTCGAGGTACTGCTAGTAAGAACGTTGGCTTAAAGGAACCAAGATCCTTAAGTAATGCTGTTGGGTTAGGGCAGTGACCGATAGTCACTTCGCCGCGCAACATAGCAACTTGAATCAAACGTCCGAAAACGTGGGCAAGCGGCAAGAAGATAAGTGTGGAAGCTTCTGGTACATCGAATACTTCTGGAACCGCTTTCACCAAAGTATCCACTTCAGAGATGAGATTGCCATGCGTAATGATGCAACCCTTTGGCTGACCGGTAGTTCCCGAGGTGTAAATCAAAGTAGCGGGATCACTAGGCCCAGCTGATGTTCGTCGAGACTCAAGTTCCGAATCTGAAACGTTTGCACCTTTACGAGCTAATTCAGCTAAGACATCGTCGCTGAATATGTACGAGCGTGTCATGTGTGGAACTTTTGCTGCAATTGGTTGGAACGCATGAGTGGTTCGTTGGGCTTCAAAGAAAGTTGCAACTACATGCGAATCCGAAACGATCCATTCAACTTGCTCAGGCGAGGATGTTTCGTAAATTGGCACGGTTACACATCCGGCGTACCAGATTGCGTAATCTGCCACAGTCCATTCGTATCTAGTGCGAGACAGAATTGCGATGCGGTCTCCTGCATTTAGTCCCTCAGCGATTAAGCCTTTGGCAACGTTGCGCACTTGTTCCCGGAATTGCGCTGCAGTAATAGTGCTCCACTCATCATCAGTTTGAATGGCCACTGATGGGAATTGCGGATTTCGGGCAAACAGGTCTTCAATTTGATCAGTTACGTTTCCACTTGAAACCGGTGGAATATTCGCTGGCACAGACAATTCGCGCACTTTGGCACCTTTCCATAAAAAGCCTTAAGAGAGGGTAACCCAGGAAATCTAAATCTGGTCCCGAAACCACTAAAACTGACCATTTTCTAGGGCGGTAATTGCTGATACTGCTTACGTTGGCTACCGTAAGGGTGTGTCTGAAAGCGATAAGTTCTACAAGTTTCTGAAAAAGGTTGCCATTGGCCCGGCAATCGAAGTCGCTTTTCACCCTTGGGTTGAAGGTCTAGAGAATATTCCAGAGACCGGCTCAGCTATTTTGGCGAGTAATCACCTGTCTTTTTCTGACTCAATCTTTTTACCAATCGCAGTGCCGCGAAAAATTACATTTATGGCCAAGAGTGAATACTTCGAAGGTCCTGGCGTTCGAGGTAAAGCAACTGCAGCATTCTTCCGAGGCGCCGGCCAAGTACCAGTTGATCGCACTGGTGGCAATGCCAGCACAGCTGCAATCAGTACTGGTGTTCGCCTGCTAAGCGAAGGACACTTGCTGGGAATTTATCCAGAAGGAACTAGATCATCAGACGGTCGGCTATACCGAGGTAAAACTGGGGTAGCACGCATGGCACTGGAGGCGAGAGTTCCGGTAATTCCGGTTGCGATGATTAACACCGAGATGGTGCAACCAATTGGAAAGTCGCGTCCTAATTTTGGCGTTGAAGTTGGAATTCGAATTGGTGAACCACTTGATTTCTCGCGCTATTACGGAATGGAAGATGATCGCTTCGTCTTACGTTCATTGACGGATGAAATCATGTACCGAATTATGGATTTGTCCGGACAAGAGTATGTCGACAAATACGCATCACGATCAAAGCGCCCTGAATAAGCCTTAACTGGTTAGTGGCTTAACAGTTTTCCTTTAGGCTGACCGATGTCACTTAACAAAGTGTTAAACGGTTAACGGTATATGGGGGCGAACCCTTGCTCAGTGTAAGTGATTTACCGTAGGAGCAGTGAAGTAATAGATGAGGAAGGCGAAGTATATGATCCAATCCATGACGGCATATGCCAGCCAAACAGGCACTTTGGACGCGGCGAGTTGGGCTTGGGAACTGCGCGGCGTGAATGCCCGTGGCCTTGATCTGCGGTTGCGCATCCCCGACGGTCTCGACGGTGTAGAAGCCGCTGTCCGCACGGCGCTCACGACAGCCTTGAAGCGCGGCAATGTCACATTGAATTTGCGCCTGACCCGCGAATCTGGTGGCCAAGCGATGTCGCTTGATTTGCCAACTCTTGATTCTGTGCTCGGTGCGCTCGACGCTGTTCAAGAACGCGCGTTTGAGATGGGCGTGACCCTTGCGCAACCTAATTCAGCGGATGTTTTGGCCCAGCGCGGTGTTATCGTGTTTGGAGCGACTGACGAAAACAGTGACGCGCTGGCCAAAGCCGTGCTGCAAGATATTCCCGCTCTGATCACAG
>ENA-OUVC01001936-OUVC01001936.1-marine-metagenome-genome-assembly--contig:-NODE-1936-length-11900-cov-3.992134_pt1 | contig 11900 bp, 11 predicted proteins | sample MGYA00248622_ERZ508571 | MGnify/ENA primary metagenome ERZ508571 (study PRJEB26236, sample SAMN06267175) | marine metagenome | isolation source: Columbia River Estuary | place: USA:Columbia River... | reverse complement strand
GTCTTTTTTATTAAAGAAGGCAATGCCTTTTTCAGCCATGGCCTGGATAGGAATTTTGTATTTCATTTTCCTCACTGTAAAAAGTACGGATCCTACCGGTATGCTTTCGCTAGTCTTTATTGGATTGGCTGTACTTACGGTACCCCACCTGCAAGTATTTACAAAGTTGAATAAGTAAGAAAACCAGCAGCGGAAATTGGTACGTCTAACTAAAGTCAGAAACTTACGGAATTCTTAATTTCTTGTAATTGTGCATGTAGTTCGTGGAGCTGCTGCTGTTGCTCTTGAATTGCCTTTAATAATACAGGAACCAACTTAGCATAATTAACACGCTGTATTACGGGCTGACCATTTGAATCTAATTCATCTTTTTGGCCTGATACTAAATAAGGGAAAGCTTGTTGAAGTTCATGGGCCATAACGCCGATCTCACGTCCACTACCATTTTTCCAGGCAAAATCATACACAGCAACCTGCTTAACAAGTTCAACTGCATTAAAATCGGTAAGATCTTCTTTTAGTCGATAATCAGAAGTTGAACCAGTAAAAAGTCGAAAAGCATTTTCGTCTGTAGCTAGGTAATTCAGCAGCTCAGCTTCCTGATCCATAGCTTGTTGATTGATTAATTTAACATCAATCATAATCAACTCAGGTGTAACCCAGGGTTGTTTAGGCGTATTTTGTTTAGGTTGATTCAAGTTTGTTGGTTATAAGTGTAATAGGGCCTCTAAAATAGTAATAATTCTACAATTTATACTAGTAATGAATTCGGGTCAAATAGCTTTTCAGCATTTCTTGTGGTTATTTCAGCCACTTCATCCAATGAAATACCCTTGATTGTAGCAATTTTTTCTGCAATTATTTTAATATAAGATGATTCATTCCTTTTCCCTCGATGAGGTACTGGGGTTAGATAAGGAGCATCCGTTTCCAGCACGATATGCTCTAACGGCAACTTTTCAACCACTGCCGACACACCGGCATTTTTGTAAGTGAGTACGCCACCAATCCCCAATAAAAATCCTTGTTTGATGATGGCTTCCGCCTCTTCCAGGCTTCCACTGAAACAATGAAAAATACCAGTCAAGGAACTCTGCTTATATTCTTTCAATACCTCAACGCAAGCCAGCGTAGATTGTCGAGAATGAATGATGATGGGAACTTTTTTCTCTAGCGCCCATTCAATTTGTGTACGAAAAGCAATGTATTGTTCCTTTTCAAAAGTTCGATCCCAATAAAAATCCAGCCCAATTTCCCCAACAGCCACAAATGATCGCTTCTCCCACCATCCCTTAGCACAATCCAGTTCTTCCTGAAAATTACCCTTTACAGAACAAGGATGAACCCCCATCATGGCCTTGCATTCCGAAAAACTATTTTCCAGTTGAATCATCGCGTCGTGTGTGGCAGAATCAATGGCAGGAAGATAGATTTGTTCGATACCCTCCTTTTTTGATCTATCCAGCATGGCTGCTCTATCTGATTCAAATTCAGGTAGATACAGGTGAGCATGGGTATCGATTAATTTCTGCATGTTCTGCAAAACTCAGTAAAAAAACCTATTCTTAAACCAAAAGAATTATTAGCAGTCATAGAAGGGTAACTTTATAATGAAAATTGATAAATATGAAAAAGAATTTATTGCTACAACTATTTGCAATAGCCAGTCTACTGACATTTTCTGTAGTAGCTTGTCAAAAGGAAAAAAGCACCACACAAGACCCTGTTGAACAATATGAGATGAACGTCTCAAAATTGTCCAGTGAAGCTGATACTGAAGCTGAAATAATCTATGATGGCATTTTTGATGATGCCATGGGCGTTAATGATGAAGTGGGAATGGGAGGAATGGGAATTTTCGGAAGACTAAATGCCTGTCCTACCGTAACAATTACGCGACCTAATGCACCCGCACCATTTCCGGTACGCGTTGTGTTGGATTTTGGAACTGGATGTGTAGCCAGAGATGGTCATTACAGAAAGGGAAAAATTATTCACGTTTATACCAATCGCCTGATTATCCCTAACGCGGTTGTGGAAACAGCATTTGATGGTTTTTATTTTGACAGCATTAAAGTGGAAGGTACTATGCGCATTAAAAACACCACAGAGCTCACTGTGGGACCCCGCTATCAAATCAATGTAACAAATGGTAAACTGACCAAGCCCAATGGCAATTTTATATCATGGAATAGCGAAAAAGTAAGAACACAGCTTGAAGGAGTATTGACTCCAACGCCTATCGATGATGCCTTTAAAATTACCGGAGCAGCACGTGGACAAGTGAAAAGAGACACTACACTGGTGGGATGGAATGCTACTATAGTAGAGCCATTAGTTCGTCGTAACAATTGTCGCTGGATTGTACAAGGTACTGTTAGAACAGTTCGTGAAAATGCAACTACCGGAACACGTTTTGTGGGATTGATCAACTATGGAACTGGAACTTGCGATAATGCAGCAACGGTTACCATCAATGGAGTTACCTACAATATAACCTTACCCTGATATTTTTTGTTTTGTGAGTGAAACCCGGATCATAAGTCCGGGTTTTTTTATGGCAAAGACTTTAAAGAGTAGCCAGCTGATGCAGTCAAGGAAATTAATGCAGGCAATAATACAGATAAACGCCCCCACGCTTTTTCACTGTCATGTAAAACAATAATAGAACCGGGACGTAAAAATCTACGGCAGTTTTCCAAACAACCTGCTACAGTCAAGCGCTGATCAAAATCACCACTTAGAATATCCCACATAACAATTTGTGCAGGCTCTTTAATTACCGTAGGAATCTGCTTAGCCATTTGCCAAGATAATTTTCCGTAGGGAGGACGAAACAAGTTTGAATCAATCAGATTTGCTGCAGCCGCCACATCATTTAAATAATCAGCCTGATTGATACGCCATGCATGTAAATGCTGATGTGTATGATTACCCACTCGATGGCCCTGCTCAATTATTTGCTGATAAACTTGGGGGTAGGCAGCCACACGACTTCCAATACAAAAAAAAGTAGCCTTAGCCCCTGCACGGGATAGTTGTTCTAGTACAAAAGGGGTGATTTCAGGATGAGGCCCGTCATCAAAAGTCAAATAAACACTTTGCTCTAGTGGGTTCATCCGCCATAAACGATTTGGATAAAGCTGGCGTACCAGTGCAGGTGGCTGAATAAAGGGCTTATACATCAGAGACAAAGATACAGGCAGGGGTTATCTTTGCACCATGAGTAAAAAGGTGAGAGTTCGTTTTGCGCCTAGCCCTACCGGCGGTCTACATTTAGGCGGCGTCCGTACAGTGCTATACAATTATTTATTTGCAAAGAAACACGGCGGCGAATTCATTCTCAGAATTGAGGATACAGATCAGAGCAGATATGTACCGGGGGCGGAAGAATATATTTTTGATTGTCTTCGGTGGTGTGGATTAGAGCCAGACGAAAGCACCCAACAAGGAGGCCCCTATGGTCCTTATCGGCAAAGTGAGCGGAAATCACTTTATAAAAAGTATGCCGAACAATTGATAGAGCAAGGTCATGCCTATTATGCATTTGACACAGCAGAGGAATTGGAGAAGATGCGTGAAAAATATAAATCAGCTGAGAATCCCTCCCCACAATACGATCATCATCTTCGAATGAAGATGCGCAATTCACTCACCTTAACAACGGATGAAACTAAAAAATTATTAGAGGCAAATACACCGCATGTGATCCGGATAAAGATGCCTGTGGGAAAAACAGTCAGCTTTCAGGACATGATACGCGGGGAGGTAAGTTTTGATACTTCACTGGTGGATGATAAAGTATTACTCAAAGGCGATGGAATGCCCACCTATCATTTAGCGGTGGTGGTAGACGACTACCTCATGAAAATAACCCACGCTTTCAGAGGTGAAGAATGGTTGCCCTCTGCCCCGGTACATCTGTTACTATGGCAATATTTATTTGGATGGGAGGCAATGCCGCATTGGGCTCACTTCCCATTAATACTGGGGCCTAGCGGTAAACTCAGCAAGAGAGATGGTGCTAAATATGGTTTTCCCGTTTTTGCGATGAATTGGCAAGATCCAAAAACCGGAGAAACTACAGAGGGCTTTCGGGAAAAAGGATTTTTACCAGCCGCCTTTATCAATTTATTAGCGCTACTCGGTTGGAATGATGGATCAGAAAAAGAAGTATTCAGTATAGAAGAATTGATACAGTCCTTCGATATGGCACGCGTTCATAGTAGCGGCGCCAAATTTGATTACGAAAAAGCAAAATGGTTCAATCACGAATGGATCAAGCAGACTAGCGCCAGCGAACTATTACCATTAGTCAGAGCTACTTTTGAAAAAGCGAATCTAGTTATAGCCGATGTAACACTTTTGGAACAAGTAATTGCCTTGGTAAAAGAACGCTGTACTTTACTAAGTGATTTTGTAGAACAAGGTAGTTTCTTTTTTACCCGACCCACACAAATCGATACGGCCTCTATTCTTCCTAAGTGGAATGCTGAAAAATCAGCATTCTTTGATCAACTCATACAGTACTACCAACAAGCAAATCCTTGGACTACAGGAGAACTGGAGAAGATCTGTAAGGATTTGGCACAGCAGCAACAACTCAAAATAGGTGAGCTATTATTACCACTTCGCATAATGCTAGTAGGTGGAAAGTTTGGCCCCGGGGTATTTGATATTGCGTACCTGTTGGGAAAGGAAGAAACTGTGGAGAGATTGACTCAGGCAAAGCGCTTAATTTTGCAAGGAGCTTAATTATATGAAAAGACCTGTTCGTGTTCTGGTTGCAAAAGTTGGTTTGGATGGCCATGATCGTGGTGCCAAAGTAATTGCCACGGCTCTGCGGGATGCGGGTATGGAGGTAATTTATACCGGACTTCGACAAACTCCAGAGATGGTTGTCAATACGGCCCTGCAAGAGGATGTAGACGCCATAGGAATCTCGATATTATCAGGAGCGCACAATACTGTTTTTCCAAAAGTGATCACCCTGATGCAGGAAAAAGGATTAAATGATGTATTGCTAACCGGAGGCGGTATTATTCCAGAAGAGGATAGTGAAGAACTTTATAAAATGGGAGTTGGAAAATTATTTCATCCCGGCTCGGATACTAGAGAAATTGCTGATTTTATCAAAGAATGGGTAGCCACCCATCGTTCCTAATCTAATTGTATGAACCAACAAAACTGGGGATCGTTCCAAACCTTATTGGGCCATCTCGAAGAGGGCGTGCTCACGCTTATCATTAACAGACCTGACAAAATGAATGCACTCAATCAAACAGTGCTTTCAGAATTAGAGCAAGCAATCGAACAATTTGAGCAAGATCAAACCATTAAAGGAGTGATCCTTACAGGAGCGGGTGAAAAAGCGTTTGTAGCCGGTGCCGATATTAGCGAATTCAATGGGGCGGACGTAATAAAAGCCATGGAAATGGCTTCAAAGGGACAAGCCATTTTTGATAGACTGGAGAAAAATAAAAAACCGATTATCGCAGCGGTAAATGGTTTTGCATTAGGAGGAGGTTGTGAACTGGCCATGGCCTGCCACATTAGAATTGCCACGGAGCAAGCTCGGTTTGGTCAACCTGAAGTAAATCTAGGGCTAATACCAGGATACGGTGGTACACAACGCTTAACGCAACTGGTTGGAAGAGGTAAAGCACTTGAAATAATGATGACTGGTAATATGGTTGACGCAACACACGCTTTTCAAATTGGTCTGATCAATCAAGTAGTAGACGCCACAGCATTAATGGAAGAAGCAAAAAAGATGATGCGTGCTATTCTTTCGAAAGGGCCACAGGCGGTAGCAAGAGTGATTCAAGCGGTTGAGGCCTGTTTTGATAAAACAAAAGATGGATATCAAGAGGAAGTAACACTATTTGGTCAATGCTTTGGTACTGCAGAAATGCAGGAAGGTGTCAGTGCATTTCTGGAAAAAAGAAAGCCAAAGTTCAGCTAACTTTGCAGGGCGAACAACCCCCTATTAAAATGGAATACAGAATAGAGAAGGATACCATGGGTGAAGTGAAGGTTCCCCTGGACGCCTATTATGGTGCTCAAACACAACGGAGCATTGAAAATTTTAAAATTGCTCAGGATATCAATCGGATGCCCAAGGAAATTATCCGGGCGTTTGCGCACTTAAAAAAAGCTGCAGCCCTGACTAATATGGATGCAGGTGTACTGCCAAAGAACAAAGCCGTATTGATAGGAAAGGTCTGTGACGAAATTCTACAAGGAAAATTAGATGCATATTTCCCCCTCGTAGTTTGGCAAACAGGAAGCGGCACTCAGAGCAATATGAATGTGAACGAAGTGATTGCTTACCGCGGACATGTGCTGAAAGGTGGAAAGCTTACGGATAAAGAAAAATTCCTTCACCCGAATGACGATGTCAACAAATCGCAGTCTTCCAATGATACATTTCCGACAGCGATGCACATTGCAGCCTATACGGTTCTCTTAGAAAATACTATTCCTGGTATAAAGAAACTACGGGACACGCTTTCTAAAAAGAGTAAGCAATTCATGAAGGTTGTCAAAATAGGGCGTACGCATTTTATGGATGCAACACCGTTGACAGTGGGTCAAGAATTCAGTGGCTATGTATCCCAATTAGACCACGGGCTTAAAGCCATCAAAAATACATTGGAGCACTTACGCGAATTAGCATTAGGCGGAACTGCGGTGGGCACCGGAATCAATACACCAAAAGATTACGACAAAAACGTTGCCAAGCATATTGCAAAATTGACCGGCTACCCTTTTATTACTGCGGAGAATAAATTTGAAGCACTTGCTGCACATGATGCCATTGTAGAAGCCCATGGTGCATTGAAAACTGTAGCGGTCAGTCTAATGAAAATTGCCAATGATATTCGTATGCTTTCTTCAGGACCCCGCAGCGGAATTGGAGAATTATTTATTCCTGATAACGAACCTGGATCTTCCATCATGCCAGGTAAAGTAAACCCTACACAATGTGAGGCGCTCACCATGATTGCAGCACAAGTGCTGGGAAATGATGTAGCAATTAACATCGGAGGTGCTACCGGTCATTTTGAGTTGAATGTATTCAAACCAGTGATGATCTATAACTTCTTGCATAGTGCTCGTTTGATTGGAGAAGGATGTGTTTCCTTTAATGATAAATGTGCAATTGGCATTGAACCGATTCAAGCCAATATCAAAAAACATGTAGATAATTCATTGATGCTGGTAACTGCGCTGAACACTAAAATTGGCTACTACAAGGCGGCTGAGATTGCACAAAAAGCACATAAACAGGGAACCACGCTAAAAGAAATGGCCATTAAACTAGGATATGTTACAGCAGCCGAATTCGACGAATGGGTTCGACCAGAGAACATGGTGGGAAAACTTAAATAAACATGTCGAAAAAAAATAAGCTTATTGTACTCATCATCTTGATTTTGGCTGCTGACCAGCTTCTCAAGCTATGGGTAAAACTTAATCACCCCACTGGTGAAATTATTCGTGTATTCGGGATGGATTGGTTTCGTTTACATTTTATTGAAAACCCTGGAATGGCCTGGGGTTGGAAGTTTGGGAACGAAGCAGGAAAAGCCATTCTTACCTTATTTAGATTAGTAGCGGTTGTAATTGGAACCTGGTATCTTGGAAAATTTATCAAAGAAAAATACGCCTACGGCTTTTTGGTTTGTGCGGGTTTAATTTACGCAGGCGCAGTAGGAAATTTAATTGATAGTCTTTTTTATGGGGTGATTTTTGACAAAGGCTTACACTTTAGCCCTATTCTCAATGACTATATTGGATATACAGGGGTAGCAACTTTATCATCGGAGGGTTATTCCTCCCTCTTACATGGCAGTGTGGTTGACATGCTGTATTTCCCAATCCTGCAAGGCCATTTTCCGGACTGGTTTCCCTTCATTGGAGGAAATGCATTTGAATTTTTTAGTCCCATTTTCAATATTGCGGATGCCTCCATCTCTGTTGGAGTAATTACACTTTTTTTGTTTCAGCAAAAATTGATTCGAAAGGAATCACAAGAAGTACCAGCAACAGGTACAACTAATTCTGATACTTCAGATCAGACGCAGATTCTCTAATCAATCCTGAAAATAAACACGCTTGACGCGTTGAGAGATTCCAGTTAGAATTTCGTAAGGAATCGTAGATGCCCATTTAGCAACCTGCTCAACAGATAATTCCTTTCCAAATAATATCACTTCGTCACCAACCTGCGCAGCTGGAATGTCTGTAACATCAATCATAAACATATCCATACAGACGCTACCAAGTAACGGAGCTAATTTTCCTTGCACCAACACTTGCCCCTTTTTATTTCCCAAACTTCGTGGATATCCGTCAGCATAACCCACCCGTACTGTTGCCAAACGGGTAGGCCGATCCACTATTGTTTTACGATTATAACTAACTCCACTACCTGCTGGAATTGTCTTGATTTGCGCAATGGTAGAACGTAACGTGATTGCAGGAATCAAAGATAGATGCTGAGCATTCTCAATTCCATATAATCCAATCCCTACCCTAACCATATCCATTACTAAAGAGGGATGACGAATGGCTCCAGCTGAATTTGCAAGATGCCGTAAATAACCAAGAGTCATTTGAGCATTCAGTAATGTAGTGAAGGATTCATACACTTCAAGCTGCTTGTATGTAAACGAATCAGCTGCTGAATCCTCACTGGCTGCTAGGTGTGAAAAAACAGATTGGACTAAAAAACTAGAAGTGGATGCCAGTTGCTTAATTACAGAAGACCAATCCTCCTCAGTAAAACCAAGTCTGTTCATCCCGGTTTCAATTTCGAGATGAACAGGATACGCTGTTATGCCTTGCTTTTGTAAATACTGATCAAACGCTTCCAATAAAGTAATAGAAAATAACGTGGGCTCCAGTTGATAGTTTAATAAGGTTTCAAAAGCAGCAGGCTCCGTGTTCATTACTAAAATGGGAGTAGTGACTCCCGCTTTTCGTAGCTCCACTCCTTCATCAGCATAGGCAACTCCAAAATAATCTACTCCCTGAAACTGTAATACATGTGCAATCTCAGTAGCCCCGCTTCCATATGCAAAGGCTTTTACCATCGCCATGATTTTAGTTCCAGGCTTTAGGAGCTGGCGATATTGATTGTAGTTATGAACCACAGCCTGTAAATCAATTTCCAGTCTTGTTTCATGAACTTTTTCTTCTAAAAAAGTAATCACCTCCTCTAAACCAAAGGAACGAGCACCCTTTACTAAAATTATTTCGTCTCTGAATGAACGCAGTTGCGCTTGTGTAAGAAATGCGGTAGTGTCAGCATACTGCTCTAATTGCCAGCTATCAGCCGTATGCAGAAATGCTGCTCCTATAACAGGTCCTATGGTAATTAAACGGGAAACAGGAACTTGGGTCAGCATCGCGTTTATACGCGCATAGAGTTCCCCAGGAGTTTCCCCCGTTTGCATAAAATCAGAAAGTATCACGGTACGTTTTAGTGAACCTGCTTGCTGCTTCAAAAATGAAAGTGCAATCTCTAATGAACTTAGATCGGCACTATAACTATCATTGATCAATTGGCAATGATGCACCCCCTTCTTTAAACTAAGTCGCATATCAACCGGGGTAAGGCATTTCATTCGTTCTGCAATAGTAGACAGGGGTATCTTCAACAATAACAAAATCTCCCAACAACGAATGGCATTTTGGATGGAGGCCGCATCCGTAAAAGGAATCTGTATAGCACCCCCCGTGGGAAGTAAGGACCCTTTTGCCTTAATGATTGAAAAACCAGCATCTGACTCCACTGAAACTAGTGTTAGAGGTGGAGCAATCGGAGCGCGCACAAAAAGTTTACGCTTCTCTTTTTCCTTTTCCTCCATAGAGCCAAATCCTTCACGATGAGCATCTCCAATATTGGTAAAAACACCAATGGTGGGCTGGATGATCTTTTCCAATCGCTCCATTTCGTCAGGTTGTGAAATACCTGCCTCAAAAATAGCCAACTGATGATGTGGTTTTATTTCCCAAACACTCAGCGGAACACCGAGCTGTGAATTAAAACTCTTAGGACTTCGCACTATTTTAAAATCGGCTTGAAGCAACTGAAACAACCACTCTTTTACAATTGTTTTCCCATTACTCCCCGTTATACCAATAACGGGAATAGAAAATTGTGAGCGATGTGCAGCAGCCAACTTTTGCAAAGCAGTTACCGCATCAGTAACCTTGATAAAATTGGCTAATGGGAAAGAGACTGCATCAAGATTTTGTGTGATTACAAAACTGCGTACACCTTTCTGATAGAGATCTGCAATAAAATCATGCCCATTTCTCTGAGAGGTAGTAATAGCAAAAAAAAGTGAGTGGGCGGGAGAAAATGCACGGCGACTGTCAATCAGTAAATGTTCAACAAGATGATCGTTAACCACAGGTGCGTCAACCCCCAATAGTCGGACTACTTGCTGTACAGTATACAAAAGAATGCGTTTATTGATTTAAAACACTATCATCAACCTCATCAGCAGGAAGTCCTTTTTTCTGAATGAACAGCGAATAAAAGATAGAACCGCTTATACATATAGCAATTACCCCTAAGGAAAGAGCTACTTGTACTTGTTTAGATAGCCACTGATTGATCCAGTGTTCACCCAGCATTTTTGCACCAATGAACACCAATACAATGGCAATACCCTGTTGTAAGTAATCAAATTTGCTTACCGCACCTCGCAGCAAAAAGAAGAGCGAGCGCAACCCCAACACTGCAAAAATATTAGAGGTATAAATCACAAATCGATCGCGGGAAATCCCCATAACGGCTGGAATAGAATCTAAGGCAAAAATCAAATCAATTGAAGCCAACATGATGATCACTACAAATAAGGTGGTATAAACAGGTCTTCCATTTTCACGGATCATAAACTTTCCATCTCCGTCGTGTGGGGCCAATGGCAAAAAGCGCTTTAAGAACAAATAGACCTTACTTTCTTGTGGATTGAATTCTTCGTCCTCATTGGCTGTAAACATTTTGAAACCAGTGTATACAAGAAATACGCCGAACACATATAAAATCCAGTGAAACTTCTCTACCAGTACAACCCCAACTGTAATAAAAATAATCCTGAATAAAATGGCCATAAGAATACCAATCAATAGAACTCTACCATAATTTTTTTCTTTCACAGCAAAAGCAGAAAAGATCAGAATAAACACAAAGATGTTGTCAATACTCAGACTCCATTCCATGAGATACGCACTGAGGTATTCCAGCGCTAACTGCTGGCCTTTTTCAATCCATACAAATACAAAAAAAGCAAGGGCCAGCCCAACCCAGAAAAAAGTTTGATTCAAAGCTTGACGGATCGTGACTGTCTGATTTTTTTTACTCATCAGACCCAGATCAAAAAATAAGGCCAAGACTAAAACAAGAGAAAATACGAGGTAACTGATTTGATCAATATTCATGGTGCTAGCAAAGTTAGGGTCTTAGCGCGCGAATTGTCTTTTACGAATTGACTGAAATAAAAATCCGCCACCCACGAGTAGTAAGAGTGGAATGAGAATAAATAGTATTTGAACCCATAACCGATATTGCTTTACCTTTTCACCATCCAGCAAACGAAGGGTAATCTCTTTAGCGCGTAATCGACTGATGGCAGGATTACTAATTAAATATTCTACACTATTCAGTAAAAATTCCTTGTTCGCAACCGGAATAAAATAACGGCCAGCTTCACCACCAGTCAGGTATTCAAAATGTGTATAGGGATTCCATCCCATCTCGGTAGGTACCAGTGGCGCCTGCGGATCATAAGCACCTTGATCGTTAACAGCAGGTATGTAATCATTTAAAACCAGATCTCCATCTCCAACCAGAAGCACACTTCCCTGTGTAGCCTGGGATA
>ENA-OUVC01001931-OUVC01001931.1-marine-metagenome-genome-assembly--contig:-NODE-1931-length-11922-cov-2.153736_pt1 | contig 11922 bp, 5 predicted proteins | sample MGYA00248622_ERZ508571 | MGnify/ENA primary metagenome ERZ508571 (study PRJEB26236, sample SAMN06267175) | marine metagenome | isolation source: Columbia River Estuary | place: USA:Columbia River Estuary... | reverse complement strand
CGCTGCTTCTCCCCTCCCGAAACTTTTACGCCACCTTCGCCAATAACCGTATCCAAGCCTTTATCGGCGCGGGCTAATAGGTTTTGGCAAGCTGCTTTTTCGAGCACTTCCATACAATGCGCATCTGTAGCACCTGGATTCACGAATAGTAAATTCTCACGAATACTACCAGCAAACAATTGGGTGTCTTGGGTTACAAATCCAATTTTTTCTCTTAAAGTGTCTAAATCAATTTCGTTTTCGGGTACATCGTTATACCTAATTTGTCCAGATTGAGGGCGATATAAACCAACCAATAATTTAACCAATGTTGTTTTTCCAGATCCCGAAGGTCCAACAAAAGCAACCGTTTGGCCGGCATTTACATCAAAACTAATTTCTTGTATTGCTTTAGTTTTAGCCGACTGATGTTGAAAAGAAACTTGATCGAAAGTTAATTTTGTGACTGTGGTAATTATTTTTGGATGAGCAGGTTTAGGCTCTTTAGGCATTTCCATGATGGCTTTAAAATTAGCTAAGGAAACCTCCGCCTCTCTGAAAGTATTAATTACATTGCCTAATTCTTGTAGTGGGCCAAAAATAAAAAAGGAATAAAACATCAAAGAGAACATTTGACCAAGGGAAATTTCTTTTTGAAAAATCAAATACAACATGATAAACATGATGCAGGTTCTTAAGAAATTAACCGCAGTGCCTTGAATAAAACTTAAACTCCTGATGTATTTTACTTTTCTTAATTCTAAGCCTAAGATTTTTTCGGTAGTATTATTGAGTCTTTTTATTTCTTGCTTTACTAAACCTAAAGATTTCACTAATTCTATATTGCGCAATGATTCGGTGGTAGAACCTGCCAGTGCTGTGGTTTCACCGACAATTACCTTTTGAATTTTTTTAATTCTTTTACTAAGTACCGAACTTAAAATGCCAAGTAATGGAACAACCGCTAAAAAAACAGGTGCAATAAGCCAATGCACTTTAATTGCATATACCATAACAAAAACAATTCCGATAAAAGAGGTAAATAAAGTATTGACAAAAGAAGCGATCAACTTTTCGACATCGGTTCTTACTTTTTGTAAAATGCCTAATGTTTCGCCGCTGCGTTGGTCTTCGAATTGTGCATAAGACAAGCCTAAAGAATGTTCTAAACCGTCGGAATACATTTGCGCACCTAGTTTCTGCGTAATTACATTGACAAAATAATCCTGAAAATTTTTCGCAATTCTAGAAATAAATGCAACACCAATGGTACCACATAATAAAAATCCTACGCCTCTGATATATTCCTCTTTTGTGAGTTCGGAAAATTTACTAGCATAATTATCAATGATATAACGAAACAATAAGGGGTCTAACAACGAAAAACCTTGGTTAATAGCGGCCAAAAACAAAGCTAAAGCGCCTAATTTCCAATAGTTTTTTAAATAGGGATATAAAATTTTCATGATTTAATGAAAGGAAAGATGTTTAAACATCAAAAGTACAAAAATAGCAGTAGAAATAGGCTATTTCGGTTTTATTAAATAAATTCTATTTTTGATTCGATGAAAAAAATAATGTTGGCTTTGGGCATGCTATTGAATTTTAGCATACTTCAGGCTCAGGTTTTGATTAAAGTGGAAATGGATGAAGCAGTTATTGCCGCTAGAAAATTCCCATGGGCTATTAAACTTATTGCGAATCAAGTGAGTGTGATAAGTGCCAAAGAAATTGCGCAAGCAAACCAGGCTAACACAGCCGATTTACTACAAAATTCGGGGCAAGTACTGGTTCAAAAAAGTCAACAAGGTGGCGGAAGCCCTATAATGAGAGGCTTTGAAGCAAATAAAATTTTATTAGTAGTAGATGGCGTTCGTATGAACAATGCCATTTATCGTGCTGGCCATTTACAAAATAGCATTACGATAGATCAATTCAGTTTAGAAAAAATTGAAATTGTAAACGGTCCTGGATCTGTATTATATGGAAGCGATGCATTAGGCGGTGTGATTCATTTCTACACAAAATCTCCAGCATTTTCGAACAGTAAAAAAATCTTGGTAAAAGGCAATGTGGCTAGCAGGTACGCGACCACAAACAACGAAATAACCAATCAAGTTTCTTTAAGTGTGGCCAATAATAAATGGGGCTCATATACTTCTTATACGCAATCTGCTTTTGGCGATTTACGCCAGGGAGCCAATAGATCTGCGGCCATGGGCGATTTAGGTAAAAGGAACTTTTACCAAGGACGCATCAATGGCAAAGACACCATGCTAGTAAATGATAATCCAAATATCCAAAAAGGAAGCGCCTATCAACAATACGATTTGATTCAAAAATTGGTGTGGAAACAAAATGAAAATGTGAGTCACGTGGTAAATTTTCAATTATCTAATAGCACTAATGTGCCTCGTTATGATCGATTAACGGAAACAAATAGTGCTGGTGTATTTAAAAGCGCAGAATGGTATTATGGCCCGCAAAATAGATTGTTATTATCTTACCAAGCACAACTAAAACAAGGTAAGTTTTATGACCAAGGAAATATCACACTATCACATCAAGCCTTAGAAGAAAGTAGGCATAACCGCAATTGGAATAATTCTACATTAAACCACCGAATCGAAAATGTAACGGTAAATGCTATCAATTTGGATTTTGAAAAAAAATATAAAAATCGCTTCATTCGATATGGATTAGAAAGTAATTTCAACGAAGTAAAATCTACCGCTAATGCAGAAAATATAATCACAGGAAGCCGAAGTGCTTTAGATACGCGCTATCCAGACGGCGGCTCAAGCACACGCTCCCATGCAGTTTATCTTTCTGGAGAAAAATCATTTGGAAAATTGGATATATATGAGGGAATAAGGTATACCAATTCTCGACTTCGTGCCAAATTCAACAACCAAACTTTTTTCCCTTTTCCATTTAATGAAATAGCGCAAAACAATCAAAGTATTGTAGGCGATGTAAGCGCATGCTATCGCACAAATAATAATTGGAAATTTAGCTTCTTAATATCTTCTGGCTTTAGAACGCCAAACTTAGATGACTTAGCGAAGGTATTTGAATCTACTAAAATTGATTCTACTGGAAATACTTCCACCATAGGAACTTTGATTATGCCAAATGAAGATTTAAAACCAGAATTTGCGAATAATTATGAAATAGGTTTAAGTAAGCAATGGCGGGTGGCAAAATTTAAAGTAAATGCTTTCATTACAGATTTAGAAGATGTTATTGTAACCCAAAACAGTACATTTAACGGAAATGATTTTGTTAAATATGGTGATACCTTATATAGAGTACAAAAAAATGTAAATGCTGGAAAAGCATATATATATGGCGTTTCGGCGAATATCGAACATCAATTAAATGCTGGATTTAGTTTTGCTGCAAATGTTAATTATACCAAAGGCATAATTAGTAGTAATTCGCCTGCTAGCCCTTTAGATCATATTGCTCCGATTTATGGTAAAGCAAGTTTAAATTACGATCACCAAAATTGGTCTGCTAGTTTTTATACCCTATTTAATGGCGCAAAAAAATTAAAAGATTATAACGTTACTGGAGAAGATAATTTAATTTATGCTACAGCAAACGGTTTACCAGCTTGGCATACGCTTAATTTAAGAGCAAATTATAAAGTAAATAAAAACATTGATTTGCAAATGGCTATCGAAAATATTGCCGATAAAAATTACCGTGTATTTGGTTCAGGAATTTCCGCTTCGGGAAGAAATGTATTATTTGCTATTAAAGGAAATTTTTAATTTTGCGGTTTATAATAATAAAAAAAGGCGCTTCGAGAAGCGCCTTTTTTTTATGCTTTTTGTTTTGCTGCAATTATTTCTTGATAGGCTGCATCCCAAAGCTGAATGCGCATTTCAAGCGAATCTATTACTGCTTTTGTTAATGCGGTCCATTTATTTTGGTCGTCGCCACATAATTGATCCGTCATGGCTATAGCTAAATGACTGTGATGATCGCCATCTATTTCAATATGTCTTTCTAAATAATATTTAAAAATTTCGGCTTTTTGAGATTCTTCTACCGAAAAATTATTAACCATACTTAAAAACATAGCTGGAATTAAATCTTCGCGACCAAATGTAAAAACAGCTGCTTGTAAATAAGATTCGTTTGAATTGACAATCGAAAAAGTATGCTCCACAAATGAACGAATAGCATCCGGCACATTGGCATGTTCGAATGCTAAGGTTAAACTTTTATAAATTTTTAAATTATCAATAAAATCGTTGATTTGCTGTGTATTAGCACCAGCTTGCTTCATAGCCGATAAGTATAATTCAAAATGACTTGTTCTTGTGCCATTTTGATCTACGTCCGACTCTTCTCCTACTACAATTTCGTTAATTAAAAAACGAGTGTCTGCATTACCAACTGGCAACCACGGTGTTTCTACACAGGTTAAATTAATTTGAAGTGATTTTAATAATGACATGAAATCCCAAACAGCAAATACATGGTATTTCATGAAAATTTGCAAGTCGGATAAATTATTTATTTCTTGGTATAAAGCATGTTGAATAATCTGCTCCCTTAGCGGTTCAATTTTTTGATTTAAAGTGTCGAAATGTGCATTCATATTATTTTGTACAGTTTTTTAAACAAAGCCGTTCTGCTTGCATCGATTGAATCATTAAATCGATATTACCAATGGCATAACCAGCAGAAATAAACTTTATTTGGTCTTTCGTATCTATCAACATCAATAAGGGGGCATTTGTTTTACTTTTTACCATTTTTAGGCTTTGTTGAACGGCAAATCCTGGATCTATTACAAATGAGGTATTTTCAGGAAAAAAAGCTAGGTATTTTTGCTTGATGTCTTGCAGTTTGCTTTCTTGGGGCAACAATACCAGCAGCGGAAATTGCATAGCCTGCCATTGCTGTTTAATGGATTGTAGCTCAACAATAACATGCTTGGATGGTTCTGCTGGTAAATCTAAACACAATATTGCCAAGCCATTTTCATTTTTAAAACTAGCAATACTTTTGTTTTCATTATTAAATTGTACTTGGTGTGTGGCATCGATACTGCCTAGCATTTTATTTTGTGCCTTAGGAATAAACAATTCCATTGGGAGCATTACCGATTGATTAGCCGTTAAAGTTACAGGATATATATTACTGCAAACGGTTCCATCACTTAATCGATTACCTGTATTAATAATATAGTTTCCTGGTGTTAATGATAGATTTGCTGGGGATTGCGAAAAGATGGGATTGTTTTCGAAATTAATAGTTTGTGCTATACCATTACTAATTTTAGCAATGCTAAAATTTAATCCATATTGCAGTTCAATTGCAGCAGGGTTTTTATAAATCAAAGTAAGTCTAGCATTGGCGGCAATTTCTTTACTTTTTTTATCAAAATTAATTGTTTGCCAATTAAGCTGAGCATTAGATTTTACTTGCACTTGGGCATATTCCGGATCAATACGTGCAGGTATTCCAAAGCTCCTGCACATAGCCACGAATAAAATATTTCTAGATTGTATATCGGCATGTTTAAGTTGTACTACACCAATGGGACTCATGGGTATATTGTAATAATTAGCTTGCTTTTCGATTTGAATATTTTGCTGAAACCATTGTACTAAAAAAGAAATATCTGCTTTAGATTTTTGTTGAATTTGTATGTCGAAATGTTGTTGAAAATAAGCTTTGTAGGCCGAAGACATTTCATTTCCTATTCGAGGATTTAACACTTCCAATGATAGACTATTATTTAAATGATCTAATAAAGTTATTAAAGAAATGTCTCTTAAATCTTTTTCTGAAATTTGATTTAACAATTCAAATTTCCAATCTTGGCGTTTACTGTAGCTGAGTAAAAAAGCTTGAATAGTTTGGTAGTTTCCCGCCGATAAAGTAATAAAACGAATACTTTGCTCGACTGGTAAATTATTTTTTATTGCCCAATTTTTTATTTGAGTACTATCTGGAAAAGTACCTAGTTGATTGGCTCTTAGCGAATCTTCTTGCTTTAATCTTTGCTGAAGTTTTGCTTGGTTTGGATTAGCTTTTTTAGGTTCTTGATAACTGTCTGTAGGCGGTGTAAAAAAAGTACTTATAAAAACCGGTTTTTTCGCAATTGACAAGATCAATGTGTCGGTATTGGCTACCGTAATTTTTTGATAATAATAGGCATCCCCTTTGCTAGCCCAAATTAATAAATCGCCTAAGCCCGTTTCGAAATTACAAAAACCATTTTTATCGGTTAGTTGATTACTTAAACTATAAAACTCCGCATAGTTATAAAGTTTAAACGCCACATTCGCATTTTCAATGGCCTGATTTTGTTCATCAATAACTTTTACAACTATTTTTTTTGTTTTCGTATAATTTGCTAAGACATTGATTTTGGTATACCAAGGTGTTTTTTCTAATACCTCCTCGGGGCCTTGGTAATCGCCAAATACAGTGGTATTAACCAACATAGCTCTTTTAGATGGGCCAGTAAACCACCCTTTGTTTAATTCTGCTTCGGGTTCGCAGGCGCCTAAATATTTCCATGTTCCATCGACCCAAGCTTCTACCCAAGCATGGTTATCGTCGCAATGTGCCCAACGCGGAGTATAACATTGACGAGCTGGAATACCAACCGATCGCAATGCAGTAACCAATAAAGTCGATTCTTCGCCGCACCTACCAAAAGTGGTTTTTACACAATTTAAAGGAGAGGAAGTACGATCGTCTGTAGAACGGTAAATAACTTTTTCGTGGCACCAGTGGTTCACCTCCAAAACGGCTGCTTCCATGGATAAGCCGGCTACCCTATCTTTGAGCGCTTGATAAAAAACCAAACGAGCTGTATCTAGCGTTTCGGTATTCACTCTAATGGGCAATACAAAATGTCGGTAAATATTTTCTGGTATTTTTTCAGACCATGGCATGGTCAATTTTGCTTGTGCAGATGATTGTATATTTTTCAAATAAAATTCACCATCGTAATCGGCTAAATCAGACAAGGGCATATACGCATATAAAAACTTCAAAGCCTCGTTTTCAAAAGGACTTAAGGATTTATTAAATACATGAAAGAGTGCCGAATCTTTATTTGTACAGAGCGCTTTTTGCTTTTGAAACTGACTATCTACTTTCGCTAAATAACTGGCATCGGTAATTAAATGCATCTCGTTTTGGCAAGCCGAAGCTGCAAACATGCAATAAATCGAAAAAAATAAGATCCTAATACGCATATGATATATTTTAATATATACTAATTTCATCTACAAACAACCAAGCCTCACTCCCAGCCGCTTCGTGCCATTCGGGACATTTATCCACTTTTTTAGCAATCACTTTAATATAACATGTGGCTGTATTTGACAAATCGAAGGTAAAGTTTTGCATACTTGTTTCGCTCACATTTTGAGGAAATTTATTCTCCATCACTTTGTATAATTTAAATTGAATGCCATCGCTCGAAGTATATAAAGAAACACTTTCGGGAAATAAAATCCAAGAAGGCATACTTTGTAAAAAATGGGCTTGTATGCTATTGATTTTTTGATTTTCTCCTAAATCTATGATGGCTTCTAAATTATTTTGCTGAAACCCTAACCAAAGTCCATCATGAAAATCAATCGAACCAATGAGCCCGTCGACTAAAGAATTAGCGCCATTGGCTGCATAACTATCGCTTGGCTTAACTTTGATTGTACATGGCTTGGCAATGGCTTGGTGAATATCGAATTGACGGCTGAAGACTTCTAATTGATTGGTGTCGGCTTGTTGTATTGCCGCTTTTAAAATGCCAGCTTGTTGCAATTCAATTGTTTTTTGATAGGACATAGCCTTTGGATTTCCAATTTGTGGCAGCGATTGATCTAGCGTATATAATATTTTTAAATCGGCTTGAGCAGGAATTAATTCCACTTGAAAAGCTTTAGCCATTGGATTTGCTTGAATCGAAAAAGTGATGGCTTGTTTATCAAAACCATATCGAATGCCCAATGATGTTAAGCGAGGATAATGCGATTCCACTCTTTGATTGAATGCTTCGAAATTGCGAGGCATTGGATTGGTCCATAAAACTTCGGCTAAAGCCAATAAGCGTGGAAATACTTTCGAATCGACTAAGTTTTGTGGCGCTTTTTCGGTCCACATATTGCATTCTCCACCTAAAATATACTTTTCATTTTCGGCCGAAATGCCTGCTGGTATTGGATTAAAACTATACACTTTTGCTAAATCAATCGACTTTAAAGAATAATCAAAATAGCAATGACTAGTTGGCGAAACAATGGCATCGTGTTGCGAATTAACTGCAGCAATTGCACCTTCTACTCCTCTCCACGATTGCACCGTTGCATTAGGGGCTAAACCTCCTTCTAAAATTTCATCCCAACCAATAATTTTTTTACCGTTTGAATTGGCAAATTTTTCCATTCGTTTGATAAAATAACTTTGCAATTCGTGCGCATCTTTTAGTTTTTCGTTTTGCATTCTTTGTTGACAAGCTGCGCAATTATCCCAACGATATTTAGGTGCTTCGTCGCCTCCTATATGAATATATTTAGAAGGAAATAATGCAAACACTTCTGTTAATACATTTTCTAAAAAGATAAATGTACTATCGCTACCTGCACAATAAATATCTTTAAAAACACCCCAGGTATTTGCAACCGCAAGTGGTGCTTTGGTGCAAGAAAGCCCAGGATAAGCAGCAATAGCAGCCATCGAATGGCCTGGCATTTCGATTTCTGGAATTACTTCGATATTTAATTTAGCGGCATAAGCCACCACTTCTTTGATGTCTGCTTGCGTATAAAATCCACCATAAATATTACCTTCTTTTTCTTTTCTGAAAGCACCTACTGATGTTAATTTAGGGTATTTTTTAATTTCAATTCGCCAAGCTTGATCTTCTGTTAAATGCCAATGAAATTTATTCATTTTATAATATGCAAGCACATCTAAATAATGTAGAATAAATGCTTTATCCATAAAATGCCTACAACAATCTAAATTGAGTCCTCGCCAAGCAAATGTTGGATAATCAAAAATGCTTAAGCAGGGCAAAGTCCAGGTGTTTAATGATTTTACTTTCCCTTTATTTTCTATTGCTGCTGGCAATAATTGTCGGAGAGTTTGAAATCCGTAAAATACTCCGGCAATGCTCTTCCCTGTGATACTGATGCTTTTATTTTTAATAATTAATTGATAGGCTTCAACGCTCAGTTGCTTGTTTTCAGAAGTATTAGCAACAAAATTACTTGCTACACCTAAGTAAATGACATTATTTTCGGGCGCATTTTTAGTAGCTATCTTAAAAGGTAAATGCGTTGCTTCTTGCAAAAAATGTTGCAAATAAAGTGCTGTGTTTTTTAATTCAGGATTGGCTTGGTCAAAAGCTATTTGCGTATGCTCGTTAAAAACAAATTGCCCTTCGCTGCGTGTTATTTGTTGTGGCGCAGGAATGATTTGAATTGCTGCTGGACTTTGTTGAGCAAGAATCCAAAGAGGCGAAATGTTAATTATAAAAATGAATACGATATATTTTTTCATCGGTAGCTTATTTTTGATGTGGAATAAATGTGATTTTTTCGAATACGAGTTCTTGACCAGCTTTAGGTAACACTTTTAATTTGATGTCGTTAAACCCTTTATTTATGGTTATTTGACCTATATATATTGGTTTGAATAAATAAGCATTGGTATAAGTATAGGCTGTTCGAGCTGGAATTTCGAAAAGCAGATTACGCGTACTATCTATTTGTAAGTTAGCCGATATATTTCCTTTTAATTCGTTAGCACTTGCCGCTTTAATGTATACGTCGTAAAGTGTTGGTTTGGACATCGAAAAATGCCATTGAATATGATTTAAAGCGTTTTGTTGATGCCATTTTTTCAATAACATTTTATCAAAATATTGAACCAACATATTTTCTTTTTTAGTCATCGGATCAAAAATTGCAGCTTCGGGCAATAATTCAATTGATTCAGCAGCAGTATACAATGGGAATTGCGATTTTAATTCGGGTAGGCCTGCAGTCTCAACGGCAATAACGGTTGCAGCATCATCAATATTAATCCCATTACAATCTATGATACATTGATTGTTTGAAATATGATAGGGCAATTCTTTTTTAGATGCAAGATGGTAAACCTTGGTGATGTTATTTTTCAATAATGGCATAGTCAATTGACGATTCGATGGCATTAAAAAAGCATGCAAATAAATGGTATTTCCTTTAGTGGTACTTGCACCATAAAATGGCAATTGTTCGAAGATGCTGGCTTTGGTTCCATAAATGGCATTCCCATTTTCTTTTAACCATTTACCCATGGCCAATAATCTTTCTTGAAACTCGGTTTGAATACTGCCATCGGGTTTAGGCCCTACATTGAGTAATAAGTTGCCTCCTTTTGAACAAATATCGACTAACAGTCGTATAAGGCCCCTAGCCGACTTAAACTCTGTACTGTATGGATCATAGCCCCAGCTGTCGTTAATGGTATAACATAATTCCCAATTTACAGGTTTGCCATCTTCGCTTTTAAGTCCTGTTGCAGGCACCGCATTTTCGGGTGTTTTAAAATCTCCTTTTACATAACGACTCAATCGGTTATTAATTAAAATACCTGGATTTTTATCACGAATCATTTGATCGAGCGCTACACTTTCTAAACTATCGTGCGTATTTTCCCATTCACCATCGAACCATAATAAGGAGGGTTGATAGCGATCGATAATTTCGGTTACTTGCTGTTTGAAAAATAATTTATAATTAGCCGTATTCGCTAATTCCTTTGGTCGATTATCAAAATAGCGACGCGGTAAATAATCGGGATGATGCCAATCCATAACCGAATAATATACCCCAAAAGGCAAACCTTTCTTTTGTAAACAAGCTTCACTTAATTGCGCCAGAAAGTCAATACTGTAAGGGCTTTTAAAAGAATTGAAATCGGTATATTTTGATTGATACATCGAAAACCCTTCGTGGTGTTTAGCCGTAAAAACAAGGTATTTTGCACCAGCTTCCATAAATAATTGAACCCATTGATTGGCATTGAATTGGCTTGGCGCAAATTGACTTTGTAGTTTTTCGTAATCGGCGGCTTGTATTTCGAAATGATTTTGCGCCCATTCGGTATAACCAATTTGCGCATACAATCCATAATGCACAAAAATGCCAAATTTAGCATCGTTGTACCATTGTGAATTTACCGCTTTTTGGGCATTCGCATAAAAGCTAAACAACACGGTGAAAATAAAAATTAATGTTCTTTTTTTCATTTTATTCAATTGCTATTTCGTCTGCAAAAATCCACGAAGTGCCACCAGCGCCTAAGTGCCAGCTTGGGCACTTTCCAATAGTTTTTGCAGTCATTTTAACATACCTCACTTTTGTTGCATTAAAACTTTTTGCAAAAACATGTATTAATTTATTTGCATCATCTTGTTCTGCAGCATAATTTATTTTATCCAATTCTTTAAAATTCAATCCATCTGTTGAAATAGCATAGCTAACCTCTTTGGGCAAGAAAATCCAAGAACCTTGGTCTTGCAGAAATGTAGTTGCTATTTGTTGAATGTTTTTTATTTCCCCTAGATCTACTGTTGCTATTAAATCAACACCTTCAAATCCTTGCCATGCGCCTGTTTGAAAGCTTGTGGTACCTTTTATAAAATCGACCAAAGTTTGTGGACCCGATGCGGCATATTGTGGCGCATAAGGATATTTTATTTGCACCTTACGATGATCTATCATTTTAGTATGTAGCGACTCCACCGTTTTAGAAGGCAAAGCATTTGGCGCAATAGCCAACATGTTAATAGGTGTTGTTTGATGAATGTAAAACGGTTTGCTATATAAATTTGATTTTATACTTGGCTCATCTCCATTGAGCGTAAAGTAAATTATAGCATTTGAACTCACACATTGCATATCCACTAAA
>ENA-OUVC01001929-OUVC01001929.1-marine-metagenome-genome-assembly--contig:-NODE-1929-length-11926-cov-3.822348_pt1 | contig 11926 bp, 8 predicted proteins | sample MGYA00248622_ERZ508571 | MGnify/ENA primary metagenome ERZ508571 (study PRJEB26236, sample SAMN06267175) | marine metagenome | isolation source: Columbia River Estuary | place: USA:Columbia River Estuary... | reverse complement strand
ACAGAAGTTTTACAAAACTATAATGCGACAAAAAATAGATTCGGACTATAAATAAATTAATTAGAATAAGATTTAAAATAACAACTTAAAAGTGTATTTATATTAATAAGTATACTTTTTTTATGGCCAGTTTACACAAAGGTTTTTACTACAACGCAAAACAAGCTTCGGCTTACTATAATACCATATCAATTGGTGTTAATGGTTACTTAGCTCAATTTATTGATGCCACAGGTAAGGTTGGTTTTGGTACAGGGAACGCTGCATTAACCGCTCAAGTTACCGTATCAGGAACTACCGAAGTACCACCACTAAGACTTATTGGATTATCAGAATCCGCAGAAGAAAAATTCTTGGTAATTGATACCAATGGTAATATCAAATATAGAAATGATATTGTAACGGGTATTACCGTAACCAATAACGTAGTATCAACAACTAATAGTTCTGGTGGTACAACAACATTTACAGTCAATGCCATAACAGGTGGAACATTCTCAAACGATACCATCACAGTTCAAGGTTCAGGTAATATTGCGAATATTACAGGAATTAAAACCTTATATAATACTGATGGTACTTTGAGTGGGAATAGAGTTGTAAATACTCAAACATTTTCAATGACCTTTTCAGGGTCAAACGCAAACCTATTCAAAATAGTTTATACAGGTAATACACCTACAGATAAAGTATTACAGACGGTGAGCGGAGTGTCAACCAATTTCTACGTAACTGCAAATGGTGACTTATCTGCGACTTCAAAATCATTCTTAATACCAAACAAACTTAAACCAGGATACATGTTACGTCATGGGTCTTTGGAAGGTCCTGAACACGGAGTTTACCACAGGGGTAAACTTAGTGGTTTGGGAATTATTGAATTACCTGAATATTGGGAATGGTTGGTTGATGAGGATACAATAACGGTTCAAATAACACCAATAGGTGAATTTCAAAAATATGTGATTAAATCCATCTCAACAACTCAAATAGAAATATCTAACCTTGATGGTACAGATAATGTAAATTGTTTCTACATTATACATGGAGAAAGAAAAGATATTGATAAAATGATTGTTGACGAAAAAATTTAATACCTAATGGCTTGTACTTCATATAGTTTAACCATATCTCAATTTGATTTAGACAATGCAACTGGTAATACACCACCTAATGCTGATGGTGTTATGTATGTTACTTATTACGATTGTAATGGTGATTTTACAACTACAGTTTTTAGTGCAGGTTATTATCCAAACGCAATTTGTAATAATGATGACGTAGGATTTGTCTCTTTATATTATTATCAAAACAACAACGCCTCACTACCATTATATAGTTCAGTAAGTGCTGGTACAGCAGATTGTGAGTTATTACCAACTCCAAGCCCAACACCAACTTACGTACCACCAACACCAACTCCAACTCCAACAACCGCGGGTACTTGTTGGACGATTAAAATAGCCAACGGGGAAGCCCCAATTTATTGTGATGAGACAAATGATGGTACATACCAATTATATATTTCATGGACTGACAATAGTGGGGTATATCATAATGAGGAGTGGAATAATATATTATATGACCCTTATACTAATCCAGGATATAATACATATTATTTATGTCTTCAAAACTCAACATATCCAGGATATTTGTATGATGATACTTTAGTTGCTTTAACATGTTCATCAGATGAAAGTTTTGGAAGTTGTTTTGACGACACAGTATGTTCAATACCTCCATCACCAACGCCAACAACTACAACAACATTAACCGCAACACCGACTGCAACTCCTATACCTAATGTATGTAATCAATATAGAATTGAAAATAATACTGAAAGTTCTATTTCAATAAGTTGGCATGATTGTGATGATATTGTTATTCTTGATAATTTAGGTAGTGGAAATCAAATAACATTTTGTGCAAATCAATCTTATGGTTTAATTGAATATAGTAGTGGTAGTTTATTTGATTTAGGATTATGTCCTACACCTACACCTACTCAAACACCAACAAGAACACCAACTCCAACTCGAACTGTAACACCAACACAAACACCAACTCGAACTGTAACACCAACACAAACACCAACCGCAACTCCATACACAATTATTACAGGTAATACTGACTGTAATATTATATATAATGGAGGTAGTGGTGGTAGAGGTTATTTTGAAATTACTGTTCAGTTGGGGGCTGGAACAGGTAATATTACTTTTGACTTTGACGCTTATACTGTACCTGACCAATTCCAAGTTTATTGGAATAACTCTCTTGTTATTGATACAGGATTTAGAGGTAGTTCTGCATATAATGCTCAATTAAATGCTTTAGGTTATCCAAACGTTTCAGGGGGAGGCTCTGGAAGTTCAAGTTTTAATAAAACTTTAGCATCTCCAACAACCGCGTTAGTAGTTATTACTGCACCGATTGTGGGAACTGCTTGGCAATTCTTAATGGGTTGTCCACCAATTGCTCCAACACCAACACCGTCAACAACAAGTACATTAACCGCAACCCCAACTCAAACACCAAGTAATACTTCAACCCAAACACCAACCCAAACTCCAACTCAAACACCAAGTAATACTCCAACCCAAACTCCAACCCAAACTCCAACAACAACAGCCACAGCAATTTGTGTAGCACCAACACTTAATAGTATTACGTTAATCTCAGGTTCTTTATTTCAATATAGTAATAGTACCCCAACAAATTGTAATGCAATAACATATTCATATTCAAGAGACCAAATTACTTGGAGCAATGATACTACAGGTTGCGTTACAACAAGACAACGAGATACGGGAGATGCGACTGGTACTTGGTATTTTAGACTTACACAGTTTTGTAATTTTGGAGGTTCGGCAAATTCAAATGTGGTTTCCTATACGTATCCAACTCCAACACCAACTCAAACACCAACTCAAACTCCAACACCAACTAATACCGCTACGCAAACGCCAACTCAAACACCTACTACAACAACAACATTAACCGCAACTCCTACACAGACTGCAACACAAACTCAAACACAGACTGCGAGTCAAACACCTACAACAACAACAACATTAACGGCAACTCCTACTCAAACTGTAACTCAAACTCCTACACAGACTGCAACACAAACTCAAACACAGACTGCGAGTCAAACACCTACGCAAACGCCAACAACAACAACTACTCTAACCGCAACTCCTACTCAAACTGCAAGTCAAACACCTACTCAAACAAATACTAATACTCCAACCAACACCGCAACTAATACTCCAACACAAACATCAACTCAAACTCCAACAAACACTCAAACACCTACTCAAACAAATACTAATACTCCAACCAATACTGCAACAAACACTCCAACTCAAACCTCAACACCTACTCAAACACCAACTCAAACTCAAACCTCAACACCAGCTAATACACCAACTCAAACAGCAAGTCAAACAGCAACAATAACTTCCACACCTACTCAAACCCAAACTCAAACCCAAACTCCTACAACAACAACAACCCTAACTTCAACACAAACACCAACCCAAACTGCAACGCAAACAGGTACACCAACACAAACACCAAGTCATACTCCTACAAGACCACCAGTAGAATTTGGTGAAAATGGTTTTTGGTATGACGAGGTTACGGATGAATTATTTGCATCGACAGATAAAATTAAAAGAGTAAATTGGAGTGGAGTAAACACAGGAATTAATTCGTTAAATCCTACTAATCCATTAACGGTTAACGTAATCGATGGATTTAGATTTATTGGAATTGCTACAGGTAGTGAACAAAACGCGTTAGTTGCCGATAATGAGGGTGTTGTATATTATGTACCAGCACCTGGTGGAAGTGTTGACCAAAATTCGTTTATTACTCTAACAGGAGGTACTGTATCTAACAATGTAATTACTTTTGTTGGTCAAAATGATACAACAAACATTACCATATTGGAGGTTTACTATGAAAACGGAGTATTCACGTCAAATAGAATTGTAAGAACTGATGATAAGTCAATCACTTTTAGTGGGTCAAACGCCAACCAATTTAAGATAACAAATCTTATTGGAGGTAACGGAAATACTATTGAAACAGGAAGCGGTAGTACTGTTAACTTTATAGTTGATAACGCGGGTAACGTATTTGCAACTTCAAAATCGTTCATAGTACCTAACCAAACTAAAGAAGGGTATAATTTAAGACATGGGTCATTAGAAGGACCTGAGAACGGAGTTTACTTCAGAGGCAAGACAACTGCATCATATATCGTAACACCCCTCGAATGGGAGTGGTTGGTTGATTATAATACCATAACAGTAATACTTACTTCAAACTGTGGTGATGATGTCTATGTTAAAGAAATTAACTCTACGATGATTACCGTTGGAGGTAATACTTGTGAGTATTCATACGTGGTTTACGGAGAAAGAAAAGATATTGATAAGATGGACATTGATATATAGAATTAATCCCTATTATCAATGTAAATCATAATCTCACTATAATAAGAAATAAATTCTGGAGTCCAAATGTGTTCAGTAATGTCCACTCCGTTGAAAGAAAGTACTTTAAAGTTTGGAAATACTCTTAGATAAACATCTCGGAAAACTTGGAATTTTTCTTTCATCCAAGCATCACCCAAATGCCACTCGCCAGCAATTTTCTTAACGTTATTTTTAATCCAAAATAAATTTTCAAGTGTGAAAATATCATATTCACCTGACTCACAATCCGTCTTGAGGAAATCAATTTTTTGAATATTATAATCTTCAATAACCTTTTTAAATGTTGTGGAATAAAGTTTTTGACCCTCCGTTTTGTCAAAAACAAATTCAAATTCAAATTCTCCAATTTTACTTGATATCCCTTTATTTATTTGTGTTACATTTCCATGTCTTGTATTCAAAACCAAAGTTTTAAATTCTTCATAACTTGGTTCAAATGCGAAAACATGTGACGGTTCTTTATGTAAGATTGAGTATGTGAAGGGACCAAGGCTGGCCCCAATATCAAGAACAACATCTCCTTTTTCAACCTCAAAAAATAATTCGTATATTCGGTCTTCGAATATTTCTTTTTTTACTGTTTTTTCGAAACCATCGTAACATTTAGGTTCCCATATAAATTTACTTATATCCATTATAATAAGTGTTGTATTTGGTCAATTACCATTTTTGATGTAATTGTTTTATGACATTCGAATTGTCTCTTGGTTCCCTTGTGAACAGGACACCAATCCCAATCCCCTTTATCGAATTTATAAATCGGACTATTCCAACATCCGTTACAAACGTCAAGTTTCGCGATTCGAGTACAGTTGGTTGTAAACTCATGGTCAGGTTCGGTGAAGTTACTAATCATAACAACATGTTTACCCATACCCCAAGCTAACCAACTCAAACCACTCGATAGACCGATAAAAAACTCACTATGGTGAATAACATTCATTGTGTTCTCCATTGAAGCATCCGAAATTTGTTCTACGTTATTAAACGGATTTTTCTCTTTGGAAACATTAATCACTTTATATCCTAATGAATGTAAGTGGTCAATCAAACCTTGCCAACCTTCTTTTGTCCAAAACTTACATCCTGATGTTGAGTTAGTTGCAATTGAAACGTATTTCTGTTCGTAAGGTCTCTCACCTATCTCATAGTCAATTCTTGGTAGAATTTCGGTATAATCTAAACCTAAGATGTTGGTTGCCGCCTGTTGTAAAGGTATTGTGTTTGGCATTTCAGGTTCTTTATCAGGGTTGTAAAACCAACCGATAACGTACATACCATGGATACCATTAACTGTTGAACCTGGTTTAACAAATTCAAGTTCAGGGTAAACCTTTTCAAATAGGAAGTTTTTGTGAGTTGAAACAACAACATCACATTCGTGTTTCTTTTTGAATTCCAATACATACGGTATCCAAGCAATTGTATCACCTAATGAACCACTGTCAAAAGATATAAAGACTTTCTTACCCTTATAGTTTAACGTATCGTCATAAATTAAAGTACCTTCTTCCCAAACCTTGGTATTCCATTTGGTGAAGTACTCTCGATTCAGTTTAAACCAATGATTGGCTTTGGTTTTATTATGGTAATGACAAACTCCGTATTCATCAAAAAACTTAATTTCAAATGTTGAATCACTATCACCTTTTATTTCCAAAAATGGTTGATTAACAAAGTATTGTGTGATTCTGACATCAGAGTTTATTTTAGTTTGTTGTTTTGGTTCTTTACTATTCACAAGCTCATAAAATTTAAGGTGGTCCAAAGCAAATTTCTCACCCTGACCTTCAGGAACATTATAGTTCTTCTGACTTATAATTAAAGATAATAAACTATCTTTAGTGTTGTTAATGTCCTCATCAATAGGAGTAATATAAGGTGTGAACATATCCATATATTGAGGTAAATTTCTTGCAAGTATTTTAAGACCATAAGATGCTGCCTCACGTAAAACCAACGGGTTACATTCCCAAGTTGAATTAAACATGAATACATCCGCAGCTTTCATAAAGGTGGATACATCATCTCTCTCACCCCAAATTGTTACGTTTGATGGTAAGTCCTTCATCACTGGTTCCCAATATTGTTTGAAGTTCGGTGCTTGATTTCCAATAAAATGGAAATGAATGTCAGGGTGGGATTTCTCAACCAATCTTGCAATCTCAATACCTTCAACTTGATTTTTACCTGAAGTCCAAAGACCAACATTAATTACGTGAGTCTTAAAACAGTCGAAACCTAATTCTGTTTGAGAATCAATCTGTTCTTCTTTAGTTCTAAATCTTTTCTCGATAGGGAACTCTAATACCTCACCATATGAAGGAACATTTGCAAATGTCTTTTCTTTATGGAATGGAGTACAGAAAGCATATGCATCAGGATGGTATAACTTGTGAGCACCTGGGTCAAACCAAACATTATGACAAGTCTCGACCATTTTCCAAGTTCTATCATTAGAATAAAGTTCATTCATTAGTGACCTTGGGACTTGATTAAAACTATCAAACCCTTCAATCATTTCATCTACGTGAACAATATCAATTTGGTTGTCTTTAATTATCTTGATTAAATCCATCTTATCCTCACCTAATTCAAAAAAGTGAGTTGATGGTAATAATTCTTTTATCTTATTTCTTTGTACGACATAATATGGACTGTAGTTAGAATATTCAACAACGAATAATTCTATTTCAGGTGAATGAGTTTTGATTAGTTCCAATCGTCTTAATAGGAACCCTGGCATACCACCTGTTGATAGGTGTGGAGCCAAGAATAATACCTTTATCTTATTCTCAGGGTTATTCCATGGAGTATTTTCTGATAACTCTCCTGAAGCCCTAATCTTGAGTCTTTCAATCATTTCTTCAATAACCCAATCTCTTTTTTCACCATGAAAAAACAATAAGTCTTTCTCGGTTGCAGGTATTTTAAACCAAGGACCGATATTTCTTGGAGTACCTGTAAACAAATTTTCTTTAAAGATTTTATCGATAGTTTGGCAATCACCATTAGTATAAATGTAAGGTAAACCATCAATGTGGTTATATTTCCAAAGTAATACGTTGGCAAGAGTTTCTTCGTGGTAAGGTGCGTATAATTTAAAGTCTTTTAATACCTTAGGGTGATTACACATCCAAAACCATTCATTCAAGAATTCAATACAGTTATCACTTGCTACGAAATAACCTGTTTGTCTATATTTTTGTCGGATATATTGATTAGCACCAAACAACTCACATGCAGGGTGTTCCAATGTTGTACTTAAATCATCACGACTTTCAGCTCCACCACGACCATTAATATGTAGGTATTCGTAAATACCTTCAGCAAAGTAGGGGTAATCAAGTTTTGGGTCATACATCTCAAAGATTCTATCACAATACTGAGTTGCAACAGAGTCACTATCAACGTAAGCAACTACTTTAGAGTAATTCTCCAATGCGTGTTTAACAACGGCAGGTCTTTGAATTAATAACTTATAGATATTAAAATCAGACCTATCGATGTAGTAATTTTCTTTAGTGGATGTTGGTGAAGTTGTTTCAGAAGAATCGGAATTCCATCTGATAGTTTTAACATTTGGGATGTCTATTTTTAAATCAGAATCGAGTAAATAAACCAAGATAGGTAATTCACTAAATTCTCTGATAGATTTGACACAACTTTTAACAATAGAATAATATTGTTCGTTGGCGTAAAGAATGTATGATTTTTCGAATTTTGTATTTGTTGACATGTAGCTATACTTTGTTAAAAATATAGTAAGAGTCAAATTAAAAATCCATCCTTATTTTTTGATAGTTGTTTGTTTATCCTCGTTAATTTTATACATCTTTAATAGTTTTAAAGAATCTGTATAATGTTTTTCCAACCTATCAAGCTCGTCAACGGACACACAACTTTCACATGCATTGTTATACTGTTCTTCCGCTTCTTGGATGATTTTCTCTATGGTTTTAAGAAGTTTCATATCTGATAAATATCCCTTAAATCGGTCTTTATTTGTTTTTTAATAAAACTATCTTTTAAAAAGTGTAAAAAGCCAGATTCTGGTTATTTATTATAGACATGAGTGAACCATACGACATTTATTTATTTGAGGATTGTAATGATACTTCAAACCTATTCAGATTTGAGAACATACCAGGTACTTTAACCGAAGGGTATGTATATAACATTTCAGGTGGAAGTGGTTTCACAGGATATGCCAAAGTTCTTACGTATTCTGAAACAGGAGACATCTATTCAACTGACGGAGTTGTATTTGTTGGAGGTGCAACACAATGTCCAACACCGACACCAACTCAAACTCCTGAATCAACGCCAACTGCAACGCCAACTCAAACTCCGACAGAAGAATCATTTGAAATATCAACGTTTTCTAGTGTACCACCATCAGGATGTACCACATCAACTTTTTGTTTCTATACGTTGTTACCATCACTCTCAGGTTATAGTGGGAATTATACGGTAGGTGCGGATTATAATGGAGTACCGACTTATTCAGGTGATGGAACAATAACTGGTGTAATTTACTATTATAGTGGTACCACATCTTATTGGTGTTTATCTAATAGTTTAGGAGGTACTTGTTATTTAAGAGGAGCATCACCATGTACATCAGATTGTCCCGACATTGCTGCCAACGATTTCAATACAGGTATCTGTCCAACGCCAACACCAACAGCTATTAATTGTGGTATATTCGACTTCAACGCCTATTTTGATTGTGATTGGGAACCACTCCCAACTCCAACGCCAAGTGTTGCTTGTGATGATGTAAATTTCATATTTGATGTTGCAGGAGTTACTCCAACACCTACACCAACTAGTGATAGTTGTAATTTAGTTGCGGTTTCATTTAGTATGAGTGGATACACACCAGCAACAACACCTACAGTAACACTAACACCATCAGTTACTTTAACAAGAACTGTGGATATTCAAGGACAGGTAACGTTTGAGATGTTAGACGAAACGTTTAGTTGTGTATCTGTTAAGGTACTTACTGACTGTCAATCAGGTCAAGAATACTATGTAACAGACAACTTATCATTCAGTGGAATACCTGCGGTTATTGGTATGACGTTATTAGTAGACCTTAATGGAGGATTCCAATGCGTTAGTTATACAAGAGACGACACTAACTTCTCTTCAAACGCAAGCGTTGGAGATGTCGTACAACTTTACTCATCATGTGAATACTGTAGTATTATTCCAACACCAACACCTACTGTTACAACGACACCAACCATTACACCATCAAGTACTCAAACGCCAACACCAAGTATTACCGCGTCTCCAAGTGTAACTCCGTCACCAACGGCAACATTTGGTAGTACACCACCAATAACACCGACTCCAACGCAAACACCTACTAAGACACAGACACCTACACCATCAATAACACCATCACCATCTGCAACACCAAACTACGTCTATGTATACCAAAGTTGTTCACCTATTAAACCAAACAGTTTAAATACTCAAGTGATTCAAACACAAGTTGTATCATTTGCAAATCAACCTGGTGCTATATTTAAAGATTTATTAGGATATTGTTGGACATACATTGGTAGATTTGATTCAACATATATTGCACCTCCTACTGTGATTACGGTAACGTATGAAGGTAATTTATTTGACGGTTCGTCTTCACAAATATATTCTGATTGTACAACATGTGAGACACTTGTAAAGGAAGGAACTATTTACAATTACTTTAACGCCACAAGATGTGATAACGGAGGTACGATTGTAGTTAAGAGTCTTTATCTTGAACCTACACCAATTACATTTAATACATTCGAGTTTGGATTCGCTGGCAGTAACACTCAATTATTAGACTTTAATGTTGTAATTGGAACTATTGTGACAGTGTCTGACCCAACAGGGGACTTCTGTTGTACTATTGATAGTATCACTACATCTCAAAATACTAACTATATAGTTTATAAACCAGTATCAACAATTGTTAGTTGTGGTGAATGTCCAACGTATAGGAAATATACCGCAAATGCTTGTGATGGAAGTGAGCAAAACGTAACAATATACACACCAACAAGTGTCGCACCATTTGCATTTGCAGGTAGTGACGGAGGAAATATTGTTAGTGTTACCACAACTACTACTTGTTATAATATTGTAAATTATGATGGTATTGTGACAGATTATTATATAAACTCAAATACTACAAAATTTGTTGTCCAAGGATATGTGGACTGTCAAACATGTTTTGATACATCTAATTTACAAAGAATTGGAGGCGGAGGAGGCGGCGGAGGCGGCGGAAGTTCATAATATATGAGTACTTTTAAAAAAACTGCGGAAAACAATCAATATTTTTTTTATCAGAGAGGACAGGTAAAAACAAACAATATTTGGAATCGACCATCCTACAATGTTCTTAAAGAATTTTTAATTGAAATTAAAAACACAACAAACATTCTTGAAGAATATGAATTGTATTTGATGGGAGGGGTTTTATATGATTTTAATCAAACTTGGGATGTTGATTTTTGTATAACAGGTCAAATTAAAAACCAAGATGTTTTGGAATCATATATGAATATCATGTATGACCTATCGTTAAATAAATATAATTTTTTAATTGACATACAATGGCTCGAACAACCATTACCACAAGTTTCCTATGAAGAAATCACTTCACCTAATTTTAATCATTATAAATTAAAATACGTTAAGACATCTTATATTATAAAACAAATAGGGGAAGAAAAATCAATTAGTGATTTAAGAGAGAAAGAAGGTATAAATAAATTAACAGAATTTTTGGTTGAGGGTACACATGATGAATACCCTGGTAGAAAAGAAAAAATTATTAATAGAATATTGAATAATCCTGATAAATTATTAAAATCGGTTTTTAATGTAAAAACCTTTTTAGAAACAGATGAGGAATATTTCCTCACTAATACAAATAGAATTTAAAGTATTTATCATTATGGCAGTACAAGTAACAATCAACTCAATAACAGGACAAAGCCCTTATGACGTTTACATATGTCAAAACACAGGGTCAGGATGTTTCTATATATCAACTATTGAAACAACTCCATATGTTTTTGATATACCTGAGCCATATAATTCTTCCTATTCATATATGTTGAAAATTATTGACTCAAATAATTGTATCATATCTGGAACAACAACAATACAATAATGGCACAACAAGTAACAATAACTTCGGTAACCGCAAACACACCAGTTGACATATATTACTGTGATTCGTTAAGTGCGAATTGTGTTTATATTGCTGCGGTTGCAACTTTCCCATACACTTTTGTAGTTCCTGACCCATATGACTTTGTTGATTATGTAATTAAGATTATTGATGTTAATGGGTGTATAGATACGGATACCGTACTCATAACTCCAACACCTACGACTAGTGT
>ENA-OUVC01001928-OUVC01001928.1-marine-metagenome-genome-assembly--contig:-NODE-1928-length-11929-cov-2.994263_pt1 | contig 11929 bp, 6 predicted proteins | sample MGYA00248622_ERZ508571 | MGnify/ENA primary metagenome ERZ508571 (study PRJEB26236, sample SAMN06267175) | marine metagenome | isolation source: Columbia River Estuary | place: USA:Columbia River Estuary... | reverse complement strand
CTAATTCTACTTCGATCATGCCAAACATCATTTATCAATACCAAAATGGGTTCCAAAAATTAAACATTGGTACATATATCAAATACGAGAATTTCACCGCAGGAGCCTGGTATAGAAATCGAGATGCATTTATCCTTTGTCTTGGTATAACTACACCTAAATTCAAAGTTGGTTATTCATACGACATAACCGTCTCTAAATTAGGAAATGGTGTTTCTGGTGGATCGCATGAAGTTTCTCTTGGCTTGAATTTAGCTTGTAAAAAGAAGGCCAAAAACTTCAGAAAAATTAGCTGTCCTTCCTTCTAAAAGGATACGGCATCGAACACTTTCTTCCCACGCACAAACGTAGCCTTAGCGTAATTATCTACCGGTATTTCTTTACTTGAGATTGGTTTTGCGCAAATAAAAAACGTAGCTTCCATTCCTTGAATTAACATGCCGCGCTCCGCTTCACTAAACGAAGCAAATTGGGGCCAAACCGTCATTCCTTTTAAGGCAGTATTTAAGTCCAATCCTTCTTCTAACAAAAATCCATTTTTAGGATAATCATTTTTATCCCTTCTGAATACGGCTGCCCTCAAGGTTAAAAATGGATTAATTTCTTCCACAGGGAAATCTGTTCCTAACGCTAACATGCCAAACTGATTATACAAAGAACGGTAAGCATAAGCCCCTTTCATTCTATTTTTTCCGAGTCTATTTTCTGCCCAATCCTGATCTGACGTTGCATGCGTAGGCTGAACAGATGGAAAAATCGCATAATCACCAAAAAAATGTAAATCTGCCGGATCAACGACTTGTGCATGTTCAATTCGCCACCTATGATCAGGATTCTGCTCATAAGTTCGTTTATACGCCGTCAACACCAGTTGATTCCCTCTATCACCAATGGCATGTGTATTTAGCTGATACCCTAAGGCTAAACAGCGTTCTATCCACATGGACATCCCTGCTTCACTCGTTAATTGAAGTCCTGTATGTCCGTGTTGATCTGCATAGGGTGTTTTTAATAGCGCCCCGCTAGAGCCTAAAGCTCCATCCATATACAATTTAAAACTACGCACACGCAGGTTTTTCAAGGAAATCAGCCCATTTTGTTTGGCAAACTGATAATTTTCTTCAGTTGCGATAAGCATAGCATAAACATCCATGGATAAGCGGTTTTGCTGCACTAAGCGTTTTAATAAATTAACCTGCCAGCGATTCACCCCAGCCTCATGGACTCCTGTAACTCCAAACGCATAGAGTTTTTCTTGAATCTTCAACAACTCCTCCTCATACTCTTTTTCCGTGAAATCTTTTAATTCTTTCTCAGGAATTGACATGTCATTATCAATGAATAATCCGGTTTCAAAGGGGTCGTTTAATCTTATCGACTTGGGCCGATCTAAGGTAATCAGTAAGGCCTCATTGACTAACAAGGCATGACCATCTATCCGATATAACGCAACAGGAATTGAAGGAAAGGCCTTTGAAATCATTTCCTTGGTTGGCATACGGTCGTCTTTCCAACGTGTTTGGTCCCACCCCCTTCCAATGACAAAAGCTCTTTTCTTTTCTTTTAAATAGGTTTTAATTCGATTAACTACCTCTTCCATGGACTTACAGTCGGTTAAATCAACGCCCAGGTTTTGTTTAGCCAATGAAAACATATGGGTATGTGCGTCGGTAAACCCAGGAAACACATCCCTTTGCTTTGCATCTTGAATCTCGTCTGCCCTGTATTTATTCAATATTTGACGTTCAGGACCTACCTCCACAATTTTACCATCTTTGATTGCCATCGCATCCTCAACGGTATTTTGATCATCCATGCAATGGATTTTTGCATTATGTACAATTAAATCCACCTGTTTACCCTTCATGCAAGAAACACCTACAACAAGTACAAGTCCGAACCAATAATTTTTCATGAAATCAATATTAAAAAGGTAAGCCTATCCCAAAATGAAGTGCTGGAATGAAGGGTTTAGGCATTTTGCTTTTTGCCCCTTCAAGCTGTTTATCGAGTGTCCCCGTAATATTGTAATACTGGACTCCTTCCAAATAGTACGGCGTACGGTCTTGAAATACCCAACGCGCGTTATCTGGTAGAGAAGGATTATAAAGTGGAAATCCGATATCAAATCGAACCAAGAAAAAATCTAAATCGATGCGTAAACCGGTCCCTAAGGTTAAGGCAACTTGTTTAAAGAACTGCGCTGAAATTTCTGCCCCCGCTCGATCATCATCCGCTTTTGTTGTCCAAATATTGCCGAAATCGGCAAAAACAACAGATTTCAGCATTTGACTCATAGAGAATCTAAATTCGACTGCGCCTCCCATACGGATATCTCCAATTTGTGTAGCTGTTCCTGTAGAATCAAGATAACTTTTATAAATCCCTGGACCGAGCATGCGGGCTTTCCAACCTCTGTTATCATTCGCTCCTCCCGCAAAGAAGCTATAATCATAGGGCATTGAGGTGGTAGAGTTCCCGTAAGGCACACCAACACCCGCCATTAACTTACCTGCTAATTGGTATTTGGAATTAAACCGCTTAGTTAAAATTAATAAGTTATCAGCTCTAGCAAATTGTGCAAAAACATTACCATAAAAGGTGTGTTGTCCACCACTTATGGTATCCTTATTTGCGGTTAACCAACTCAGCGTATTACCTGCAAGCGTTATTGAAGATGTAAAATTAATGTCGATATTAGATTTTCTTACTGCATGACCTTTATCTGCAGCAAAATCTTTGTTGACATTAGAGTACTCAAATTGAAGTTTAAAATCTTCCCATATCAATTGATTACTGTATGAGTTTCTAAGAAACAAGTCGCTCATGCTATTGATTTGAGATTGGAATTCATCGGAATTCTCAAAATTCACAAACTTTATAGTGGAAACAAAGGGTAATCCAATGGTGAAAACTTGGGTTTTATCTACCCTAAATCGCCACGTATAATTCATTTGAAATACGCGTCGAGTAAAGATATCTCGCCGCTCAAAATTTAGTCCTGCCCCAATGATCGTGGTAGGCTTTTGTCGTTTAGAAAGTACCCAAACCGGCGCTGGGATCAAACCAGGAATTTCAAGTTTCACATTGGGACCAAACTCTAGGGTATTGAATGTTCTTCCCCCACTGGTTCCGTCATCAAACACGATGGGTTGCGATTCGAATCCGCCCCCAATGGACAAGGTTAGTTTTTCTCCTCCACGAAACACATTTTTATTGACATAATTCATTGATGCATTAACTCCAAGCAAACCAAAGGAAGAAGTAAATCGCGGTTCAAACGAAAACGATTGCTTTTTTGCTTGAACCAAGTAATAGTGCACATCAACTTGATTCTTACCTGAAACCTCTTTAAAAACAGGTTTTATCGTTGAGAATAAATTCAACTGACTTAAATACTGATAACTGCGTTCTAAATACTTTTCTTTGAAGTAATTCGTAGGCTCCAAATAATTTTGCAATTCAAGCAAATGGGGTTTCACACCGGGTTTATTCCCATTATATTGTACATCCACCATCCGAAATGGATTGAGGTCATTCTTGGTAAGCTTAAAACGCTTTATCGCATTTTTATCGCATTTCAATTTCCTGTATTCCATACGTTCTGCTGTATTTAGGAATCCAGGCTCAAATTCATCTATTTCATTTGTTAACCCGCGGGAAAGTAAATAATTCTTAAAGGACCCCTTGACCCGATTACTATCGCTTAAATGAAAAATCACTCGATTAACATAGTAATCTTTAAACGATGTCACGATGAAACTATCTTCAATACTTGGATGAGGTATACTTCTAGGTAAAAACTCAATCCCTAAGGTAACCGTTTTATTCCTTGCATTGGTATCTGCTAAAAAACGTAGATTGGATCCTAAGAAACCAAATAAAGCCATATCCCTCATTTCTCGGGCAACTAGCTCACTGTGTTGGCTTAATAAATCTTCGTCGAGCGTTTTCATCTTTAAGGGATGCTCCCCATTGCTTTTCTCAATTCGATTCACATAGGCTTTATATAAATTGACCACCTTGTCCGGTCCTTTGAGATAAACCGAATCGATGATAAAAGGCGTCCCTGCATTTATTTGATAAACGACCCTCACATTTCTTTTAACACTATCCTTGATGAGTTCAGTATGAATATCGCTTTCATAATATCCCTTTCTTTTCAAAAGGATTCGAATCTGTTCAATTGATTTTACATATAAGTTAGTATCAAAAACCACAGGTTTCTCACCATATTTATATTTTAACCACTCCCTTAAAAACCTTCTGGGATGTTCCAAATCTTTCATTGGAATTATCTTTTCGGTATAAAAATCTCTACCTTTTGATCTTGCTCTTTCAATGCGTTTAGCATTAATCCGATTCATTTTATCCAAATCATGCTGATTCGAAGCAATAAGTTTTAAATTTTTGTTTTGACGTTTCCCAGCTACCTTTGAAGAATCTACGGCATTAAAAATAGCAAGGCGTATTGGAATTCCTAACAAGGTTTGATTGGGTTGCTGCCTAATTACCGCTTCTAAATCGGCTTCTGCGATGGATCCACTCGTTTTTTGTAATTTCACCTCGTTTTCATGCAATAAATAATACCCGGAAGGAACATTTTTTGCAATCCGACAACTCGACAGCACGTTTAAAATCAATATGGTAAAAAGGAATACTTTCTTCATTATTTAAAGCAAAATTAAGAAATTCAAGCAATGGAAAAGCTTACTTCAGTAGATATTAAATGGATTCGTTCCCTACACGACAAAACCAACAGAAAGGAAACGGGTTGTTTTATTATCGAAGGGAGCAAACTAGTGGAAGAATCTTTACAGCAGCAGCTGTTTGAACCGGTCATGATTGTTTCTGATTCTCCCTTAAACGACGATATGATATCTCATGTAAAATGTCCAATAAAACATGGTTCTCCGTCGGAATTACAACGTATATCATCCTTGAAGAATCACAATGGGATTTTAGCCGTACTTCGCATGCCAAAAACTCAAAAATTAGTGGGACATGGGCGTATAATTTGTTTGGACCATATTCAAGATCCTGGCAATTTAGGTACAATAATTCGGATTGCTGATTGGTTTGGAATCGAACAAATTATAGCCTCGGAGCAAACGACAGATTGTTATAACCCGAAGACCATTCAAGCCACCATGGGAAGTATTTTTCGCGTTCCAATTTCATACAGGAATCTTAGCGAATACTTGAAAGGTATAAAAAAACCCGTGTATGGAGCTGTAATGGCTGGCGTTTCAATTCAAGAAATAACCATGGCGCCCGAAGGCGTTTTAGTCATCGGAAATGAAGGAAAAGGGATAACCGAAGAGGTTATGCCCTACCTGAGTCAACGAATATCTATTCCTCGAATTGGTGGCGCCGAATCCTTAAATGCGGCTGTAGCTTGTGGTATTTTAGCAGCAAAATGGAATAGATTATAAATAAGTCATGGGAATTCCCTAAAAGGAACGTAAATTTGCGCTTTTACCCCCTGCATGATTGATACCGACCTTTACGAGGCCAAGCGACTATACCCTTTTCAAGAACAAACTGTTAAACAAGTACTTGACGAGTTTAGAACCAATGAACATCCGTTTAATTTGCTCTATCAGCTGCCTACAGGTGGCGGAAAAACAGTGATTTTTTCGGCCATTGCTAAGCAATATTTGCAAGAATGGGGTAAGCGCGTATTAATTCTTACCCACCGAATTGAGCTTTCTGTTCAAACCTCTCATCAATTATTAGCGATTGGTGTTAAAAATAAAATCATTAATTCTGAGGTCAAAACGATTGAAGACCAATTAGACTGTGATTGTTACATTGCCATGGTGGAGACACTGAACAATCGCTTACAAGACAATCAGGATTTTATTGAGAATGTAGGATTAGTAATCGTTGATGAAGCACATTACAATTCTTTCAGGAAGATCTTTCAATACTATGGGAACAGCAGCATCCTTGGCGTAACGGCCACACCACTGAGCAGCAATAAAACCTTACCCTTAAAAGACCATTACCATAAATTAATTACGGGCGAAAGCATTGCTGGATTGATTAAAATGGGGTATTTGGCAGATGCAGAAACCTATAACTACGATGTAAACCTTCACGGGTTGAAAATTGGAAATAACGGTGACTTTACCATTTCAAGTTCAGATGTTGTTTACAGTAATTTTTTCATGCAAGAAAAGCTACTTTTCGCATACGAAGAAGTGGCTCTCGGAACCAAAACCTTAATTTTTAATGCAGGTATAGAAACCTCAATTCATGTGTTTGAACTCTTCAAAAAACACAAGTATAAGGTAAAGCATTTAGATTCTACCTTTAGCGATAAGGACCGTAAAGACACCCTTAAATGGTTTAAAGAAACACCTGATGCCATTTTAACTTCCGTTGGAATCTTAACCACGGGTTTTGATGAACCTTCTGTACAGACCATCATTCTGAATCGTGCGACGCGCTCACTTACCTTATATCATCAAATGATTGGAAGGGGTTCTCGAAGCATTCCAGGAAAAACCAATTTCCAAGTAATCGACTTAGGGAATAACGTTAGACGCTTTGGGTATTGGCAAGATCATATCAATTGGCAAGATGCTTTTCGTTTTCCTGACCGCTTTCTAGAATCTCGAATTTCAGAACTTGAAGATTTAGAATTTGAAATTGAATACGAATTCTCTAAGGGAATGGAAAAGTATTTTGATATTGAAATTCTTTCTGCTTTCAATATAAAGGAGAATTATTACGAATGCCTGGATGCTGGAATCAAAGGAAAGCTCGCCATTGAGAATTCAATGAATAACCACTTCGAAGCCATCGTTAAGAAAGCGACAACACTTACGGAAGGATTTCGATGCCTAGAATTGCTGCAAGAGCATATTGAACATCGACTGAAGAATTATACCCGCTGTATTTCAAAGTCCACAGACAATTACTTAAAGTATTTAATGGAGACCTACAATCGACAATTAAGTCAAAAGCTACGAATGCAGCTTGATGATTAAAATTGTTTAAATTTAGAAGATGAAAGCCTTTTATCTATTTCTAGTACTCTGCACCCTTGCAAATAATGGCTGGTCACAACGGTCGAAATTCAAGGTATATTTCAATACCATTCAGTTTTATGAACCTTCCATCGGTAATTACCTGGAATTACATTTTCAATTCGATGCGAAACACACCAAATTCGTTGCTAAGGATAATGGTTTACAAGCAACCACTTACTTAAAAATTGAAATTAAGGACAGCATAAATAAGGTATTTTTTGCGGATGAATACTTATTAAATTCACCTGTTTTCAAAGACAGTACGGTTGAAGATTTTTTTGAACTTCGACGAATACCGTTAGCAAAGGGGTTGTATCAAATCAACTTAACCTTATCCGATTGGAATGTGAAAAATTCTGAAATCAGAGGGAGTCAATTACTTGAGGTGACAGACCTTGCGAAAACAACAACAATATCTCAAGTGGAGGCCATAGATTATGCGATAGCCGATACAAGCACTGGTGTTTTTCAAAAAAATGGATTTCTTATTATCCCAAAACTGAATGCCTATTATGGCACCATGTTAAATACCTTACCCGTATATTTTGAGTTGTATAATGTAAACAAGGTTCAATCAAGATATTTCATTGAAGAGTCTTTAATTGACACCGAAAATCAACGCGAACTTTTCTCCTATCACAAGTCAACCGAACTTACAGAACGCGACCAGGTAGTTCCCCTGATTAAACGTATTGACATTTCAACCCTTGCAAGTGGTGCCTACGCCTATTCCGTTTCTCTTACCAATGAAAAAGATAGTATTTTGTATTCCTCTGAGTATTTTTTTGAACGCGGAAATATCACCTTAGATGATACTATTAACTACGCAAACACCATTCTTGACCCCAATTTCCAGCAATCAATACCTGATGATAGTTTACATTATTACTTGGGTAGCCTTCTTCCCATTGTAAAGGCCTCGGAAAACAAGAACATTAGAAACTTATTGAAATCAAAGGACTTTGGAACCATTCGCAAATACTTTCAAGCGTTTTGGAATTCAACTTCTCCTGGTGATGCAAGTTCTGCGTGGCTTAAGTATAAACAACAAGTACAATACGTACAAGGGCTTTACAAAACTAATTATCAACCAGGATACGAAACCGACCGAGGTCGCGTGTACTTACAATATGGCGCGCCAAGTTCCGTAAATGCCCGAGAAGATTCGCCGTCCGAATACCCGTATGAAATTTGGTTTTACAATAAAATCGGTAAATTCAGCAACCGACGCTTTATCTTTTACAACCCTGATCTCACCAACAACGCTTATCGCTTATTACACAGTGATTTAGTTGGCGAAGTAAAGAATGCAGGATGGTCGCAGATTCTATCAAAACGCAACACGATAAACGGAACAGTAGACGACCCCAACCTTTTTAATGAGCGGCACTGGGGACAAAACAGTAACGACCTTTTCCGACAGTATTAGTCATGAAAACGCTTGCAATTGTAATTCTCAATTATAACGGGAAGAAGCACCTAAAGACGTATTTGCCCTCGGTAGTTGAATGCAGTGACGGTCATGATGTCCTTGTGATAGACAACGGATCCTTAGATGATTCGATTCATTACATTAACCTGACATTCCCTACCGTTCAACTCATACCATTGAAGGAAAATGTAGGATTCGCACAAGGGTATAATGATGGATTAGAACGGATTAAAGGGAAGTATATACATTACCTCTTATTAAATTCGGACGTAGAAGTTTCTCCTGGATACCTCTCCCCGCTCCTTTCCCGCATCGCAACGCCAACCATCGCGGCAGTTCAACCCAAGATATTAAGTCACGTTGACAAAACTCGATTTGAGCATGCCGGTGCTAGCGGCGGTTTTTTAGACAAAAGAGGTTTTCCTTTTTGTCGAGGTCGAATTTTTGATGAATGCGAAATAGACCACGGACAATACAATGAGGCGATGCCTGTATTTTGGGCGAGTGGTGCGTGTTTACTTGTTAAGTCTGCCCTATTTCATGAGTTAGATGGATTTGACGGTAGGTTTTTCGCCCACATGGAAGAAATTGATTTATGTTGGCGCTTACAGCATCAAGGACATCAAATATGGGTTGAACCGAGCAGTACGGTTTATCATTTAGGTGGTGGAACGCTTTCCTATGAATCGAGCACCAAAGTGTTCCTGAATTTTCGCAACAACCTGTACATGTTAGCTAAAAATGAAACGGGCTTTTGGCAGGGTAAAATTTTCATTCGGATGTTATGGGATGGCCTCGCGGCAGTACAATTTTTACTCAAAGGAAAGCCATCATTACTGTACCAAGTATTAAAAGCACATATAGCATTCTACGGCGCTTTACCAAGATTAATCTCCCAACGTCCAAGAAAAAAAAATACGGTACTGGGTCGCTATAAAGGCAACATTGTTATTGATTATTTCTTAAAGAAAAAAAATAAGTATTCAGACCTTACCCTATGAAAAACAAGATATTAGGTTTTTTAATTTTTATTCCGATTCTATTTGGCGCTCAAGTTAATGAGTTAAAGAAAGCGAGTGATCGGGCGCATTCCTTAATCAATCCCCTTCGAAACATCGACCCGAACTTACTCAGCTATGTCAATCCCTTTATTGGAACAGGCGGCCATGGGCATACCTTTCCGGGAGCAACGGTTCCGTTTGGGATGGTGCAATTGAGTCCAGATACCCGCATGGAAGGCTGGGATGGTTGCGGTGGCTATCACTATTCAGACTCCATCATTCATGGATTTAGTCATACCCATTTAAGTGGCACAGGCGTTCCTGACTATGCGGATTTATTGGTTACTCCGGTTTGCGGTAGCTATCCGGCGGTCCCTTCCTATCGTCCAGAAGCAACTTATGGTTCAAGTTTCAATCATAAAAATGAAAGGGCTACTCCTGGACTATACGAGGTACACTTAATTGATGGGAATATAGATGTAAGCTTAACAGCAACCCAACGCACAGGGATTCATAAATACACCTTTAAAGGTAAAGGTAAGCGCTACATTGTATTGGATTTAGATTATCGAGACAAGGTACTTGATGCAGGCTTTACCGTTAATGGCAACCAAGAGATTAGCGGATATCGTAAATCCGAAGGTTGGGCTAAACTGCAGTATTTTTATTTTGCACTTAATTCCTCTATTCCTTTTACCAAGGCAGAAGAAATTACAGCAGAAGGACAGCATCGACTGGTTCTTCACTTTGACAAAAAGGTAACAGCGATAGAGTTACGCGTGGGTATCTCGGCAGTGGACGAAGAAGGTGCGAGAAAAAATCTCCTTCATGAAACCGATGGATTAGGCTTTGAAAAACTAACGGCGAATGCTAAAAATTCTTGGCAAATTGAATTATCTAAAATTCAAGTGGAATCGAATAATCTCACTCAAAAAACGATATTTTATTCCGCCTTGTATCACACGATGATGGCGCCCAATATCTTTTCAGACGTAGATGGAAGGTACCGTGGACGAGACTTTCAAATTCACACGATTGATCAGAAAGTTCCTCAATATACCGTGTTTTCTTTGTGGGACACCTATCGCGCTACGCACCCTTTGTTTACGATCATTGATCAGAAGCGAACGAATGCCTTTATAAAAACTTTTCTACGTCAATTCAATGAAGGAAAAGACCTTCCAGTTTGGGAGTTAGCCGCGAACGAAACGGAGTGTATGATTGGATTCCACAGTGCCTCGGTAATTTCAGACGCCTATGTAAAAGGTATAAGAGAATATTCAGCGGAAGATGCCTTAAATGCCATGGTCTACACGTCAAATCTGAACGAATTTGGTAAGACCTTATTCCGTGATTATGGACTAATCTCATCGGATTGGGAATCTGAATCCGTATCAAAATCGCTCGAATATGCCTACGACCATTGGTGCATTGCTCAAATGGCACGTGCAATGAATAAACAAGAACTTGCCGCAACACACGATCAACTCGGATTAAATTTCATCAATCATTATGATCCGAAAACAAAGTTTATGCGTTCAAGACGTGGTGCACAATGGGTATCCCCCTTCGATCCAACTGAAGTAAATTTCAACTACACGGAAGCAAACAGTTGGCAATATTCACTCTATGCGCCGCATCAGCCACACATTCTCACGCATCTATTGGGCGGAAAGAACGAACTTTCCAAATGGTTAGATAACTTATTCTCGACATCCAGTAGTTTATCAGGACGCGAACAGGCGGACATCACTGGATTAATTGGTCAGTACGCCCATGGCAATGAACCATCGCATCATATGGCCTATTTATACAATTATTCTTCAACCCCGTGGAAGACTTCATTTTTTGTGGATTCAATTCAGCGATCGATGTATCATAACGCGCCAGATGGTTTAGCAGGGAATGAAGATTGTGGTCAGATGAGTGCATGGTATGTACTTTCTGCGTTAGGATTTTATCCAATAGCACCGGGAAGTACACGCTATGAAATTGGACACCCACTATTTGACAAGGCAAGCATCAGGTTAGAAAATGGTAAATCGATAGGAATTAAACGCAGCGGAGGATTTGGAAAATACATACGTGCGGTACGCTACAATGGGACAGAAATAACCTATATCGATCAGGCGCAGCTAATGCAAGGAGGAGAACTTGAATTTGAAATGCAAGATGAACCTAATTCTTCCATAAAATTTATTGATGTTCCGATGAACATACCTGGTCAATTTATCCCGGTTCCATTTATAAATACGGCAAATAGAATATTCAACGACTCTATTTCAATTGAAATGGGAATGGTAACAATACCTGGACAAAATCAAGGCATCGAATACGCGATTGAAGAGAACCAACTCATGGGTAAATGGCAAGCATACACCCTTCCATTTACGCTGAAGAAATCTGCCAAAGTGCATGTGCGTGGATTCAATAAAAACGGAAAGGAACTGAGTTAT
>ENA-OUVC01001922-OUVC01001922.1-marine-metagenome-genome-assembly--contig:-NODE-1922-length-11946-cov-3.460275_pt1 | contig 11946 bp, 8 predicted proteins | sample MGYA00248622_ERZ508571 | MGnify/ENA primary metagenome ERZ508571 (study PRJEB26236, sample SAMN06267175) | marine metagenome | isolation source: Columbia River Estuary | place: USA:Columbia River Estuary... | reverse complement strand
AAATATGGATGAATTCGCGATGGGTTCATCAACTGAGCACTCAGCATTTGGGCCAACACACAATCCGTGGGATCTAGAACGAATCCCTGGTGGTTCCGGTGGTGGCTCCTCGGCATGTGTTTCTTCGTTCGAAGCACCCCTTGCAATCGGAACAGATACCGGCGGCTCAATTCGCCAGCCAGCAGCAGTAACTGGTTCGGTAGGCGTGAAGCCAACTTATGGTGGCGTAAGCCGTTATGGCATTGTCGCCCTTGCTTCCTCACTTGATCAAGCCGGTCCGTGTGCTCGCAACGTTTTAGATACTGCACTGCTTCACAGCGTCATTGCCGGACACGATCCAATGGATGCGACTTCAATCAATGCACCAGTTCCAGATGTAATTGCCGCAGCAAAGCGCGCAGACATCAAGGGTATGAAAGTTGGCATCGTAAAAGAGCTTGGTGGCGAAGGTTACCAAGCGGGCGTGCGCTCTCGATTTGAAGAAAGTGTTGCCCTAATCGAAAGCTTGGGCGCCGAAGTAATTGAAGTTTCTTGTCCAAGTTTCCCAGCTGCTCTGGCCGCTTACTATTTGATTCTGCCAAGTGAGGCATCAAGTAACTTGGCCAAGTTCGACGGTATTCGCTTTGGTAATCGCGTCGGAGATGATGGCACGAAATCTGTAGAGCAAGTAATGAGCGAAACTCGTGCTGCAGGATTCGGATCTGAAGTAATTCGCCGAATCATCTTGGGAACTTACGCACTTTCAGCCGGTTATTACGACGCTTACTACGGTCAGGCGCAAAAGGTTCGCACCTTGATTAAGCAAGATTTCGATGCTGCCTTTGCCAAAGTTGATGTATTGATTTCACCAACTGCGCCAACAACTGCTTTCAAGATTGGCGAGAAACTAGATGATCCGTTAGCGATGTACCTAAATGACGTAGCAACTATTCCGGTAAACATGGCTGGCTTGCCAGGTATGTCCCTTCCAATCGGTCTTGCACCAGAAGACAACCTGCCAGTTGGATTGCAGATCATTGCTCCAGCTATGGCTGATGATCGCCTTTACAACGTTGGCGCAGCAATTGAACGTGAATTGCTTGCCAAGTGGGGTGGCCCAATCCTGGGTATGGCTCCAGAGTTGGCAGGTGCGTAATGGCTGAAGCAACTATGAATTACGACGAAGCAATCTCCAAGTTTGATCCAGTATTAGGTTTAGAAGTTCACGTTGAACTTGGTACCAACACAAAGATGTTTTGTGGTTGCTCGACTGTTTTCGGCGCGCCACCAAACACTCACGTCTGTCCAGTTTGTTTAGGTTTGCCTGGCGCATTGCCAACCCTGAACAAAATCGGCGTTGAGTCAGCTATTCGGATCGGCCTGGCACTTAACTGTGAAATTGCAGAGTGGTGCCGATTCGCTCGCAAAAACTATTTCTATCCAGACATGCCAAAGAACTTTCAAACTTCTCAATATGACGAACCGATTGCTTTTGAAGGTTACTTAGACGTAGAGATCGACACTGATGAAGGTCGCAAGACTTTCCGAGTTCCGATTGAGCGCGCTCACATGGAAGAAGATACTGGCAAGAACTCACACGTCGGCGGCGTAACTGGTCGTATCCATGGCGCTGACTACTCACTAGTTGATTACAACCGTGCTGGAATTCCGCTTATCGAAATTGTTACTAAGCCAATTACGGGTACCGGCAAGTATGCGCCAGAGGTTGCAAAGGCTTACGTTGCCGCGCTTCGCGACATCCTTCGTGGCCTTGGCGTCTCTGACGTAAAGATGGAACAGGGTTCACTTCGTTGTGACGTTAACTTGTCACTTCGCGAAACCCCAGAATCTAAATTAGGTACCCGTTCCGAAACTAAGAACGTGAACTCACTTCGTTCAGTCGAACGCGCAGTCCGTTATGAAGTTACTCGTCACGCAGCCAGACTTACTGCAGGCGATAGCGTTGTCCAAGAAACTCGTCACTGGCATGAAGACACTGGCATTTCAACATCTGGTCGCGCAAAGTCAGATGCGGAAGATTACCGATACTTCCCAGAACCTGACTTGTTACCTATCGCGCCATCTCGCGAATGGGTTGAAGAACTTCGTGCCTCGCTTCCGGAGAATCCTGCAGTCCGTCGTGCCCGCCTGGTCGCCGATTGGGGTTTGAGCGAGATCGACATGAATACTGTGGTGAATTCCGGTGCACTTGATCTAATTGTTGAAGCAGTTGATGCTGGGGTAGATCCAGCCGCAGCTCGTAAGTGGTGGACGGGTGAATTGTCACGAATTGCAAATGATCGTGGAATTGAATTGGAAGAACTTCCAGTAACACCAGCACACCTAAAGCGACTTGAAGAATTAATCTCCGCTGGATCGCTCAATGACAAGTTGGCACGTCAAGCCCTCGATGGTGTAATTGCTGGCGAAGGCGACATTGACGCCATCGTGGCAGCTCGCGGTCTAGTAGTTGTCTCCGATGACGGGCCACTGCTGGCAGCAATTGATGAAGCTTTAGCTGCAGATCCAGCAGTTGCTGAAACCATCAAGTCCGGCAAGCTTGCCGCGGCTGGTTCAGTTGTTGGCGCTGTTATGAAGGCAACTCGTGGCCAAGCAGACGCAGCTCGGGTTCGCGAATTACTTTTCGAAAAACTTGGCGTTTCCGAGTAATTAGCGAATAAAACTTGGGCGGAAATCTCCCAAGTCCAGAACTCGTTCAATGATCGCCATGGCTCGAACTAACCCTTTTTCGTCATTCGCGCGAGCGGCAACACCCAGTCCAACCGGCAAGCCATCGACTAATCCCATCGGCAACGAACCGAGCGGCCAGCCTGCAATTGCTGGCGCATGCGTCATCCAGCTGGCATTTTCAAAATCATCACCTTGACCAAGTGTGGAAACCCAAGCTGGCGCGTAAGGAATTCCAATCAGCACATCTACATCGGCAAGTGCCGGAGTAAGGACTTTGGATATTGCCCAATCCAAATTTCGGTCCCGCGCATCTTGGTAAGTTTCGTTTCTGCCACCAGAGGCAACCGCAAGATCAAAGTATTCTTGCTCAAAGTGCGCCAACTCAATTTCTGAATTCTGCCTGTTGAATTCCACGACATCAGCGAGTGACTTAACTCCATCGCCAGCGCGCTTACTGAGGTAATTTGAGAGATCTTCAACTAGTTCATGAAAAAGTACAACACCTTCATCAACGCCAGCTTGCTCAGGCATTTCTTCGACTAAAACCTCAACTAATTCGATCCCAGCATCGGCTAGTTTTGCCAACGTGTCTTCGAATAATTTATTAGAGCCGTCATGGCCTGTCATCCAAGAACGAACCACGCCAATTTTTAGCGGTTCATCGTTGTTACATAAATCAACTAATCCAGTTTGACCGGTTAATACTTCGAGCAACATAGCTGCGTCTTCAACACTTCTAGCAAGAGGACCTGGCACATCTTGACTCAGGCTTACTGGAACCACGCCCCTTACAGATACCGAACCAACCGTTGGTTTAATACCAACCACGCCGTTCAGCGAAGCTGGACAAACAATCGAGCCATCCGTCTCAGTACCAACGGCAAATGGAATCAAACCTGCTGCAACCGCAGCCCCTGAACCTGACGAAGATCCACCTGCGCTGTGTTTATAGTTCCAAGGATTTGCAGTTAGGCCACCAACTGCAGACCAGCCACTCGTAGATTTTCCAGAACGAATGTTGGCCCACTCCGAAAGATTCGTACTTCCCATAATGATTGCCCCAGCAGCGCGAAGGCGAGAAACAATCTCGGCGTCCTCAGCTACGGTGCGCCCAGCTAAGGCAAGTGATCCAGCAGTTCCAGGTAATCCGATTGCTTGAACGTTGTCCTTAACCAGAACTGGAATTCCGTGAAGCGATCCTGTTGCTTCACTCGAATCACAGAGTTCGGCCTGTTGCATCAAGTCAGTTGAAATGGCAAGCACAGATTGCAGTCCACCGTCACAGTCATCAATTGTTTGAATGCGATGCAGCAGAGTGCTAACGAGTTCAACACTGGTGAAGTCGCCAGCCCGTCGGCCTTCGACTAAGTCAAAAGCGGAAGTAAATCCAACATCAGTAGTACTTGAGTCAGGATCGGTCATTCACCTATGGTGACACATGCCCACCGGATGTTCATTGGGAATCGGATAGTTGCCAGAATGGACTCATGACTCGTCACATTATTGCGCCGGACTGGATCGTCGAAGGTTATGAATTTCCAGCGGACGTCCAAGTCACCGAATGTGATGATCTTGCTGATTTAGCAGCATCGGAAATTGCCAATGCTGACTTTGTAGTACTTCCGTACGAAGGGTCTTCACTCTCGATCGAAGAAGCAATCTCGCGAATGACAAACGTTAAAGTCATTCAAACACTGACTGCAGGTTTCGATAATGTTCAGCCTTTTGTGCCAGCCAATGTAACTCTTTGCAATGCCGCTGGTGTGCATGATGATGCAACTTCTGAACTTGCAGTGCTGCTCACATTAAGTGTGCTGCGCGACATGCCAAGGTCTTACAAAGCTCAACGAGATCATCACTGGGAAACTTATTTTGCTCGATCACTTGCTGACAAAACCGTATTGCTAATCGGATATGGAAACGTAGGCAAAGCTGCGGAAAACCGCTTGCTAGGTTTTGGCTGCAGAGTAATTCCAGTTGCCCGAACCGCTCGCGATCATGTTCATGCGATTTCAGAGTTACCGAATCTAATTCCATCAGCTGACGTTGTGATGTTGATTGTTCCGAACAATCCTGGAACCGTGAATCTGGTCGATGCTAAATTCCTAGCCAGCATGAAAGATGATTCAGTACTAGTGAACGTGGCACGAGGTGTTGTAGTTGATACCGAAGCACTTCTGGCAGAACTGAGAACTGGCCGTATCGCTGCAGCTCTTGATGTAACTGAGCCAGAGCCACTCCCAGCTGATCACCCACTTTGGTCGATGCCAAATGTGATTATTACTTCCCACAATGGGGGAGAGGGCGATGTTTTTTGGGATCGAGCTCGTGCCCGAATCCATAGCCAGTTTGATTTGTGGCTTGCGGGCAAGCCACTGGAGTGTGTGATTACTTAAATAGTGGGTTAGATTTATTGCATGCCAAACATGAAGCCTCGCAGTGGACAAGTAACCGACGGACTAGAGCGATCCCCAGCTCGCGGAATGCTCCGTGCTGTGGGTATGGGTGATGACGATTGGGTAAAGCCCCAGATCGGTATTGCATCGTCATGGAATGAAATCACTCCATGCAATCTTTCACTTGAGCGCCTAGCTAAGGCATCAAAAGAAGGCGTATTCAAAGCCGGTGGCTTCCCAATGCAGTTCGGCACCATCTCAGTTTCTGATGGCATTTCCATGGGCCATGAAGGTATGCACTTCTCTTTGGTAAGCCGCGAAATCATTGCTGACTCAGTAGAAGCAGTAATGCAGGCAGAACGTCTTGATGGCATGGTCAACTTTGCAGGTTGCGACAAGTCACTTCCAGGCATGTTGATGGCTGCAGCTCGCCTTGATGTGGCAAGCGTTTTTGTTTACGCCGGCTCTATCTTGCCTGGCAACGTAACACTTTCGGATGGCAGCAATCGCGACGTCACAATCATTGATGCTTTCGAAGCAGTTGGTGCTTGTGCTCGCGGACTTATGAGCGAAGAAGATGTTGATCGAATTGAACGCGCAATTTGCCCAGGTGAAGGCGCATGTGGCGGTATGTACACCGCAAACACAATGGCATCTGCGGCTGAGGCAATGGGAATGTCGTTGCCAGGATCAGCTGCGCCTCCAGCAGTTGACCGACGTCGCGATGGCTTTGCGATCGCGTCCGGTGAAGCAGTGGTCAATTTGATTGCCCAAGGCATCACAACCCGCGATATCATCACTAAGCAATCTCTTGAAAATGCCATTGCAATTGTCATGGCATTTGGTGGCTCTACTAACGCAGTTCTGCACTTACTTGCAATTGCACACGAAGCAAATGTTGATTTGCACCTCGAAGACTTCCATCGAATCGGTTCCAAAGTTCCATTACTTGCTGACGTAAAGCCATTTGGTCGCTACGTAATGAGCGATGTGGATCGTGTTGGTGGCGTGCCGGTTGTAATGCGCGCATTGCTTGATGCTGGATTAATGAACGGCGATTGCTTAACGGTTACCGGTAAGACCATGGCGGAAAACTTAGCTGATCTTGATTCTCCAGATCCTGATGGTGACATCGTTCATGCCATGAATAATCCAATGGGTGGTACTGGTGGAATTTCAATCCTGAGTGGATCACTATCCCCTGAAGGCGCAGTCTGCAAAACCGCTGGAATCCCAGTTGATATCTTTGAAGGCCCAGCCAAGGTTTACGAACGTGAACGCGCTGCAATGGATGCACTTGAAAGCGGAGACATCCAAGCTGGCGATGTTGTCATTATTAGATACGAAGGACCTAAGGGTGGACCGGGCATGCGCGAAATGCTCATGATCACTGGCGCAATCAAGGGTGCTGGACTCGGTAAAGAAGTCATGCTTATTACCGATGGTCGATTCAGTGGTGGAACGACTGGGCTTTGCATTGGTCACGTTGCACCTGAAGCTGTCGATGGTGGGCCGATTGCATTCGTAGAGCACGGCGACAAAGTTCGAATCAACATCAGTGAGCGCAAACTTGACTTACTTGTTGATGAATCCGTTCTAGTTGAGCGACGTAAGAGTTTCAAGCCAGTTCCACACAAATACGATCGTGGCGTTCTGGCAAAGTACGTGAAACTTGTGGGCTCAGCTAGCAACGGTGCAGTCTGCGACTAGTCATGGGTTCACACGGCCACTCCCACAAGAGGGCGAGCGATCTTGACTCATCGTGGATAGATCCTGAAAAGGAAACCAGACTCCACAAAGTTTTGTTGGCAATTTTGCTGCCATTAACGTTTCTTGGTGTCTTTACGATCTTTGTTTCATGGCCAGGCAGTAATCTCCAAATCGACAAAGGTATTTTTGGTTATGTCGAGCAATCCGAATTCTTTACCGTAGAAGTTCAAACCATCGAAAAGTATGACTGTATTTCTAATGGTGCTACGCAGGATGCGTCAGGAAATTTCTCTACTTCGCAATGTGCACATATCTCTGCAAAGTTATTGACGGGACCAAATGCTGGCGAGATTGCAAAGTTTGATGTCGAACCAACAATTGTGGACTTCGGAATTCATTCCGGTGACAAGGTTTCAGTTGCCTCGATCCCGATTGAAACAGGTAACGATTACATCTTTAATGACTTTGAGCGCACTAATGGAATCTACGTTTTGTTCGCAGTGTTCTTGATAATTTTGTTTTTAACCGCTGGTTTCGGAGGACTACGCGCCTTACTTGGACTAGTAATTACTTTTGGACTTTTGATCGTCTACTTAATCCCATCGTTGATTCAAGGTCAGCAAGTCGTTTATGTAGTTGGTGGAGTAGTACTAGCAATCACTGCTTTAGTTTTGTATTTGGTTCATGGGTTCAGTTTGAAAACAGGGGCTGCAATCGTTGGAACTCTTTGCGGCTCGGCCATTGCCATGATCGGTGCACTTTGGTCAACCGATGCACTTCGTTTAACTGGCATAACTGGTGATGAAGATCTTGTGTTGTCTGCTGTTGCTTCCCAAGTGAAACTCTCAAATCTATTGATTGCCAGCATGGTCATTGCAGGCTTTGGTGCACTTAATGACGTAACCGTTACTCAAAGCTCGGCAGTTTGGGAACTAGCCAGCGCAAATGAGAAGCAAACTTGGCGGCAATTATTCTTTGGTGGCATGCGGATCGGACGAGATCACATCGCATCGTCGATTTATACGATTGCCTTTGCTTACGTTGGATCGGCACTTGTTACTTTGATGCTCATAGTTGCTGCCAGTCCACCGCTAGCTCGATTGATAAATGACGAGGTTGTGGCTCAAGAACTGGCATTGATCATGGTTGGCTCAATTGCTTTGGCGCTGAGCACTCCAATAACCACGGCTTGCGCAGCTTGGTTTGCGGTAAAGATTGCAAAATCCGAAGCAGCACCGGCTACTTAAGAAACGCTTACTCGACCTGCTTCAAGACGGGCAACTGGAACTCGGAACGGCGAACAGGAAACGTAGTCCAATCCAACTTCATGGAAGAACTTGATTGATTCAGGATCTCCACCGTGTTCACCACAAACACCTAGCTTGATGTCTGGTCGCGTTGCACGACCCTTCTCAACTGCAATTTTGATTAGAGCACCAACGCCATCGACATCTAGTGATTCAAATGGCGAAACGGTGAAGATGCCACGATCCAAGTAAGTTGCGAAGAAGGAAGCTTCAACGTCATCGCGACTAAAGCCCCAGGTTGTTTGGGTTAAGTCATTGGTACCAAATGAGAAGAACTCTGCAGCCTCGGCAATACGTTGCGCAGTCAAGGCAGCTCTAGGTAATTCGATCATGGTGCCAATTGAAAATGGCAAAGTAATGTTTTCGTCACTTGCAATCTGGGCAAGCAAAACATCCATTTCATCTCTTATGAGGTGAAGTTCCATTACGGATCCAACCAGTGGAATCATGATTTCCACTTTTGGATTTCCACCAGCGCGCAACCGCGTGATTGCTGCTTGCGCAATAGCTCGAACCTGCATTGGGAATAAGCCAGGTACAACAAGTCCGAGACGAACTCCTCGCAGACCAAGCATTGGATTAGATTCATGCAATCGATCTACCGCGCTAAGAAGTAATTCCTGACGAGACACATCCTCATTGCGCTCTTTGCCAAGCGCTACTTCAACCATCAAGTCAGTGCGGTCTGGCAAGAACTCGTGAAGTGGGGGATCAAGCAGGCGCACAGTGACCGGAAGTGAATCCATCTCTTCGAAAATTTCTTCAAAGTCTTTTTGCTGCATAGGCAGAAGTGCCTCGAGCGCAGCATTGCGTTCATTTGAGTTGTCGGCCAAGATAACGCGCTCAATCAAAACGCGACGATCGCCTAGGAACATGTGTTCAGTACGACACAATCCAATTCCTTCAGCCCCGAGGTTTCTGGCCCATTTTGAATCTTCTGCAGTGTCAGCATTGGTCCGCACTCTTAGTCGACGAACCGAATCTGCATGCTTCAAGATTCGATCTACCGCAGTTACTAGTGCTGCAATCTCTTCGTTCTCGGTTTCGATCGCGGAAGCTAAGCCGTTTTCTAAGTAGTTCGAAACTGGCGATGGCACTACTGCCAATTCACCTAAGTAAACATGTCCCGTTGAGCCATCAATTGAAATCATGTCACCTTCTTTGATGACAAGATCTCCAATGGTTGCGGTGCGATCGGCATGTGAAACGTCTACGGCGTCTGCGCCACAGACACAGGTCTTGCCCATGCCACGAGCTACAACTGCAGCATGGGAAGTCTTGCCACCACGAGCAGTCAAGATGCCAGTTGCAGCAATCATGCCTTCAAGATCATCGGGATTAGTTTCGCGTCGAACTAGAACTACGCGCTCACCTTTTTCAGCCCACTTGACTGCAGTTGCCGAATCAAAAACTGCCTTACCAACTGCTGCACCTGGGGAGGCAGCCATACCGGAGGCAACAATTTTGGAGGGCGCAGCGGAGTCAAACTGCGGGAACATGAGCTGAGCCAACTGCGAACCATTAACCCGAATTAATGCCTCATCCATTGTGATCAGACTTCCATCGACCAGTTGGGTCGCAATTCGAAACGCGGCAGCAGCAGTTCGCTTTCCAACGCGAGTTTGCAACATCCAAAGCTTGCCTTTTTCAACTGTGAATTCAATGTCACATAGATCTCGGTAATGAGTCTCAAGCTTTCGCATGATCTTCATTAGTTCATTGAAGGATGTTGGGTCGGTGCGATTTAGTTCATCAAGGCTGAATGTATTGCGAATGCCAGCTACAACATCTTCACCTTGGGCATTTGGCAAGTAGTCACCATATGCACCTGGCTTACCTGATGCTGGATCGCGAGTGAAAGCAACACCGGTTCCGGAAGTTTCACCTAGGTTTCCAAAGACCATTGAGCAAATGTTTACGGCAGTTCCTAAATCATCTGCAATCCGCTCGCGACGACGATACAAACGAGCGCGAGAGGTATTCCAAGAATCAAAAACTGCGCGAGTTGCAAGATCAAGTTGTTCTCGGGGATCTTGCGGGAAGTCGCGGCCGCTGTGCTTTTGGATTATTGCTTTGAAAGTTTCGACTACTTCTTTAAGTTGGTCAGCAGTTAGGTCGACTTCGGTAGCAACCCCAGCCTTTTCATTTGCTGCCTGTAAGGCATCTGCAAAGATTTCACCTTCAATGTCCAAAACGGTCTTACCGAACATTTGAATTAGGCGACGATACGAGTCCCAAGCAAATCTTTCGTTGTTACTTACTTTGATAAGTCCGTTGACGGAATAGTCATTGAGTCCAACATTAAGAACGGTCTCCATCATGCCTGGCATAGAAAACTTTGCGCCGGATCGAACGCTAACCAACAATGGGTCGTCTACGTCACCGAGTCGTTTACCGAGCGCATCTTCAAGACGACGAAGGGCCATGGTTACTTCCACGCGCAAGGCAGCTGGTTCAACGCCAGCGACTAAGTATTCGCGACAGGCTGCGGTAGAGATAGTAAAACCTGGAGGTACCGGAAGTCCTAGTTTGGTCATTTCGGCAAGGTTGGCACCTTTGCCGCCGAGTAGGTCCTTTTGGTCTTTGTCGCCTTCGGAAAAATCGTAAACGTACTTAGTCATTGCAAGTGCCTTCCGACCAACGATTTCCAGCCCAAGAACTGGGAATCTCCTGATTCAAAGGTATTGCCCAGATTGGGACCTCGCCCAGTGGGGATGCCTGAATCCATTGGCTATTGCATCTCAATATGTGGACAGCCGTCTCACCGGATGTGACGGGAGTGACTTACTCGCGTTATGGTTGGGGAACTATCAACACCTTCATCGGTGGTGGTGATGCAATCGAGGAGCTACAAGCGAATCGGGCGCAACTTCTGTTACGAGCCTTTGGCGCAGAAGGGATGTCACCTAAGACCAGCCAACGATGAACTTAAATCGAAGCGATCCTTCGGTAGATCAAGGAGTGACGTCATGTCGCAACATATAACAGGCGCCGAGAGCCTAGTTAAATCTCTGGAACACGCTGATGTCGAAGTTGTATTCGGTATCCCAGGCGGTGCAATTCTTCCGGTCTATGACCCACTAATGGATTCCCCTTCAGTTCGACACATTTTGGTGCGCCACGAACAAGGTGCCGGCCATGCAGCAGAAGGCTACGCAGCAGCAAGTAATCGCGTTGGCGTTTGCATGGCAACAAGTGGACCAGGTGCAACTAACTTAGTTACCCCGATTGCAGATGCACATATGGACTCAGTTCCTATGGTTGCAATTACTGGCCAGGTGCCAAGTGCCTTCATCGGATCAGACGCTTTCCAAGAAGCAGACATTCGTGGCATCACAATGCCAATCACAAAGCACAATTACTTGGTCACCCGCGCCGAAGACATTCCTCGCGCTATCAAAGAAGCTTTTCACTTAGCAAGTTCAGGTCGCCCTGGTCCAGTGCTTGTGGACATCACAAAAGATGCATTGCAGGCAAGTGCTGAGTTTGTTTGGCCAACTCACATTGATTTGCCAGGTTACAAGCCAACAACAAAACCGCATGGTCGACAGATTAAAGAAGCGGCTCGCATGATCGTGGATGCACACCGCCCAGTCTTTTATGTTGGTGGTGGCGTTATTCGCTCCCAGGCACACAAAGAACTTCGTCAGCTAGCCGAACTAACTGGCATTCCAGTTGTTACAACTTTGATGGCACGTGGTGCATTCCCAGATTCACATCCACAACACATGGGTATGCCAGGCATGCACGGAACTGTTGGCGCAGTTGGCGCATTGCAAAAGGCTGACTTGCTAATTGTTCTTGGTGCCCGTTTTGATGATCGCGTAACCTGAAAACTTGAATCATTTTCACCAAAATCTAAA
>ENA-OUVC01001921-OUVC01001921.1-marine-metagenome-genome-assembly--contig:-NODE-1921-length-11948-cov-3.295089_pt1 | contig 11948 bp, 6 predicted proteins | sample MGYA00248622_ERZ508571 | MGnify/ENA primary metagenome ERZ508571 (study PRJEB26236, sample SAMN06267175) | marine metagenome | isolation source: Columbia River Estuary | place: USA:Columbia River Estuary... | reverse complement strand
CGTTACCGTCGAGCACAATCAGGCCCGCGTCGATGAATGCGCGGTAGAGGTTGATTTCAGTGTCGACCTTGGAAAAGCCATGGTCCGATACAACAGCAACGACGCTATCGGGATGGGCTGCCATTTGCGCGGCAATGATCTGGCCAACGACCTTATCGATCCGGGTTAAAACAGCATAAGCTGCGGCTGTGTCGGGACCTTTTTCATGCTGCTCATGGTCGAGCGCGGTCAGATACACAGTCGTGAAATCGGGCTTTTCGCGCTTAATGAGCGCGGTGGCAAAACGGCCGCGGGTTTCATCACCCTCTATGCTCTCGTCAATGCCCGGCGCATAGCTGCCAAGGTCTGTTTCAAGCGCTTCTATAAGGCCCGGCGTCGCAAGCGCCTTTAGCAGCTTTGCATCATCGCCATGCCCCGTCCGCCATATTTGCGGGATGTTCCATCTAACGGCTTTTGCCTGAACGCTGACTGGCCAGTGAATATTTGCTGTGCGCAGACCGGCCTTTGCAGCGGCATCCCACAAGGTGGGGACTTTAAAATCTGTGGCGTACCAATACCAGCCGCCTTGGTTGATCTGCATGGGATCAAAGCTATTATTGCCGACAATGCCGTGCTTTGCGGGGCTAACACCCGTCAGCAAAGTCGCGTGGCTGGGGTAAGTGACGGTCGGCAGAACGCCCTTCACCTTGTCAGCGTACGTCCCGTTCGTGATAAATTGTTTCAGGTTGGGAACCTGTATGCCGCGCTCTTCTGACTTCAGAATGTCCGCGGGCTGCAAACCATCAATTGAGATCAGCAGCACCGGCTCGGCCGAGGCCGCCGACGGCAGCGCGCTCACAAAGAGCGCGCTGCCAATCAGCAAAGCTGATTTCATTAGAAACCAGCTTTCAATGTTACAAATACTTGGCGCGGTGAACCGGCCAACAACGTTTGGTTGTCGCCGCTGTTGCCAAAGCCGTTTGAACCAATGGTCGAGACATAATCTATGCCGAACAGGTTAGTGGCATTCAGTTGCAGTTCAAGCGGTGCACGGAGCCCCGCATCGAGGCGGTAACCGACCGTGGCGTCAACGAGGACACGGCTAGGTACCGAGCGATCATTCAAATAGTTGAAGTAACGCTTGCTCATGTAATTGGCACCAACGCGTCCGAAGAATGCGTCACTGTCATACGCAACTTCGCCGCGCAGCAGATGCTTTGGCGTGTCGACGACTTCCTTGCCCTTCGTGGCGATAACCGCCGTTGGGGTGATGACGTTTTCACGATATGTTGCACCGGTGTAGCTATATGATGCGAACAAGGTCATGCCGCCACCCAGACGTACATCGCCTGCGGCTTCAAAGCCGAGCGAGCGGACGCTGCCGACATTTTGCAGAATGGCAGGGTTTCCAACGATGCCTGCGCCGGTTTGTACACCCAACAGGCGGTTGCGGAAGTTGACATAATATACACCGATTACGCCGTTGAAGACATTGTCGTTGTAACGCGCGCCAAGCTCAAACGTGTCTGAGCTCTCTGGTTTCAGGCCGCGTGTGACCAAGGCGTTGAAGCCCGCTTGCGTCGTCGCGAATGGTCCGCTTGTCGCTGATGAAACAAACGCGCGGGTGACTTGCGTGAAACCACCGAAGATTTCGGCTTTATCCGTCAGCTTATATGCAACGCCTGCATGTGGCTGGAACCAGTCTTGCGACTTGATTTTGCCGGCAGCCAACGAACCCTGAATACGTGGGTCGGATTCATTATTGACCTGGAAACCCTTCCAACCAAGGTTGATGGTCAAATCGCCAAGGCTGATCTTGTCCTGCACATAATATTGCAGCGTGTCGGTGTTGAAATCGAACAACCACTGCGTGAAGAACGGGTTGGTCAAGAACTTGGTGTGATCAAGGCCGGGCGTCGTGTTGCTTTCATAGGCATAAAAACGACGCGCTTGCGTGAAGTCGTTATGTTCGTACCAGCTGCCAACAGTCACTTCATGGTCGCCAACTTCGGCGTTCAGCGAGCTGAATACGCCGCCACGTTGGATGTCATACTCGGTGGTACGCGCGGACATTGGAACGCCATTGGGGCTTGGAACATATGGAGTGCCCCATGTGCCTTGGCCGGTATTATTGTGATAATAGGCTTTGATCTTGAAGGTGACGCCATCGGCCAAAGGCGCGGTCAGGCCATAAGAAGCAAGCGTATCTTTACGCAGACCCGAAGCATCATAATAGCTGTCGTCGAGGTTGTTGATTGGGGCAACATATGTACCACGCGCCGCGGAAATCGCCTTGGCATAATCGGGGAAATAGTTGTCATGGTCATGACCGAGGCGATTGATCATCTCGAGCGAGAGATCCTGATAATCCTGCTCAGCGCGGTCGGAATAGGAGAAGAAGCCGTCAAATTCGGCATCGCCCACTGGAATGATGGCCTTGGCGTTGACGTGCATGCTGCGCTGTTCGCCGCCGCCTTTCCACTTGTCGGCATTGTGGTAAACGCCGGATAGAAATCCGCGAACGCCGCCCGCTTCGCCAAAGTTGATGCGGCCAAATGCGCGCATCGTGTTGGACGAACCATAGGTCAGGTTCGCATCAGCGCCGAAGCCGTCGCTTGGATCAGCCGAGAAAAACTCGAGCGTGCCGCCAAGGTTGTTCGTGGCTTGTGTGCCAATTGAACCCGAACCTTGCGAAACGCGGGTAACGCCGATGTTTTCCGAAATGATTGCGCGGCCAATGTGCAGGCCGTTGTTGTTGCCATAGCTTGAATCGCCCAACGGAATGCCGTCGAGTGTGTAGCCGAGCTGGTTCTGGTTAAAACCACGGATCGAGACGCGGCTTGACCATTCATATGTTCCAAACGGGTCGGCAGATTGAAAGCTTACGCTTGGCAGCTTTTCAATGGCTTTCAGCGGGCTGGTGCCTGGTGCGAGGATCAGAAGTTCTTTGCTAGACACTTCTTGCACTTGGCGCGTCTCGCCTTGGCCGAACACGACGATTTCGGCTTCTTCCGAGCCGGCGGTTGTGGGTGCATTTGATTGTTGCGCCATAACTGGCACCGATCCGAACGCGACTCCGGCTAAAAGCATGACTGTAATTTTACGCATTTTGGTACCTTCCCTGCATTGGTTTGCAGCGCCCAACTAGGGAAGGGTGGAGGCATTTTGATGCGCTTAATGTGCTACTTTGATAGAAGTTATGTGTCTGAAATATTACTGAATTTAAAGCGCGGATTCTGCATCATCAAACAAGCTCCAAATATATTACAATTTTATTGCAGTGATGTCATATAAGTGTCATATTCAAGGGAGAGATGAGGAGAAAACGGATGAAACTGCTACTAACAGGCGCCTTGGTAACTGGCTTGATGGGCGTTGCAGCCCACGCTCAACCGACCATGAATAGTGAAACGGCGTACCCAAAAGGGTCGATTGGCTATGAGGCTCTCGTAAAGGGCGACAATGCGCAGGCAGTTTCTCAAATACTGACAAGCGCGCAAGTGAGCCGGCATGATCCTGCGAAGCTGCTCAACCTTGGCCGTGCCTATGCGCGTATGGGCCGTATGGAAGAGGCTTCGAATATGTTCGCCGCCGCGATGCAGAGCCGTGATACCGTCGATCTGGTGCTCGCCGACGGTCGCGTGATGAATTCAAAAGACGCTGCGCGTAAGGCCTATGCCGGTTTGCAGATGCGGATCGCGACACGCTGATCCAAATGTACTGAGCTAACATCTCGCGTCTAATGCATTATAAAAGGCGGGCCTAACGGCTCGCCTTTCGTCTTTTCTAGCGCGTAATTTTGCTGTGACCCGCCTGTTCTGTGGCTGTCACATATCTGACGCAAAATATTCTTCTAAATGCAATGTGATAAGCACAGCCATGTCACAGCTCGCCTCTATTAGCCGCATGGTCAACGGGTGGGGCCTTATGATGATTCGATTCTGGTCCGTTGCATTTGCCCATATCGGGCACGTCTTATTTGTTGCGGAGATTTAGAATGTTAAACCCAAAATTACGTGGGATCGTGTATGCGACGGCAGCAGCTGCCCTCGTCACCGGCTGTGGCGCAGATGATATCGCATCGCCTGGAACCGGTGGTAACATCACCATCAACAACCCGGCTGCACCTCCGCCGCCACCACCACCACCACCGCCACCTGCGACAGTTACACCTGCTGGCGGCTGCCCAACCATTGCTGATGCGCAAGGCTTGACCGACAGCGGCACCATCACTGGTCCAACCGGCACATATCGCGTCTGCACATTGCCAGCACGCATCAACACCACCAGCACATTGCCAAAGATTGCGGGCGTTCTGTATCGTCTTGGTGGCCGTGTTGACGTTGGTACGGACCAAGGTCCTTCATCGACAAACAATGTCGTCACGCTGAACATCGAACCAGGCGTTATCGTCTTTGGCGGAACCGGCGTGTCATGGTTGAACGTTAACCGCGGTAACCGCATCAACGCTGTTGGTACAGCTGCCCTCCCAATCATCTTCACCAGCCGTGACAACGTCCTCGGTCTCAACAACGACAGCTCGATTGGTCAGTGGGGCGGTATCGTTCTTAACGGTCGCGCACCCATCACCGATTGCGCAGCACCTGCTGCAACACCAGGCACTGTTGCTTGCGAGCGTCAGGTTGAAGGCGCAGTTGACCCGGCACTTTATGGTGGCGCGAACACCGCAGACAACAGCGGCCGTTTGAGCTTTGTCCAAATCCGCTTCTCGGGCTTTGTTCTTTCGGGCAACTCCGAACTGCAATCACTGACCACTGGCGGCACCGGCACCGGTACTGTTCTGAACAACATCCAGTCGTTCAACAGCTCTGACGATGGCGCAGAATTCTTCGGCGGTAACGTCAACATGAAGTATTTCGTGTCGATCGGTGCGGATGATGACAACCTCGACACTGACGTCGGCGTAAAAGCGAACTTCCAATATGTATTGGCTGTTCAGCGTCAGGGCGCTGGTGACTCGATGATCGAAGCTGACTCGGACAACGCTACGGACGGCAATACGCCGCGCCAGAACACACGTCTGTCGAACTTCACCTTCATTCAACGCAACAACACCGGTAACCTGTCGGCAATGTTGCTGCGTGGTGGTACCGACTACAGCATGTTTAACGGTGTGGTTGTCAGCCCATCGACATCATGCCTGCGGATCAGCCGTGCACAAACCGTATCGGCAACAGCAGATGCAGCAATTGACGAAGCTGGCGCGCCAGTATTCCGTTCGGTTGTTATGCAGTGCGGATCGCCAGCCTTTGTTGGTTCGAGCGGTGTGACCGAGGCGCAAGTAAGTGCGGTGTTCGGTTCTGGTGCGAATAACAATAACAGCGCGTTCGTACCAAGCCTGACATCGTTGTTCATCAATGGTGCCACCGAAACCGCAGTTACAGCGTTCAACGCCAGCAGCATCGCATCTTACTTTGATGCAACGACCTATATCGGTGCTGTCCGTGACGCCAACGATCTTTGGTACGCAGGCTGGACCTGCAACAGTGCAACGGCTGCACTGGGCACCAGCGTGACCGGTCTCTGCACCTCACTGCCAACATATTAATAGCTGGCGGATAATATCGGGTGAGGTGCGGCCAAGCGGGCATGCACCTCACCCTTTTTTCGAATTTATAAAAGGGAATTACAATGTTGAAGCCAGTGGAGGCAATCAGACTGTTGCTTTTGACGTCGGCGCTCGTTTCGCCTTCCATGCTGATGGCGCAAGACGCCGCAGCGGAACAGGCCGAACAAGCCAGTGCTGAAGCAGCACCAGCAGACACGCCAGCAGACGCAGCCGAGCCAGTCGAAGAGGATGTCGATGTCTCTATTCCGGGTGGCGAAGAAATTGTCGTGCGCGGATATCTGGATCGCAACATTTCCAAGAACGCGGCGCAAGTCGTGTCCGTGCTGTCGAGCGCAGATATTGAACGTACCGGTGAAGGCGACATTGCCGGCGCACTATCGCGTGTCACCGGCCTAAGCGTCGTGGGCAGCGGATTTGTCTATGTGCGTGGCCTTGGTGATCGTTATTCGCTCGCATTGCTCAACGGTTCGCCGCTTCCAAGCCCTGAGCCATTGAAGCGCGTTGTTCCGCTCGATCTTTTCCCGACAAGCGTGATTGCATCTTCGCTTGTGCAAAAAACCTACTCGGCAAACTTCCCCGGCGAATTTGGCGGCGGCGTTATTAACCTGACAACCAAAGCGATCCCGCGCGAAACATTCCTGACGGTCGGCGGTGACTTGAGCGTCAATAGCGAGACCACCAATCAATTGGGCTACACATATTATGGTAGCTCGCAGGATTGGAGCGGTTTCGACAATGGCAACCGTGACCTAAAGCCCGCGCTTGCATCCTATCTCGCCAGCGGCGCACGTATCAGCGCGGGTACCGTTGATACGCAGGCTATTGCCAGCGAGCTCATCACCGGCCGGAATGCTGTTGTTCAGCGTGACAAGAATCTGCCGCCAAATGGCTCAGGCACGATTACCGGTGGTACGAGCTTCGAAATCGGCGATGACACCACTATGGGGGTCATCTTCAACGCCGGGTACAGCAACAAATGGCGTACGCGCGACACGATCCAACAAACGGCATCGACGCTGGATCTGAGCCAGAAAGAGCTGGATTTCCGGAAGGTCATTACCGACAACCGTATGGTTGTAAACGGCTTGCTTGGCTTCGGTATCGAAGTGGGTGAACAAAAAATCCGTTTGACCAATCTGTTCATTCGCGACACGCTGAAACAAGCGCGTCTCGGTGTTGGCACCCGTCAGACAACATCGCCCACCGCGACATTGATGCAGCAGGATACAGCATGGTTCGAACGCCAGTTGGTCGATAGCCAGCTGGTCGGTGAGTTCAAATTGTCACCTGACGTGAATTTGAGCTTCCGTGCAGCCTACGCCAATTCTCAGCGTGAAGCGCCGGATGAAATCAGCCTCGAATATTATCGCAGCAACATCACGTCGGATCCTTATGGCCAATTGTTCATCAACCGTCTTAACAACGGTCAACAGGGAAGCGCCGAAGTCAGCTATTCCTATTTGAATGAAAATCTGTGGGCTGGTGGTTTGGATCTGTCGGCAAAGGTCACGCCGGATATTACCGCGACGATAGGCTATGCTTATTCGGATACGGCGCGCCGCACCGAACGCCGTGACTTTCAGTTTGTTGCACCCGGCGGCACGCCCATCGCGCCGTCATTATTCCGTCCAGACCTTTTGCTGCAACCGGACATTATCGATTTTTACAACATCGCGTTGATCGATACCAACGAAGCAAACCCGGTCTTTGACGCAAGCTTGGTAAACCATGCAGGTTACGGCCAAATTCAGGCGTTCATTACGCCAGCAATCAGCTTGAACCTGGGCGTGCGTTACGAAACCGCTGAACAGACTGTTGTGCCGGTTCAGGTCTTCACGACGCCAACGGCATCGCTTGCTTCCACCAGCTTGGATCAGAGCTATTGGTTGCCTGCAGCGACGCTGACGTGGGACATGAATGAACAGATGAAGTTCCGGTTGAGCGCGTCGAAAACCATCGCGCGTCCGCAATTCCGCGAACTGATTTTCCAGAACTTTTACGATACAGACTCCAACCGTCTTTTCCGCGGAAACCCGCTGTTGACGGACAGCCAGCTGTACAATGCTGAAGCACGCTATGAATGGTATTTCGACCGTGAGCAGCGTTTCACTATTGCCGGTTTCTTCAAGCGTATCGATAGTCCTATCGAGTCGTTCTCAAGCTTTGATGATAACTCCGTTATCACCAGCTTCGCGAACGCACCGAAGGCTGATTTGTACGGTGTTGAAATCGAAACGCAGAAATATTTCGATCTCTCTGCCATTGGCGATGAAGGCTTTTTTGCGACACGTCGCGCGGTTGTCATTGCCAACTACACCTACACAAAGTCAAAGATCAGTGTGAAGGCGGGCGATCAGGTTGCGGTGTTTAACGCATCGTCGACCAACGCGCTCGACTTCTTCACCGACGGTTCGCCATTGACCGGCCAAGCCGATCATCTGATCAATCTGCAATTCGGCCTCGAAGATACCGAGCGCTTGTCGCAGCAGACAATCTTGCTCAGCTATTCGACCGATCGGGTTACCAGCCGTGGTGCATCAGGCCAGCCGGATATCAAGGAAAAGCCTGGCATTCAGCTCGATTTCGTTGCGCGTGAAGGCTTTATGCTTGGCGGTAAAGAAGCTGAATTGAAATTCGAAGTCCGCAACCTGACCAACACCAAATATCAGGAGTTTCAGGAAAACGGCGAGAACAAGATTTTCTATAACCGTTACAAACAAGGCATCAGCGCCTCGATTGGCGTAGAGCTGAATTTCTAAAGCCCATATCTCCCCCCAACTTAAGGCGGCGCGTTGTCATCAACGCGCCGCCTATGTTTTGTGCTTCGTCCAAGTGGCGGGGATGCACAGTCATTAAACTGTCATTTATAATTCACCCAACAGTCACAGCAGCGCCTTAACGCTCCTCCTTCAAGCGGATTCGTCCGGGGGGACTTAGTGGCAATGACATTGGCAGAAAGGGTTAAAGCGCAGTCGCACCGATTCAGTTCTGTGCCCGCCGGTCGCATGATCCTTGGCGTTCTGGCCATATTCACCGCCGTCCAAACCGCACGCCTTTTCTGGATATTGATAACGCCGGTTGGCCCGGTCAATGACTGGCGCGCGCCGTCGGTTAATATTGTGCCACAGTCCGCCCGCATGGCGTTATTTGCCGGATTTGACCCGTTTTTTCGCAATGACGCGGCTGCAGATTCCACCCAGAATGTCACATCGTTAAGCCTGACATTGTTCGGCGTGCGCACCAATGAAAGCTCGGGCGGCGGTTCGGCTATCATCGCGGGTGAAGATGGCGTGCAGAACAGTTTTGCCATTGGCGAAGAAGTCGCGCCCGGCGTCACTTTGGATTCCGTTGCCTTCGACCATGTCATATTGTCGCGCGGCGGCGTGAAAGAATCGCTGTATCTTGATCAGTCGGTACCCGCAGAAACGGTCAGCCCGCCTGCATCAGGCACGTCCGCCACGCCACCGGCGTCCAGCGCAGGCGTGGGCCTGAATGCCGAGACGCTGCAAAAGTCGATCGGCTTTGCGCCGCGTAATGAAGGGGGCAGGGTCACCGGTCTCGTTCTGCAAGCCCGCGATGATGGCACGATGTTGCGCCTCGCCGGATTTCAGGCTGGCGACATTGTCGTTGGCATAAACGGCCGCCCCGTATCCTCGGCGGCGGACATTGCTTCTCAAATCAGGCCCGGAGCCCGCTTAAGCGTTGAAGTCGAACGCGGCGGTGCAAAGGTCCCCATTGCTCTAAATCTGGAACAACAGTGATCCGTAAATTTACCCTTTTGCTGGCATGCAGCGCGCTCGTTTTTGCCCAGCCTATCGCCGCGCAGCAGACATTGAATGTCCGCGATGCCGATATCCGTGCCTTTGTTCAGGATGCGGCCCGCGTCACGGGGCAGACGTTCATTGTCGATGGCCGTGTGAATGGCAAGGTTTCGGTGGTTACCGACCGGCCATTGTCGCGTTCGGAATATTTTGAGGTGTTCCTCTCGACACTGCGCGCAAATGGTCTCGTCGCGATTCCCATTCGTGGCGGTGGTTACCGGATCCAGCCTTCCGACGGCGCTGCAACGCAGCCGACCCGCGTCGGTAGCCGGGCCGCAACTTCAAGCCAATTTGTGACGGAAGTGTTCCGCCTGCGGTCGATTGATGCCACCTCAGCCGTTGAAACGCTGCGTCCATTGATAAGCCGCGAAGGTTCGTTGACGGCCAATAAAAATGCCAACAGCCTTGTGGTCGCCGATTATGCCGACAATATTGGCCGCATACGCGATTTGCTCCGTCAGATCGACCGCGACAGTGCAGCGACGCAGATCGTCGCACTCGATAACGCCGGTGCGCGTGAAATTGCCACCGCGCTTCAGGGGCTGGCTGGTCAAGGCGGCGGCGAGGGCGCGAGGCCACCAGTTTCCATCGCGGCCATTGACAGCAGCAACGCCATAGCGCTGCGTGGTGATCCGACGTCGGTTGCGCGCTTTGCCGCGATGGCCAAGGAATTGGATGCCCGCGCACAATCGGGCGCTGAAATTCGCGTGTACCGGCTTGAGCATGCCAATGCCGCAACCTTGCTGGAGACGGTCCAGTCGTTGATTGGCGGGCAGAGCGGATCGTCTGTATCTAGTAACGTGCCACCTGTTTCTGCGCCAGCTGCAGGCGGCGGCGCTGCCGCTGTCGCTGCGCCTATCGTTGCATCTTCGTCGGGAGCCGGCCCCAATGGCATTGGTGGCCGTGGCCCCGTTGTGGTGACCCGCTATGAAGGGACCAACGCCCTTATCATCGCCGCAAACCCCGAAATGCAACGCACGTTGGGCGAGCTCATCCGCCAACTGGACACACGCCCCGAACAGGTTCTGGTTGAGGCAATCGTTGTTGAAATCGGCAATGAAGCGGCGAAAAAGCTTGGCGTACAATTCCTCGTCGGTGGCAAGGACGCACCATTTGCGGCGACAAATTACGCCAACGCCTCACCCAATATCCTGACGATTGCGGGTGCAATTGGTGCCGAAGAACTGACGCGCACCACGACGACGGTGAATGGCAATACGACCACGACCGCAACGAACAGCGCGCTGGGTGACAGCCTGCAGGAAGCGGCTGCTGCATCGATCCTGAGCGCTACTGGCGGCTTTGGTGGTTTTGCGATGGATATCGGCAAAAATGCGGTCTTTGGCACGATTATCAATGCGATTGCCGCGGACACCGAGTCCAACTTGCTGGCGACGCCGCATATTGTGACGCTGAATAACCAAAAGGCGAAGTTCCTCGTCGGACAAGAAGTACCCGTGAGCAGCGGCGAGCAATTGTCCGCCAATTTTGAAAACGCCTTCCGCACGGTTCAGCGTCAGGAAGTTGGCATCAAGCTTGAGGTGACCCCGCAAGTGAACGCGCAGGGCGATGTGAAGCTGTTCCTGAAACAGGAAGTGTCGAGCGTTGCAGGGCCGGTGTCATCACGCTCCAGCGACCTCATCCTCAACAAGCGCGAGTTTGAAACGACGTTGACCGTTGGTGACGGCCAATTGCTGGCCATTGGTGGTCTGCTCAATGATGATGAGCGCCGCACGATTGAGCGTATTCCGCTTTTGAGCGACATTCCGCTCATTGGCGAACTGTTCAAATCACGCAGCCGCAGCCGCAGCAAAACCAATTTGATGGTCTTCATTCGGCCGACCATCTTGCGTAGCCGCGAAGATGGCGACCGGTTGACGGCGCGACGTTATGACTATGTCCGCGACATGCAGTTGACGCGCAATCCAGATGCCGAACCAAGCATCGACGAATTGCTGCGCGATTATATGGGCACTGTGCCGCCCGCGGCGCCAGATGTGCGCACAAATGATATCATGATCGGTGCTGATGGCAATTTGACGCGGCCCCAGACAGGTGGTGCGTTGCAACCGGCGGAGGTTCCCGCAAGCGCGGTCTCTTCGACCACTGAGGGTGCGCCATCATGACATCGCATGAGGGAACGACCGAGCAAGCATCCCATGTTTCCGCTGATCCCGACGCCACCATTGCACCGGCTTTGATCGCGCCTCTGCTCGATTTGCCTTATGCCTTTGCCAAGGCGCATGGTCTGGTGCTGCGGCATGAAAGCGATGGTCGCATCGTTGTTGCGATGCGTGAGGGCGCTGATCCGCTGATGTTGTTGGAGGTCCGGCGCTATCTGTCGATGCCATTCGATGTCGAAATGGCCGACAACGCGACCTTTGACCGTTATTTGTCCGACCATTACGCCATGGACGGCAGCGCCGCGGCGATGGCTGGATCAATCGGTACCAACGATGGCGACTTGCTGTCGGATATGTTGCCCAGCGCAGATGATTTGCTCGACAGCGCCGATGACGCGCCGGTTATCCGTCTCATCAACGGCATCATTGCAGAGG
>ENA-OUVC01001917-OUVC01001917.1-marine-metagenome-genome-assembly--contig:-NODE-1917-length-11962-cov-4.550442_pt1 | contig 11962 bp, 14 predicted proteins | sample MGYA00248622_ERZ508571 | MGnify/ENA primary metagenome ERZ508571 (study PRJEB26236, sample SAMN06267175) | marine metagenome | isolation source: Columbia River Estuary | place: USA:Columbia River... | reverse complement strand
GAGTAGTTTCCGCCCAGGGATTTCCCTGTAACGGGCACGCCCCGTTCCCACCCTGTTAATACGATGAACGCTCACGGGGATGTGGGCTATGAACAATATTGATTTACCAGATGCAGATTCGCCGCGCCCAGATTTAGCCAATATCCCAAGCATGGATGACATGCTCGCGCTCTACGAAAAAGTATTGTCCGAGTTAGATAGCGCTATTTCAACCCAAAAAGATTTTGCGGCAGACGACAAGCAATCAAACGCCCGTCACAGCAAGTAACTACTTCACGTAATTCTTGGCAACTAAGAAAGACCCCGAGAAAATCTCGGGGTCTTTCTTTTTAGTTCTTGTTAGGTATGAACTAGAAGTCCATGCCGCCCATGTCTCCGCCACCGGCCATTGGTGCAGCCTTTTCTGGCTTGTCAGCAATGACAGCCTCAGTGGTTAGGAATAGTGCAGCAATTGATGCAGCGTTCTGAAGCGCAGAGCGAGTTACCTTAGCTGGATCGATGATGCCAGCCTTGATTAGATCTACGTATTCTCCAGTTGCAGCATTCAAGCCAAAGCCAGGTGCTAGGTTACGAACCTTCTCTGCAACAACTCCGCCTTCAAGGCCAGCGTTCATTGCAATCTGCTTTAGCGGTGCTTCAACAGCAACCTTGACGATGTTCGCGCCAACTGCTTCTTCGCCTTCAAGATTTAACTTGGCGAATGCCTTTTCGGATGCCTGTAGAAGAGCAACGCCACCACCGGCGACGATTCCTTCTTCAACTGCAGCCTTTGCGTTGCGAACAGCATCTTCGATGCGGTGCTTGCGTTCCTTAAGTTCAACTTCAGTTGCTGCGCCAGCCTTGATAACTGCAACACCACCGGCAAGCTTGGCCAGACGTTCCTGTAGCTTTTCGCGGTCGTAGTCAGAGTCAGACTTTTCGATTTCAGCGCGGATCTGGTTTACGCGGCCAGCAATCTGGTCTGCGTCTCCGGAACCTTCAACAATTGTGGTCTCGTCCTTGGTAACAACAATCTTGCGTGCTTTACCTAGAAGTTCGATGTCAGTTGTTTCAAGCTTCAAGCCAACTTCTTCGCTGATTACCTGAGCGCCAGTCAAGATTGCGATGTCCTGCAACATTGCCTTGCGACGGTCACCGAAGCCTGGAGCCTTAACAGCTACGGAACGGAAGTTGCCACGGATCTTGTTAACAACAAGTGTGGATAGCGCTTCGCCTTCAACATCTTCAGCGATGATGGCAAGTGGCTTACCGGACTGCATAACCTTTTCCAAGATTGGAAGAAGATCTTTGATTGCAGAAATCTTTGAGTTAACGATCAAGATGTATGGATCTTCAAGAACAGCTTCCATGCGCTCTGCATCGGTAACGAAGTAAGGCGAGATGTAACCCTTATCGAAGCGCATACCTTCAGTCAGTTCTAGTTCAAGACCGAATGTGTTGCTCTCTTCAACAGTGATAACACCTTCCTTGCCAACCTTGTCCATAGCTTCAGCGATCATTTCGCCGATCTGTGGGTCAGCTGCAGAAATAGATGCAGTTGCTGCGATCTGTTCCTTGGAATCAACTTTCTGTGCCATAGCAAGAAGTTCGGCGCTGATTGCTTCAACAGCCTTTTCGATTCCACGCTTTAGCACCATTGGGTTTGCGCCGGCAGCTACGTTACGTAGACCTTCGCGAACAAGTGCCTGAGCAAGAACTGTTGCAGTTGTAGTTCCGTCACCAGCGACATCGTCTGTCTTCTTGGCAACTTCCTTAACTAGTTCTGCACCGATCTTTTCGTATGGATCTTCAAGATCAATTTCCTTGGCGATGGAGACACCGTCATTAGTGATGGTTGGTGCGCCCCACTTCTTTTCAAGAACAACGTTGCGACCCTTTGGGCCAAGCGTTACGCGGACTGCGTCTGCGAGTGTGTTCATACCGCGCTCAAGTGCGCGACGGGCTTCCTCATCGAAAGCGATCATCTTCGACATGTGTATTTTCCTTTTGTGCCAAACGTTTAGGGCCAAAGCCCCAGAGTTTTTGGGTTATCACTCGGGGGTTCCGAGTGCTAATACTATTGTTGGCACTCTCACCCCTAGAGTGCAAATCGAGAGGGTCCAGACCCCGAAAACTAGGGCTTTTTGAAGGCTTTAAGCCTTAGTGGCTATTGCTGCCAGCGTTTAGCAGAACTACGCCGGTGACTACCAAAACCACGCCAAACCAAGCGAGGTTGCTGGCCTCAGTCTTAAAGATATAGATAGAGATAAAGAATGCGCCTAAAGTTCCAAGGCCGGCCCAGACTGCGTATGCAATTCCAAGTGGAATTGTCTTAACCACAATTGCCAAAAGGTAGAAGGCTAAGCCATAACTAACAGCCATACCAAGGGTCCAATAAAGTTTGGTGAAACCATCCGAGAACTTCAAAGCAGTTGTGCCAATTAGTTCGAACATGATTGCGAGCAATAGATATAACCAAGCCATGCCTTAAGTATCACAGCAAATCTTTGGTTCAAATCCCGGGCTCGCCTGGCATTACGCTTTTCGTTTTCGTCATGGCACAGTTGTCTAGTGGCCACAATTGCATTCCTACCTGAAACTGACGGTATTAATACAGTCGCAGCTCAGGTAACTCTCTCTGCTACTCCGCTTGTAATCACGCCACCATCTGAATCCGTGCGTTGGGTAACCCACGTGGCATCACAGCTTGCTAGCACTGCTGAACCGTTAGTTTTGGTTTTTCATGGGGAAACAAGTGTTCATGCACCTGCGATTGGATTTAGTCGCAGATCACTTCGCCGCCCAGCTGTTGGTTACGTTTTGATTGATCCAGTTATGCCAACTATCGGTGGGGACTATGGCGATTGGCCAGATGCCCCGGTGACTGTTGTTATTACTGATTCCGCGGATGAGTCAGCGAAAGAAGCTTCGTTGCAATCGAGATTGCGTGGCTGGAAAGTTACGACAGATTCGCCGCAGGAAGTTTTGTCTGCGCTTTAGCGACGCGAAGCAACAGAAAGTTTGCGAACGATTGGTCGCGGTAGGTATTGCGCAATCAAACTTAAGAACTTGTATTGCATTCCTGGAACGCTTATTGCTTTTCCGTTCTTGAAATCCGTTAGGGACTTTGCGACTACAGCATCCACATCTAGCCACATCCAATTTGGAATAGTTTCAGTTTCCATGTTTGCGCGAGAATGAAATTCGGTGCGGGTGTATCCAGGGCAAAGTGCCAAAACGTGAACGTTTGATTTCTTGTGCAGAGTGGCTAGTGCTTCACTGAAACTTGTAACCCAAGCTTTAGCTGAACTATACGTTCCACTGGACATCCAACCTGCAACAGAACTGACGTTTATAACTCCGCCGCGATCGCGCGCGATCATGCCTGGCATTGCGGCATGAGTAATGCGCATAACTGCAGTTACTAAAACATCAAGCAAGTTTTGTTCGGCTTCGATAGTTCCACCGACAAATGGTTGCTTGATACCAAACCCTGCATTGTTAACCACTAAGTCAATGTCATCACGTGCAGCTCGGGTGCAGACCTTGTCTAGTTGTTCGCGATCTGAAAGATCGGCTTGCAGCACTTCAACTTGAACACCATGAGCAGACTTTAATTCGGCTGCCAAGGCTTCTAGGCGAGTTACATCTCTTGCAACTAAAACTAAATCGCTGCCAGTTGCTGCAAGTTGTTTTGCATATGATGCGCCAATGCCGACACTAGCTCCGGTAATTAAAGCGGTCATGATTAAGCTCGTCGGTTTGGACGCCAGACCACAACAGCAGTCGATGGTCCCATCGCTTCACGCAAGCGAATGTTTTCTTTCAAAGCTTTTTCAAGTTGCTCTTCCAAGATAAGGATTCGCATAATTCCGGAAAGGGTCACACCCTCATTGGAAAGTTTCGTTACTTCGCGCAATCGCTGAATATCTTTTAGTGAGTAAAGGCGATTGCGACCAACTGAACGTCCTGGCGAAACTAAACCAAGGCGGTCATACTGACGCAGAGTTTGTGGGTGTAGTCCAGCTAACTGGGCAGCAACGGAAATGACATAAACCGGAACTTCATCGTCGTGCTCGTAATCAATCATCAGATCCCCTTCGAGCATCGGTTAAGTTCCCACTCTTGCGCATTAATTCTTCGCGGGGATCAAAGTCTTGAGTTGCTGCAGCAAAATCATCCAAAGCCTTTTGAGCTGCTGTTGTTAGGTCCTTAGGCACTGCAATGTCCACCGAAACAATTAAGTCACCAGATTTTTCTGGGCGAACTACGCCTTTGCCACGAGCGCGGAATTTGGCGCCAGTTTTTGTGCCCGCTGGAATTCGAATAGTGACTGCTGGGCCATCGAGGACTGGAACTTTAATGTCAGCACCATTTACGGCTTCATCAAAACGAATTGGTACAACGACTGTTAAGTTGTCACCGTCGCGACCAAAAACTGGATGTGGGGAAACCGCAACGTTGATGAATAGGTCACCAGCTGGAGCATTTTGTTCGCCAGGTTGGCCTTTGCCCTTTAGGCGAATTCGTTGATCGTTTTTCACGCCGGCTGGAATGCGCGCTGAAACATTTCCAGTATTCAATCGCAATGGCATGGTCACGCCATGAATTGAATCCTCGAAACTAATCGTTACTGAAGTTTCTAAGTCAGCGCCTTTACGTGGACCACGCTGGCGACCGCCGCCGCCAAACAGGCCACCGAAGATATCTGAAAGATCGCCGCCACCGAATAGATCTTCGACGTTCTGACCTCTGCCACCTGGGAATCCACCAGGTCCGCCTGGGCCACGTCGTGCGCCACCCATTGGTCCGCCATAACGTTGCGCTTCGTCATACTCAGCTCTACGTTTTGGATCAGACACCACGTCATAAGCTTCGCTAACTGCTTTGAACTTTTCTTCAATCTTCTTGTCTCCAGCATTTGCATCTGGGTGAAGATCTTTAGCTAGTTTGCGATAAGCCTTTTTGATCGTGGCAGCATCAGCATCTTTAGAGACGCCAAGGATCTTGTAGTAATCCTTTTCATACATATCTTTTGTACTCATAGCGTCTCCTTTCTGATGCCTAAAGTTCCCAGCGAACTAGAAACTAATTACTCAGCGTTTACGGTTTCTGGGTCTGCAACACTCACGATTGCGGCGCGAATAATGCGACCGTTGAATTCATAACCTGGCTGAAACACATTCATACATGTTGATGTTGTGACATCAGCACTGTATTCATGGGAAATTGCTTCATGCTTAGTTGGATCAAACTCATCACCCGGAGCGCCGAAAGGCTTAAGGCCTAATCGAGTAACAGTGGACTCTAAGGCTTCGCCAACACTTTTGAACGCGCCTTCAAGTTCACCATGAGTGCGAGCACGACCGATGTCATCGATTACTGGCAACAGTTCAGCCAGAGTATTTGAAACAACAAGGTCACGAGTAGTTTCGCGATCGCGTTCTACGCGCTTGCGGTAGTTAGCAAACTCAGCCTGAAGTCGTTGCAGGTCAGCGGTAAGTTCCGCGACTGGATCACTTGCAACTTCCTGCTCCGAAACTGGAGTCTCCTGCTCATCCGAAGATGAGCGAGGAGCTCCAGTTTCTGGATCAAGCTTGCGCTTATCTGTGATCTTTACGCCCTCGGCCTGTTCTGCGCCTAGGTCGTTGTCACTCATACCTTTTCGTTCTCATCTACGATTTCGGCATCGACCACGTCGTCATCACCTTCGGCAGAAGCCTGCTCACCTTCAGCTTGAGTGTTTGCGTATAACGCAGCACCCAACGCCTGGGACGCCGTTGCAACCTTCTCCACCGCAGCCTTGATGGCTTCGATGTTTTCGCCGGCGATTGCAGCCTTTAGTTCAGCTAGCGGTTCATCAACATTTGCCTTGGCATCTGCTGGAACTTTGTCGCCGCTTTCCTCAAGGAACTTCTCGGTCTGGAAGACCAAGGATTCCGCTTGGTTACGAACTTCGGCTTCTTCGCGACGCTGACGATCTTCTTCAGCGTGTGATTCAGCATCGGCCATCATGCGATCGATCTCTTCCTTAGAAAGAGCTCCACCACCAGTGATAGTCATGGACTGTTCTTTACCAGTTCCTAGATCCTTAGCTGAAACGTGAACGATACCGTTGGCATCGATGTCGAATGCAACTTCGATCTGTGGCACGTTACGTGGTGCAGGTGGCAAACCAGTTAGCTCGAAAGTTCCAAGCTTCTTGTTGTAAGCCGCCATTTCACGTTCGCCCTGGAATACCTGGATCAAAACAGATGGCTGGTTGTCTTCAGCAGTTGTGAAGATTTCCGAACGCTTTGTTGGGATCGTGGTGTTACGTTCGATCATCTTGGTCATGAGGCCACCCTTGGTTTCGATACCAAGTGATAGTGGTGTCACATCAAGAAGCAGAACATCCTTAACTTCACCCTTAAGTACGCCGGCCTGAAGTGCAGCGCCTACGGCAACTACTTCGTCAGGGTTAACGCCCTTATTAGGTTCGCGTCCACCAGTTAGTTCCTTAACCAAATCGGTTACAGCTGGCATACGAGTTGAGCCACCAACTAGAACTACGTGATCGATATCAGCAACTTTCACGCCAGCATCTTTGATGACCTGGTTGAAAGGTGTCTTAGTGCGATCAATTAGATCTGCTGTCATCTTTTGGAAATCTGCACGAGTCAGAGTTTCGTCAAGGTGAAGTGGACCAGCATCAGATGCAGTGATGTAAGGCAGGTTGATAGCTGCTGACTGAGAAGAAGAAAGTTCAATCTTCGCCTTTTCAGCTGCTTCGCGCAGACGCTGCAATGCAACCTTGTCTGCTGACAAATCAACACCGTTTGAATTCTTGAACTGGGTGACCAAGTGATCAACTACGCGCTGATCCCAGTCATCGCCACCGAGGTTGTTATCGCCACTTGTAGCTTTAACTTCCACGATGCCTTCGCCGATTTCAAGAAGTGAAACGTCGAACGTTCCACCACCAAGGTCGAATACCAAAATTGTTTGGTCTTTGTCGCCCTTGTCCAAACCGTATGCAAGTGCTGCTGCAGTTGGCTCGTTAACAATCCGCAGGACGTTCAGACCTGCGATCTGACCAGCATCCTTAGTTGCTTGACGCTGAGCATCATTGAAGTAAGCCGGAACAGTAATTACTGCATCAGTAACTGTGTCGCCTAGGTAAGCCTCAGCATCACGCTTTAGCTTCTGCAAAATACGAGCAGAGATTTCCTGAGCGTTGTACTTCTTGCCGTCGATATCGACATTCCAAGATGTGTCACCCATGTGACGCTTAACGGAACGGATCGTGCGGTCTACGTTGGTGACGGCCTGACGCTTGGCAACTTCGCCAACCAGGACTTCACCGTTCTTTGCGAATGCGACAACACTGGGTGTAGTGCGGGCGCCTTCTGCGTTTGCAATGACGGTGGGTTCTCCACCTTCAAGTACTGAGACCACCGAGTTAGTGGTTCCCAGATCGATACCTACGGCTTTAGCCATTTTTTCCTCCAAGAAAGGGTTTTCGCTTATAGTCATACCCGACTCACGGCACCTGAAACCTCAAGCATCAGATACTTTGAGTCGGGTTGACTCAAGGCTTTTTAGCATACTTAAAAAGAGATTTATTGCAAATTGGGGGCTGTTTCTGTGGATAACAAGGCCTGGAATACCCTTACTTCATGCGTGTAGCCCAATTCGATGCCTTCGGTTCTCCTCTATATGTAGGTGAGCGGGATATGCCGGTGGCCAGGCCTCATGGCGTGGTTATCAAGGTTGAGGCAACTGGGCTTTGCCGCAGCGATTGGCACGGCTGGCAGGGCCACGATTCTGACATCACTGAGCTGCCTCATGTTCCTGGGCATGAATTCGCCGGCGTTATTTCTGAAGTTGGCGCCGATGTTAAGAACTGGAAAGTCGGCGATCGGGTAACAGTTCCGTTTGTGTGTGGCTGTGGTGATTGCATTGATTGCAAAGCTGGCAATGCGCAAGTTTGTCTATATCAATGGCAACCAGGATTTAACGGTCCAGGCTCGTTTGCTGAATACGTGCGCATCCCCCATGCCGACTTTAATGTCGTTGCGTTACCTGACTCAATGAGTTTTGAAACGGCTGCTGCATTAGGTTGCCGGTTTGCAACTTCGTATCGCGCTGTTGTGCATGTTGGCAAAGTTCAAGCCGGGGAAACCGTTGCGGTGTTTGGTTGTGGTGGTGTTGGCCTTGCTGCGATCATGATTGCAAAATCTCGTGGTGCAACTGTCGTAGGTATTGATACATCAAATCCAGCTCGGGATCGTGCTCGCCTTGCTGGCGCGGATTACGTCTTGGATTCAATTCATGATGACGTGGTTAAAGAAATCAAGAAGTATTCACCAGCTGGCGCAGACTTAACCGTTGATGCATTGGGAAGTATTGCGACTAGCAAACTTGCAGTTGAGTCATTACGCAGACTAGGCCGGCATGTTCAGGTTGGTTTATTGCCACCTGCAGAAGTTAAAGATCAGGCAACTATTCCAATGCACACAGTGATTGGACGCGAGCTAACCATCATGGGAAGTCATGGCATGTCAGCTGCGCACTATCCGGAAATGCTTGCCGAGATTGCAAGCGGGGTTTTGCGCCCTGACACATTGGTTGAACGAACTATCACCTTAGATGAAGTTCCAGATGCGTTAGCGCAACTTGGTACTAACCCTTTGCCAGGTATCACCATAATCAAGCCGTAGAGATTGCTACGCTGACAACATGGTTAGAGTTTCTGCAGATTCCTTAGTTGAACTTCGCAAACGTCGTAGTGCAAAGTGGCGAACATTTCCTGAAGATGTGTTGCCATTGCCAGTTGCAGAGATGGACTATCCAATTGCAAAGCCAATCCGTGACGTACTTATCGACATGGTTAAGCGCAGTGATACTGGTTACTCGGGCATCGCACCCGAATTGCCCCAAGCTTTTGCCAACTACGCCCAGCGCAATTGGAATTGGACGGTAAACAAAGACCAGTTCTATTTAGCAACTGATGTTGGTGTTGCTGGCGTTGAAGTTCTGCGCCTCTGGACTGAGCCTGGGGACAAGGTAGTTATCAATACTCCGGTCTATTTGAATTTCTTTACTTGGATCAAAGAAGCAAAGTGTGAAGCAGTTGATGTGCCACTTAATCACTTAGGTGATGAGTGGTCACTTGATCTTGCAGGTCTTGAAGACGCTTTCGCTGCAGGTGCGAAGGCATACATCCTGTGTCATCCGCATAATCCCGTAGGCCATGTATTCACTATGGATGAACTAGAAAAGATTGCTGAACTGGCAAAGAAATATGGAGTTTTGGTTATCAGTGACGAGATTCACGCACCACTGATGTTCTCGGGAACCAAATTCATTCCTTACTTAAATGTCAGTGAGACTGCTCGCGAGACCGGGCTTTGTATTACTTCGGCCAGTAAGTCTTGGAATCTTGCAGGACTAAAGTGCGCACAGATTGTGGCTGACAATTCAACGATCAATGACCGATTGTTGCAATTACCACTTTCCTCACCATGGCGTTCATCGCTATTTGGTGTATGGGCAAGTATCGCGGCCTATAACCAAGGCGAACCTTGGCTTAAGGCAGTTTTGAAGAACGTTGATGAGAATCGGCATTACCTGGCGAAGTTACTTAAGAAGCACCTGCCAAAAGCGAAATACACAGTGCCGCAGAGTACATATCTTGCTTGGATTGATTTAAGTGCTTACGGCCAAGAAGAGGTTGCAACCTTGCTGCTTGATAAGGGCAGAGTTGCATTAAGTGGTGGCACTGACTTCGGTGGAGTTGGCAAAGATTTTGTGCGATTGAATTTGGCAACAAGTAAAGAGATCATCAAGGAAGCTGTGCTTCGCATGGCTAGTGTGCTCGAGGATTAAATGTCTCACCTCGGAATGATCACCGTTGTTGTCGATGATTACGACACAGCAATCGATTACTACACAACTGCACTTGGATTTACTTTGGTTGAAGACACCAAAATGTCTGAGACTAAACGTTGGGTTGTTGTCGCACCAGATGCAAATCAAGGCGCAGCTTTGCTACTTGCCCAAGCTGCTTCGCCAGAACAGAGTGCTGCGATTGGAAATCAGTCTGGTGGTCGCGTGATGTTTTTCTTGTATACCGATAACTTTGATCGCGACTATGCCAGAATGGCAGAACATAACGTTGCATTTACCGAAGAGCCTCGTCACGAGGAATTCGGCAAGGTTGTGGTGTTCGCCGATAAGTATGGCAACAAGTGGGACTTCATCGAGCGCAAAGGACAGTAGCAATGAATTCAGTGTTGGGTTACGAAATCAAAACTCCATGGGGACCGATTGCAACATTTGTTGATGTGACTAAAGAGCCAGTGGTCATTGGCGCGGCATTCAGCGACATTCCAAAGTTCTTGAAAAAGTCCGGGCACAAGTTAAACATTGTTGAATTTAAATCTGATGCGAAACTTGCTGGCGTATCAAGCGTTGTGAAGTCTTGGATCGATGGCGATCTTGATGCATTCAGATCCTTAAAGGTCCGCCAGCCTGGTGGTGATTTCACCCAAGATGTTTGGAAAGCGCTTCGCACTGTTAAAGGCGGGAAAGTGATTAGTTACGCAGACCTTGCGGCAAAAGCTGGTCGTCCGTTGGCGGTGCGAGCTGCTGGGACAGCAATGGCAACAAACTTAATTGCACCGATCGTGCCATGTCACCGCGTAGTAAAAACTGGCGGCGCAATTGGTAACTATGGATTTGGCATTGACCTAAAGGCAAAGCTTTTGGCACACGAGGGTGTTGACCTCTAGTCTGCGCGAAGTTGTTTACTCAGTAGGCTTTCAGGCATAACAAGGAGTAGGCATGGCAAAAACAAAAGGTTACGCAGCCCAAGTTGCAAACGGAAAAATTGAACCGTGGGAGTTTGAGCGACGCGAAGTCGGCGCAACTGACATTTCAATTGATATTGAATTTGCTGGTATCTGTCACTCTGATATTCATCAGGTTAAAGAAGAGTGGGGCGAAGCAATTTTCCCAATGGTTCCAGGACACGAAATCGTTGGAACAGTTGTAGCCGTTGGTTCAGATGTTAAAAAATTCAAAGTTGGTGACATCGCTGGTGTTGGTTGCTTTGTTGATTCTTGTGGCACCTGCGAATACTGCCTAGGTGGCAATGATCACTGGTGTCTCGATAACTCGGCATACACCTACAACGGCATGGAACATGATGGCGTTACTCCTACATATGGCGGCTACTCAAAGAACATTGTTGTTAAAGCCGACTACGCCTTGCACGTACCTGCGAATCTTGATCGCGCTGGTGCTGCGCCACTTTTGTGTGCTGGCATCACAACTTTCTCACCTCTTCGTCACTGGAATGCTGGGCCTGGCAAAAAAGTAGCCGTTATGGGTCTGGGTGGTCTTGGTCACATGGCAGTGAAGATTGCAGTCGCAATGGGCGCTGAAGTTACCGTGATGAGTCACAGTGAAGGTAAGCGCGCAGATGCTCTTGCTATGGGCGCTGCAAACTTTGTGGTTACCTCTGACAAAGCAGAGCTAAAGAAACTTGCGAACACTTTCGATATCATCATCAATACCGTCTCGGCTGAAATTGAAATTCATCGCTACATCGGAACGCTTCGCCAATGGGGATCACTCGTTGTAGTTGGCGCACCAGGTAAGCCGTATTCACTTGATGGCAGCGCTCTGATGGGAAGGCAATTAAGCCTCTCCGGTTCAGCCATCGGAAGTATTAAAGAAACTCAGGAAATGCTTGATTTCTGTGGCAAGCACAACATCGTTAGTGACATCGAAATCATTCCAGCCAGCGCAATCAACGAAGCTTACGAGCGCGTTCTTGCCAGCGATGTTCGCTACCGCTTCGTAATTGATACCGCAACGATCTAGGAAGTATTGAAATGGCTAAGCAACGCACAGTATTAGTAACCGGTGGTTCCCGCGGAATTGGTGCCAGCATTGCAAAGCACTTTGCAGAGCAGGGCGATCGAATCGCAGTTCA
>ENA-OUVC01001910-OUVC01001910.1-marine-metagenome-genome-assembly--contig:-NODE-1910-length-11980-cov-3.170965_pt1 | contig 11980 bp, 10 predicted proteins | sample MGYA00248622_ERZ508571 | MGnify/ENA primary metagenome ERZ508571 (study PRJEB26236, sample SAMN06267175) | marine metagenome | isolation source: Columbia River Estuary | place: USA:Columbia River... | reverse complement strand
CTTTCTGCCCATCTAAATGCTGCGGCTAAATCTTTTCTTTCTTCATCAAAATTATTATTTAATAGATATTGTGAACTTGTTTGAATTTCATTCATTAATCAAAACCCTATAAAATTATAATATTTTGACATAGCCACAGAAAAAGATGGGGTGTTTTATTAAAAAGTTATTAAAAATTTCTGACCCCTATGTTTTTTAGGGGGTAAATTGCAAATACTATATTTATTTGGTTTTATTTTGCAGTATTGATAATTGAATATTTATGAAAACAGATTTCTCCCAACTTAGATTTAATGCTTTAGCGCAAAGTTCACAGCAAATGTCTGTGCCTGTGAGCGAACCCAATAGAAGGTCTTCCCTTTTTGGGAGCCATGTTTTTAATGACTATAAGATGCTACAATACCTCACAAAGGATGCTATTGGTGCTGTTAGAGATGCAATCACTTCAGGCAGTAAGATTGACAGAAAATTAGCAGATCAGGTGGCTGAGGGTATGAAAACATGGGCCATAGAAATGGGGGCAACGCATTAAACCCATTGGTTTCAGCCTTTAACAGGTGCAACCGCAGAAAAACACGACGAGTTTTTTGATATTCGAGATGGCCAAGCCTTAGAAATCTTTGGTGGGGCTCAATTGGTGCAGCAAGAACCAGACGCCTCTAGTTTTCCAAGTGGAGGTATTAGAAATACCTTTGAGGCAAGGGGTTACACTGCTTGGGATCCTAGTTCTCCAGCTTTTGTTTATGGGACTACACTTTGTATACCCACTATTTTTGTTTCTTATACAGGAGAAGCATTGGACAATAAAGCACCTTTACTTAGGGCTTTAAATGCTGTAGATGAAGCAGCTACCGCTGTAGCTAAATATTTTGACAAAACAGTTACAAAGGTAAACGCAACCTTAGGGTGGGAGCAAGAGTATTTCTTAATTGACAAATCGTTGGCTACGGCCAGAATAGACATTACGCTTACAGGAAGGACGCTATTGGGCCATACGGCTGCCAAAGGACAGCAATTAGAAGACCACTACTTTGGTGTTATTCCCTCTAGGGTTATTGGGTTTATGAGTGAGCTGGAGAAGGAGTGTATGGTTTTGGGAATTCCAGTAAAAACTAGACACAATGAGGTGGCACCAAACCAATTTGAATTGGCGCCAGTTTTTGAAGAAGCCAATTTAGCGGTAGACCATAACCTTCTTTTAATGGATGTCATGGATAAGGTTGCAGACAAGCACCATTTAAAAGTGTTGTTTCACGAAAAACCTTTTGCAGGAATAAATGGCTCTGGAAAACACAACAATTGGTCACTTGCTACAGATACGGGTATTAATTTATTGAGCCCAGGTTCTACGCCAATGAAGAATTTACAGTTTCTGACCTTTTTTATTAATACCATTAAAGCAGTAGACACATATGAATCGTTGTTAAGGTCTTCTATTGCTTCTGCTAGTAATGACCACAGATTAGGTGCCAATGAAGCGCCACCTGCTATTTTTTCTATATTTATTGGGAAACAACTCTCTGCAGTTTTAGATGAATTAGAAGGGGTGTCTTTGGGTAAATTATCACCAGAAGAAAAAACAGAACTCAAGCTCAATGTAGTGGGTAAAATTCCTGAAATACTCATGGATAATACGGACCGCAACAGGACTTCTCCCTTTGCCTTTACGGGCAATAAATTTGAGATGAGGGGGGTGGGGTCAAAAACCAACTGCGCTAAGCCTATGACGGTCTTAAACACTGCTGTAGCCCAACAATTGCAGTTGTTTAAAAAAGAAGTAGACAGCTTAATAGACCAAAAAGGGCTCAAGAAAGATGAGGCCATATTCAATGTATTAAGGGAGTATATAAAATCTTCTAAGCGCATTCGTTTTGAGGGAGATGGGTACAGTGAGGCTTGGGAGCAAGAAGCGGCAAAAAGAAAACTCAGTAATCTCAAGACCACACCAGAGGCAGTTGCTGTAATGAGTGAAAAATCCAATGTGACTTTGTTTGATCAGATGGGTGTGTTAAGTCCTATTGAATTAAAGGCCAGACAAGAAGTGGAGTGGGAAGCTTATGTGATGCATACCCAAATTGAAGGTAGGGTGTATGAGGAGTTGGTGTACAGTCAGATTTTACCATCTGCCGTAGGCTATATGAATGTGTTGCTAGAGAATCTAAGTAAAATGAATGCGGTAATGGAGCAGGTGACTGCCTTAAAAGAGAGCGCTCAAGGACAGCTGTTTTCTGAAATTAATAATTATGTGCAGGACTTAAAAATAAGTGTAGACAATATGACTCAGGCCAGAAAAGCAGCCAATAAATTAGCTAGTTCAAGCGACAGGGCTCACGCCTATGCTTTTGAGGTAAAACCTTTGTTTGAAGTCATTAGATCTAATTCAGATCAGTTAGAAAAACTCATGAGTGACAGCCACTGGCCGCTATTAAAATACAGAGAACTCTTGCAAATTAGATAGTCTTCTTTAAGATTGTTTGTTATTGAGGATAAGTTTTGGGAATATTATGCTACAATAGCTTGAACTTTTTAAGGATTCCCTTATTTTTGCACAAAACACGAATGAATGGATTCAAATCAACAGGGAAGGTATAGTCAAAGAGGTGTTTCAGCAGCAAAGGAAGACGTGCATAATGCTATAAAGAATATAGATAAAGGGCTGTTCCCTAAGGCTTTTTGTAAAATTGTACCTGACCACCTTACTGGAGATTTAGACTATTGTTTGGTCATGCATGCAGATGGAGCAGGAACTAAATCTTCCTTGGCCTATATGTACTGGAAACAAACTGGAGACCTTTCGGTTTGGAAGGGCATTGCTCAGGATGCGTTGATTATGAACATAGATGACCTTATTTGTGTAGGCGCCACGGACCATATTATGTTGTCTTCTACCATTGGTAGGAATAAAAATTTAATTCCCGCTGAGGTGCTTTCTGCCATTATTAATGGCACGGAGGAACTCATAGAAGACCTTTCAAAACACGGTATTATTATTCATAGTACTGGCGGTGAAACCGCCGATGTTGGCGATCTAGTACGTACCATCATTGTAGATTCTACCGTAACGGCGCGTTTACCAAGAAAAAACGTCATAGACAACGCTAATATTAAAGCAGGAGATGTTATTGTAGGTTTGTCTTCTTCAGGACAAGCTACCTATGAGACCGAGTACAACGGAGGAATGGGAAGTAATGGACTAACTTCTGCACGTCATGATGTTTTTGGTCAAGATTTGGCAAAAAAATTCCCTGAAAGTTTTGATCCTGCTGTTCCTGGTGAGTTGGTTTATTCGGGTGCACTGGGACTCACAGATTCAGTGGAAGGAAGTCTAGTAAATGCTGGTAAGTTGGTACTTTCACCAACAAGAACTTATGCGCCAATTGTAAAGAAAATATTGAGTAAATACAATGCAGAGGACATTCATGGAATGGTACATTGTAGTGGTGGTGCTCAAACAAAAATCTTACATTTTGTAGAAGGCCTTCATATTATTAAAGACAATATGTTTGAAGTGCCTGTGCTTTTTAAAATGATTCAGGAACAATCCAAAACACCTTGGAGAGAGATGTACGAAGTTTTTAACTGCGGTCATAGATTGGAGTTGTATGTAAACCCAGCAGTAGCAGAAGATTTAATCGCTATTTCTGCTTCTTTTGGTGTAGCCGCTCAAATCATTGGAAGGGTAACGGACAGTGAGATTAAAAAACTAACTATAGAGAGTTCTTACGGAACTTTTGAATATTAAGAAGGTCAATTTATTGTACCTTTACTTGAATAACTAGCTCAAATTTATGTTAGAAAAATTACATGTTGTAAAACAGCGTTTTGACGAAGTATCAGACTTGATTATCCAGCCAGATATCATTCAAGATCAAAAGCGTTATGTTCAGCTCAACAAAGAATACAAGGACCTAAAATCACTCATGGACAAAAGAGAATTATACATCTCTTTTACCAATAATATTGAAGAGTCTCAGGAGATTATTGATGATGGTTCAGATGCTGAAATGGTAGAAATGGCCAAAATGCAGTTAGATGAAGCCAAAGCTGCACTACCCGCTTTGGAAGAAGAAATTAAGTTTTTGCTCATCCCAAAAGAACCAGAAGACGCCAAGAATGTTGTGGTGGAGATTCGCGCTGGTACTGGAGGAGATGAAGCCAGTATTTTTGCTGGAGATCTTTTTAGAATGTACACCAAATACTGTGAGTCTAGAGGATGGAAAACCAATGTGATTGACTTAAGTGAAGGGACTTCCGGAGGGTATAAAGAGATACAGTTCGAGGTTAATGGAGAAGATGTATATGGAACACTAAAATTTGAAGCAGGTGTTCACCGGGTTCAAAGGGTACCTCAAACAGAGACACAAGGTAGGGTCCATACGAGTGCTGCTACTGTTATGGTGCTTCCTGAAGCAGAGGAATTTGACGTTCAAATAGATCCAAAGGATGTGAGAATAGATTTCTTTTGTTCCTCAGGACCAGGAGGACAATCTGTAAACACGACTTATTCTGCCGTCAGGTTAACACACCTTCCAACTGGTTTGGTGGCACAGTGTCAAGACCAAAAATCCCAACACAAAAATAAAGACAAAGCCTTTGTAGTGCTTAGGTCTAGGCTATACGATATGGAATTGGCTAAAAAGCAAGAAGCAGACGCAGCCAAAAGAAATTCTCAAGTAAGTTCAGGAGATAGGTCTGCAAAAATTAGAACCTACAACTACCCTCAAGGTAGGGTCACAGACCACCGTATAGGACTAACCTTGTATGACTTACAGAATATTGTAAATGGAGACATTCAAAAGATTTTGAGTGAGTTAATGCTTGTAGACAATACAGAGAAATTGAAAGAAGCTTCAGAGATTTTTTAGTCTCACAGCTTTAAAGCCATAATCTGGTGTAGTACCAGTGAAAAAATTAATCATGACGCTTCCTTTCTTAATAAATCAGATTGAAAAAAAATCATCTTTCCTTTGCGTGGGACTAGATGTAGATTTAGATAAAATCCCAGCCCACCTTTTAAAAGAAGCGGACCCTATATTTGCTTTTAATAAAGCCATTATAGACGCCACCCATTCTTATGCGGTAGCTTATAAGCCCAATATGGCTTTTTATGAAGCCTATGGCGTTAAGGGATGGTTGGCATTAGAAAAGACCATTCAATATTTGAATCAAAATTATCCAGAGCTCTTTACTATCGCAGACGCTAAAAGAGGTGATATTGGTAATACAGCTAGTAGGTATGCCAAAGCTTTTTTTGAAGATTTAGGATTTAATTCCATTACGGTAGCACCATATATGGGTAAGGATTCGGTAGAGCCTTTTTTAGCTTTTGAAGACAAATTCACTATTTTATTAGGACTTACCTCAAATCCAGGTGCTGCAGATTTTGAAATGTTGCCTATGGCTAATGGCAAATATTTGTATGAAACAGTGATTGAAACAGCCGCCCAATATAAAAACGCCCACCAATTAATGTATGTGGTTGGGGCTACACAGGCCAATGCTATAAAAGACATTAGGGCTTTGGTTCCAGATAGTTTTCTGTTGGTTCCGGGTGTGGGTGCTCAAGGAGGCAGTTTAGCAGAAGTTTGCTCAGAAGGTCTTAATGACCAAGTAGGTTTATTGGTGAATTCCTCTAGGGGTATTATATACGCTTCTTCAGGAGAAGATTTTGCTTTGGCAGCAGCAGGACAGGCTGCTCTTTTGCAGGCTGAGATGGCAACTATTTTAAGTCAAAAGAAAAATTAATTCCCTAATTTAGGGGAATACTTGCCAAACCATTGGCTAAAACCATTTTATTCATCTCATAAATTCCCTCGTATTGATTCATTACAATTGTTACAGAAATCCAGAAGCCCAAGAGTGGGTTACTTTTGTTCATGGTGCGGGTGGTAGTTCCACCATCTGGTTTAAGCAAATCCGGGATTTTAAAAAACAGTTTAATGTCTTGCTTCTCGACCTCCGCGGCCATGGCAATTCAAAAATATCCCTGACGGACTCCTTTAAAACCCGGTATACCTTTAACGCCATAGCGGACGACATCAAAGAAGTGTTGGATCACCTCAAAATTTCCTCCTCCCATTTTGTGGGTATTTCGCTGGGCACCATTTTGATCCGTAATCTGGCCGACAGATACCCTAATCGCGTCTCCTCCATGGTGCTGGGTGGGGCCATTGTCAAGTTAGATGTGCGCTCCAGACTGCTCATCCACTTGGGAAATGCTTTTAAATCTGTGGTGCCCTACATCTGGCTTTACCGGTTTTTAGCATTTATCATCATGCCCAATAAAAACCATAAAGAGTCCCGACTTCTTTTTATTCGTGAAGCCAAAAAACTGTACCAAAAAGAATTCATGCGCTGGTTTAAGCTGACCGCCGACCTCAATCCACTGTTGAGGTTCTATCAAATGGCCAAAACCAGTATTCCTACGCTTTATTTGATGGGGGAACAAGACTACTTATTTCTACCCCCCATCCGCGAATTGGTTAAAGACCACACCAACGCCATCTTACAGGTAGTTCCTGACTGTGGACACGTAGTCAATGTGGAAAATCCACAAACATTTAACCAAAACACCCTGCTTTTTCTTCAGCAACAAAGCTAGAACACCAGCATCAGCCAACCTCATATGGAAAAACTCTCCCAGGAAGAAATTGCTCAACTGAACAAGAATAACCTAGGATTAGATTGGGTGGTAGCTGACGATCAACTAACGATTCATCGATTGCTCACCTCGGAGAAAGCGGTGAATAGTCTGCTGGACAAAATGGACCAGCTCGCTGAACTTCAAAGACACCATCCCGATGTTACGGTTAAAGGATTGGAAGTAACAATCTCACTGACCACCCACGATGCTGCAGGGATCACCCTTCGGGATTTTAAGTATGCTGAGGCATTGGAGGCGTATCTAAATAGTTAATGACTGATTTATGGAGTCATTGAATGAGTGATATCGATCCTGTCTAGAACCAATTCAAAAGACTCATTTTTCTTATTTCCGATTAAAAACACCACCTCCTCTATCGAGTTTTCATTAAAGTGGGGCATGTTCAGGGTTCTCCCTCTAAATGAGGGATACATGTCTTTTAAGTTAATGGTGATGTTTTCCCAGTCACCGGTTGTCTTAAACGTGGTTGTATAGGAATAATAGGTGTTACGGTTGTTTTTGACCCTAAATTGATATTGTTTGCCATCGCCCTTGAGGCGAATCACAATTTGGCTGTTTTTATAAGTGTTTATTTTCTCAAATTGGTAGCGCAGGGAGGAAAAACCTCCATTGTTTTCCAAGGAAACATTTCCATAAAACACCCCATGACCCTCACTATCTATCCTGAATCTGCCATAGGATTTTCCTCCCATGACCACATCATCAATGACTTTCCAATCATTTGGTGGGGAAGTGTGTGTAAAATCATAAATCAATGGTGATTGAACTAATAGTGTCATAGCGAAGATGATTAATAGCTTCATGCCATAAAGGTAACTCCTAAATTTGAATGATCAGTTCATTGAATGCTCGGACTCTTTGTTTACAAGCACCGGAAATTTATCGGCCAACACCTAAATAAAAACTAATTTTATGGGCGCACTGATTCTTGCAAATAGGGCCCTGATCACTCATGCTAAAAATTGCCTACAGTCCCATTTATTGTCACCATCTTCCACCGGGACATCGTTTTCCCATGTTGAAGTACGAGTTGATTCCTGAACAACTACTCTACGAAGGGACCATAGGTCAGGACAACTTGTTTGTCCCCCAAAAGTCTGCGGAGGTAGATATTTTGCGCACGCATCAAAAGGAGTATTTCGATAAGTTGATCCACCAACAACTCAGTCCCTCGGAACAAAGAAAAATTGGATTTCCACAATCTCCTGAATTGATTGAACGCGAATTAGTCATTACCCAGGGAACCATTGATTGCGCTTTATGGGCCTTGGAAAACAGTTGTGCGCTCAATATTGCTGGAGGAACACACCACGCATTTGCCGAGCGAGGCGAAGGATTTTGTCTGTTAAACGATATAGCCGTTGCTTCTGATTACTTACTACACCATAAAAAGGCCCACAAAATACTGGTGGTTGACTTAGATGTTCATCAAGGAAATGGCACCGCAAAATTGATGGAGCAGGAAAACCGCGTGTTTACTTTTAGCATGCACGGAAAGAATAATTACCCGTTCCACAAGGAAACATCAGATTTAGACATTCCGCTTCCCGATGGAATCTCGGGACAAGAATATCTGCACATACTCGATCAAACATTAGTGCCTTTATTGGATACGGTTCAACCTGATTTTATATTTTATCTATCAGGGGTTGATATATTATCCACCGACAAGTTTGGGAAGTTTAAAGTGAGTATCGAGGAATGCAAGAAACGCGATGAACTGGTTTTCAAAGCAGCCTACGACAACAACATCCCGATCGCGGTGTCGATGGGGGGTGGGTATTCGCCAGACATCAATGATATTTTGCAGGCACACTGCAATACATTTCGGGCTGCAGCCCATATTTTTTAGGCAAATGCCTGCCGAGATTCATCGTCACGCAACTTAATTTAAATCTATTTTATGTCCGTTATTAATGATTCTATCAATGTTTTTGGCGAGCGATTAACGGTTTGCGGTACCGACCCTATGACCGGAGCATACAGGGATGGTTGCTGTAATACGGGCCTCAACGACAGAGGCACACATACGGTTTGTGCAGTAGTTAACGATGAATTTTTGCAATTCTCCAAAAGTAAGGGGAACGACTTAACCCAAGATTACCCACCCTCAAACTTCATAGGCCTAAAAGCTGGGGACAAATGGTGTCTTTGTGTATCCAGGTGGATTGAAGCCTATCAAGCAGGCGTGGCACCCCCGATCATACTCGAGGCCACCCACATAAAAACGTTAGATTATGTTCCCTTGGATGTTTTGATGAGGTTTAAGGTTTAGTAGTGAGTATTCTGTTTATATCGTTCAATCAAGGTGGCCCTTATAGTTTTTAAAAGAACCTCGGTTTCACAATCGTTTTTATAGTTTTAGGCATGAGCTCGTACCGCACGAACACCTCGCTGGAGCTGCCCGTAAATGTACCAAAACGTCCCGTCTCTTTGTCGTAGCTGTATCCCAAGAGCAGGTTTCGCTGCACCCTAAAGGCTGCCAAGGCGCTCACCGACCCCGATAATCGGTACGATAGTCCCGCCTCTAAGATCTCCTGGTAACGCACATTGGCCGAGATGTCCATCTGCACATCCACGCCCTTGACGTGTCTGAGTAAGAACGAAGGTTTAAACAGCAGATCATCGCCCATCGGGATCACCCTGCCTGCCATCAAGTAGTAGTGCGCTCTGTCAGCTGCCAGGTAACTACTCGGACTCGACTGATCAAAGTGCTTGGTGGCCAATACCCCCGTGGTCGACAGCCCGATGTACCCGCCTTGGTCGTAGTAAAAGAGGCCCAAGCCCACATTGGGGGATAGTCGGTTATCAATATTGGTGGAGAACCAAGGATCCTGCGGATTGTACACATTCAGATCACTAAAGCGCACATCCAATAAATCGATCATCGGTTTAATCCCCAACGATAAAAACGAGGTCTCGTTTAGTTGAAGCATATAAGCCAAGTCCACCCCGATGCCTGTCTGGCTCATAGGGCCTGTCTTTTGCTGAGCAATGCTCAGTCCATAGCTCAGTTTGTTGTCTCCCGGTCTTTGGTAGTTGAAGTACAGACTCTGGGGACTACCCTCGAGCTGATTCCACTGACTGCGGTACTGTAGGTAAACGATCTGCTCTGATCTAGTTCCTGTATAGGCCGTGTTCAGCGATGCTGGGTTGTACATATACTGAGTAAACAATCCTTCCTGCTGAGCTGTAGCGGTAAAGGAGGTGATCAAGGCTAGGGTGTATAATATCTTTCTCATTCCGCTTATCTATTGATGTATAAATACCCCTTGAAGGTGCGTTGTTGTCCCTCTACCCTGACTTGAAGCAGGTAGTAGTACGTACCCACAGGTAGAGGCTCGCTACTTCCTGGAACAATTCCCGTAAAGTAGTTGCTCGACTGTCCATAGCCTTTCACCCGGTAGATCTCCTGACCCCAGTTGTTGGTGATGATCAGTTCGTTGTCTGGGTATTTCTCGATGTTTCTGATGGTCAACACATCGTTGTATCCATCTCCATTGGGAGATAGGGCATTGTAGACCTCGATGTCTTCTGCCACACGAGCACTTGGGGTATAGCTGTTGCTGTCCAAGTAATCCGCTAGACCGTCGTTGTCTGCATCATAGGCATCTGAAGGGTTTCCGTCTCCATTAGGATCCGCCTGCTCCTCTTTGGTAGGTAGTCCATCTCCATCGTCATCCGCATCTAGGTAATCCGGTGTCTTGTCTTTATCCGAGTCTCCAAGAATCTCAAAGCCGTTCAAGATACCGTCCCCATCAAAGTCTTTTTGATCCCACAGCGCTTTGTTACTCGCTATGGTTTGGTTGTTGCGCACCAAGGAACGCTCGTCGTTGATGCCTGTACCGTCCTGAAGCTCCTGACCATCCGTTACCCCATCTCCATCAGAGTCTACCGATAGGTAGTTGCTGCCCAAGAGCACTTCCAAAGCTGTGGGTATACCGTCGTTGTCGTCGTCCGGATCCAAGTGGTTTGGCTTGCCATCTCCATCCGTATCCACAAAACCTAATAGTGATATTTCTAAAGCAGTAGGCACTGAATCATTGTCATCATCCTCATCCCTGAAGTTGGGAATGCCATCTTGATCTGAGTCTAGGCTGATCATTCCATCAGTACGTACCGTGGGTATGTTTAACTCCTGTGCATTTAAAATTCCATCTCCATCACAATCTGCCAGATCCCATATAGCTGTATTCTCAGCAATACTTTGACTGGACACCACTAGCTCACAGGCATCCGTCGGATCTGTACCATCGGTGACTTCTTGTCCATCGGTGACCCCATCTGTGTCTGAGTCGATGTTTTTCGGGTTACTACCCAGGGCTTCTTCCGATTCATCGCTCAATCCATCGTTGTCGTCGTCTAGATCAAAGTCATCCGAGATGCCGTCTCCATCAAAGTCGCTCACTCCAGCCACTGCGGTAGTTCCGCCTACAGGAGTAGTATCCGCTTGATTGGGGATCCCGTCTCCATCAACATCCGGATCTGAGTTATCGCCTGTGCCATCACCGTCAAAATCTGACCACTCGGTTGAATCTAGTGGGAACAAGTCCTTGGTATCCAGCACTCCGTCGTTATCGTCGTCTGCATCAATGCAATCCGGGTTACCGTCTCTGTCTGTATCCGTAGGTACATCCGCCGCATCCCGCGGGTTTGTGCCACAGAGCTGCTCCTCTTGATTGGAGAAGACATCGCCATCTATGTCCGTATCTGAGTTATCGCCCGTGCCATCACCGTCTAGATCTGCCCACTCAGTTGGATCAAGTGGGAACACATCTTCGGTGTCCAGCACTGCGTCGTTGTCGTCGTCCGTATCAATACAGTCTGCCAGGCCATCTTGGTCCGTATCCGCAGGTACACCCGAAGCATCTCGTGGGTCTGTGCCACAGAGCTGCTCCTCTTGGTTGGAGAAGCCATCGCCATCAACATCCGTATCTGAGTTGTCCCCCGTGCCGTCTGAGTCTAAATCTGCCCACTCGGCTGGATCTAATGGGAAGGCATCTTCGGTGTCTAACACACCGTCGTTATCGTCGTCCGTATCGATGCAGTCTGCTAGGCCATCTTGGTCGGTATCTGCAGGTACATCGGTAGCATCACGTGAATCTGTTTCGCAGGTCTCTTCATCTTGGTTGCTATATACATCTCCGTCAACATCTGTATCGGAGTTGTCTCCTATACCATCTGCGTCTAAATCAACCCACTCGGTTGGATCTAAGGGGAACACATCTTCGGTGTCTAGCACACCGTCGTTGTCGTCGTCTAAGTCCGAAGCATCATTGGTGCCATCGCCATCCGGATCTGTTCCGTTTTCTACCA
>ENA-OUVC01001908-OUVC01001908.1-marine-metagenome-genome-assembly--contig:-NODE-1908-length-11982-cov-7.949853_pt1 | contig 11982 bp, 9 predicted proteins | sample MGYA00248622_ERZ508571 | MGnify/ENA primary metagenome ERZ508571 (study PRJEB26236, sample SAMN06267175) | marine metagenome | isolation source: Columbia River Estuary | place: USA:Columbia River Estuary... | reverse complement strand
CGATCAGATCGCGAAAGTGTTAAAGGAAAATTAGGTGGGCGAACACAGGAGATATCAAGATTAGTTGGTAGATCACTTCGTGGCATAGTTGATATGAAAGCATTAGGTGAGAACACAATTGTGCTTGATTGTGATGTTTTACAAGCAGATGGTGGAACTCGAACTGCTGCAATAACTGGCGCCTACGTTGCTTTAGTAGATGCTATCTCTTGGGCAAAAGGAAAAGGACATATTTCAGATAGTGCTAAACCGCTTACAAGTTCAGTAGCTGCGGTATCAGTTGGAATAGTTAATGGTGAGCCCATTCTTGATCTTTGTTATGAAGAAGATGTGAACGCTCAAACAGATATGAATATTGTTTGCACAGGAGATGGTAATTTTATTGAGGTGCAAGGAACTGCTGAAGGTGAACCTTTTGATCGCACTCTGCTAAATCAATTATTAGATTTAGGCGCGGCTGGGTGTAAGCAGCTTACAAAACTTCAAGCAGATGCGTTAGCAAAGTAATTACTTTTGTTCACTAGTATTTAAAATGCGTAAACTAGTTCTTGCTACAAAAAACCTTGGCAAAATAGCAGAGTTTGAAAGATTACTTTCCCAGTTCACACCCGATATTAAAGTTTTAGGGTTATCTGATTTTCCAGATATGCCAGAGGTGGTGGAGAGTGGAAAAACATTAAATGAGAACGCCAGGCTTAAAGCAAAGGCAATCTGTGAATTTACTAAATTACCAGCTCTTGCTGATGACAGTGGTTTATTTATTGATGCACTAGGTGGGGCGCCAGGGATTTATTCAGCCCGGTGGGCAGGATTTGAAGGAGTTGATGCAAAAATGAGAGATCTGGCAAATATAAATAAAGCACTAGAAGAATTAAAAGATGTACCTAAAGGATCACGAGGTGCACAATTTAAAGCGGTTGTGGCATTTTGTCGGAAAAATTTAGATTCATCTTTTCTAGAAAAAGATGAGCTAGGGGTTTTATCTGGTCAAATTCTTACTCAACCAATTGGTAGCGCAGGGTTTGGCTATGACCCGATATTCTCACCAGATCAATTTGATCAATCATTGGCACAACTACCTCCAAGGGTGAAGGATGAGGTTAGCCATCGCGGCATTGCGCTGCGGGCGATTGCACCATTTTTACGAGATCACCTCTGATTTGTTCAACTAAAAATAAGCGTAGATGTTGTATCCTTAATTCATCCTCCCCTGGAGAATTATTTAAACTATCAAATAATCAGAGCAACGATTTTAAGGAGTTATAAGTGGCCGCAAAGAAAAAAGCAGCAAAGCGATCAACTGCTAAGCGCAGTTCAGCAAAGCGTTCTGTTAAGAAAACTGCTAAGCGCAGTTCAGTAAAGCGTGCTGTTAAAAAGAGTGCAAAGCGTTCTAAAAAAGCATCAGTTCGCTACTCAATACCTGCAGTACCAGTAAGTGGTTCATCAAGGTCTTCTGTTTCTACAATTTCAACAACACCAAGACCTGCTTCAGGTGGTGGCTATTCAACAAAATCTAGTAGCAAGAGTAGTGACAGCGGTTCTTCTAAAGGAATTGTTGCCGCAGTTGTAGTTGGAATTTTAGTTTTAGCAGTTGTAGTTATCTCACAGAACTCATCTAATGAGGCAACAACTGTTACGCCAACACCTGCTGCATCTGAAAGTGAAGCACCTACTACTGCCCCTAGTGCAGAGCCAAGTGGTGCACCGATCGCTGGATATGAAGCTCCAGTAGGAATTGTTTCTTTATATAACGCAGAAGGTGCAACTGTAAATTGGAAAGCCCCTGCTGCTTCTGAAGGAATTACTGGTTACAACGTTTCACTTCGCGCCAATGGTGCAGGTGAGTGGAAGCTAGTTGCAACTGTTCCAGCAACACAATTTAAGCAACAAATCACTAAGGGTGGGGATGAGGGCTGGGCACAAGTTCAGGTCTCAACTGTTTACTCAGATGGTGAAGTAGTCGATGGAAAAATCCATGGATTACCAGGTAGCTGGTCTTAAAAGTAAATAAGTAATTTAATCAGCCCCCAAGAAATTGGGGGCTGATTTATTTGTATTGAATGTCTATTGTTTAACTAAAACACTTAAAACTAGATCAACATAAACATCTGATCCCGTAGGGCTTAAATGCACACCATCTGGTGCAAATAATTCAGGTCTATCTTTAGAAATTCGATCCCAATCAACTAACTTAACATTTGCATAATTAGATGCCACCTTAGAAATAATTGCATTATTTGAATCACGCCATGGCCTTGGAACTGCAGTGTTAACAACAATTATTTGAGGTTGGTTTTTAATCACTTCAAATATTTCCACCACAGTTTGTTCAGATAATGCATTATTATTTCCAAGGTTAAAAATTACAGGCGAGGATGGCACAGAGCTTTGATCTACCCGCATAACTGCTAGTAATTCTGGGGCTTGCCGACCAACTCTGGCGTTAACTAAAGAGATATGTTCCTTGTTCTCTAATTTGCTGCGGATTCCTAAAATTACACTGTCCCCAGTTACCCATAACCCAGTAGTGCTACCTAGATCAACTGGTGATTCCTCTTGATCAGTTAATTCCTCATTAATTACCTGGGAAATTTGATTAGATTTATTAATAGCGCTAACTGAAATTGATGTTGTAACTGCTAATACTGCAATTATTGATACTAGGACTGAAATCTGTTGGCGAACTCTTTCTTTTGATGAGCGATACTTCATTCCTCTAAACCAGGTTTGCACATGACCTTGTCGGAAAGGAATCTCAACCCAACGTAGTGAGATATCAGCTAAGGCTAAAACTAATAAAACTCGTGCTAAGTAGAGCGCCCAAGTCTCACCAGATAAATCAACGGAAGGTCTTGTTACCTGAAAAATTACCCAGTGCCAGATATAGATGCCATAACTTCGCTGGCCTATCCATCGAAAGGGCGCGCTACTAATTATTGGGGCAAATCTAGATGCAGGGTGGACTAGTGAAATTATTACTAAGCAACCAAATATTGCAGCTAATGGGAAAGCGATTTGATAAAGACTAGCATTTGATTCATCAATAAATAAAAATGTTGAGATTAATCCAAGTAGGCCAACTACTCCAATTCCATCGATTACATCTTGCGCACGCTTTGTAATATTTGCAGAAAGATTTTGAGGAATCCAAGAAACTGCTAAAGCAGAACCAAGAAATAAACCAAGAGAGTGAGTATCTGTTCCAAAGTAAATATGGCTAACTTTAGCGGAGTTAGCTTGATCTAACTGAAGAGAGACTAAAAATAATATAGTGCCTGAAATAATTGCGATAATTAAAGCAATGCGAGCGACATTTTTTTTACCAAAGTACTTTAAAACTGTTAACAAAATAATCGGCCAAATAAGATAAAACTGTAGTTCAACCGCTAGTGACCAGGTGTGCTGCAGTAGAGGTGGTCTGCCAATTGTTTCAAAGTAATCTTGATTACGAGCAACTAATGCCCAATTAATTGTGCCAGATAAAGCATAAGGAAGATCAGATAAAAATCTTTTTATAGCCTCCGGCGCCCATACTCCGATAAAAATAATCGTAGAGATAACCATAAACAAAAAACCAGGGTAAATCCTGCGAATACGTGCGGCGTAGAAAGCACGTAAATCAAGTGCACTTGATTGATTAATCGAGTCAAGGATTAATCTAGTTATTACATATCCAGATATTACAAAAAATAAGTCAACACCTAAGAAGCCACCTGGAATCCAGGAGATACCTAAGTGATAAAGCACAACCGCAGTTACCGCGATTGCTCGCAAACCATCAATTGATGAAATATGGCGGGTACTCTTTTTAATATCAGTATTTTTTGTACTCATAGTATTTTTCTGTTAGTTAGAAAGGTTTAGCTTTGCTAACTCAAACTTAACTTAGTTACTTCTTCTTTTTCTTACTTACAGGCTTCTTACTTGTAGATTTTTTGCTATTAGCGGCCTTCTGTTTTCTTGCTGCCGCTGCAGCTGCTCTCTTGCCCGCACCTACTACAAAAGTTTTTGCCACTGGCTTATTTTCAGCATCTAAGTTGGCATTAATATCCATTTGAAGTTGAGATAGACGATCAAATGCATGTTTTAGTTTCTGCCTTGATTCTTGAATAGCATTTTCAGCAGCATTAAGGGATGAATTTTGAGCACGGTGCAGCCGCTCAGCCTCAGAGATTGCAGAAGATAACCATGAACGGTAGTCAAGAATGCTTCTGCCCGCATTTTCAATTAATTTTTGCGCATCTCGTTTAGCAGCAGATGCAATTTGAGCCGCATTTCTTGCTGATTCATTAAGAATTGAATCTGCTTCACCTTCAGCTGTTGAGATTAAATCAGCAGCATCATCTTCAGCCGCTGAAATGTATTTACGCCCACGTGATTCAGCAGATGTGAGGATACTTTTTGCTTTAGATTCAGCGTATTCTAATTTCTCTTTGGTGTTTCTATTTGTTTCAGTAACAAGACGTTGCGCTGCTGAATTGGCTTTTGCTTCGCGGGCTTGAGCAGACTTAATCATTGCCATAGCAGTCTCAGTTGCCAATATTTCAAACTCTTCGCGGCTTAAGCCGGTAATGTCACGGCGAGATCTAAGGTCGTTTAGTTGACTTTCTAATTCGCGAATTCTCTCTAATGCATTTTGTGTTGGTGCAGGTTTACTTTCATCTTCACCTTTAAAACCTACCCACGATAGAAAGTTTTTATCTGCCATACCCGTAGCCTTCCGTAGGTTTAAAGTAAAAACAACTGGTGCGGGAGGTGGGACTTGAACCCACACGCCGAAGCACAGGTTCCTAAGACCTGCGTGTCTGCCATTTCACCACTCCCGCATTTACTGACTTGAGTGAGGGGCAAAGATTACGGTGTATATGCCCGCCTCACCAAAACTAACGACCTTTAGCAAGGTCTAACGGGTAACCTTGCTCAAATGAGTGCAGATTCAGTGCAAAGTAAGGTCGCTGCGGTGATCCTTAAGGCGCTGGATATAGCCAAAAGTGAAGGCCAGATTCCTTGCGATGTGCCATCACAATTAATTTTAGATCGCCCAAAAAATCGTGACCATGGTGATTATGCAACTTCAATTGCATTAGCTCTTGCTAAAGAAGCAAATATGCAACCTGGGGTGATAGCTAAGGTGATTGTTAAAACTCTAACTGATAACAAACTATTAACAACTGCAGGCATTAGTAAGGTTGATATTGCTGGACCTGGATTTATTAATATCACTTTAGAAAGTGCCAGCCAAGGTGTAGTTGTTACTGAAATTCTTACTGCTGGTAAAAAATTTGGAACTTCAAATACGCTAGCAGGTAAGAAAATAAATCTTGAGTTTGTTAGCGCAAATCCAACTGGGCCGCTTCATTTAGGTCATACCAGGTGGGCAGCGGTAGGAGATTCTTTAGGCAGAGTCTTATCAGCAGCCGGTGCGCAGGTAAGCCGGGAGTTTTATGTTAATGATCGTGGAAATCAGATGGATTTATTTGGCGCATCTATTCGCGCGGCCGCACTAGGTAAGGCTCGCCCTGAAGATGGCTATCACGGTGAATATATTGAAGATTTAGCAAAAGAAATTGTAAAAAGTAATCCACAAATTACCCAGTTAGCCGAGAGTGAATCAATATCAGCATTTACACAAGCTGGCTATAAATTACAGTTAGAGCAGCAACGCAAAGTGTTGGATAACTTTGGTACTCACTTTGATACTTGGTTTTCTGAGCGCAGTCTTTATGAGGATAATTTTTTTAATCATTCATTAGATAAATTAAAAAAAGAAGGTCATGTTTTTGAGCAAGAGGGTGCTATCTGGCTTCGAACAACAGATTTTGGTGATGATAAAGATCGAGTAATGATTAAATCTGATGGAACCTTTGCTTACTTTGCATCTGACTCTGCATATTATGTTAGTAAGAGAGAGCGCGGATTTAATTTGTGTATTTATATGTTAGGTGCTGATCATCATGGTTATGTAGGCAGAATAAAAGCTCTTGCAGCTTGCGCAGGTGATGATCCGGAAAAAGATGTTGAGGTTTTAATTGGGCAGATGGTAAAGATTATTGAAGACGGTGCTGAATTAAAACTTTCAAAAAGAGCAGGCACGATAATTACCCTAGAAGAGTTGGTAGAAAAAGTTGGCACAGATGCTGCCCGCTATACCTTAATTAGATTCCCAACTGACACCCCAATGGTTATGGATGTTGATTTACTTCGCAAAAATACTAATGAGAATCCAGTTTATTATGTTCAATATGCTCATGCACGAATCTGTGCAGTACTAAGAAATGCTAAAGAACTTGGTATTAATTATGGTCTTAAATTTTACGCACCAGAACTTCTAAATCATGAGCGAGAGCGTGAACTTGTTGGCTTACTTGCTCAGTATCCTAAAGTTTTATTATCAGCTGCCCAATTGCGCCAACCTCATCGAGTTGCAAGATATATTGAAGAGCTAGCAGCTCAGTACCACCGCTTTTATAATGATTGTCGAGTTTTGCCATTAGGTGATGAAAAAGTGAGTGATTTAAACTCTGCTAGAGCGACTTTATCGCAAGCAACTGCGCAGGTAATCAGTAATGGTTTAGATTTACTTGGTGTTAACGCCCCGGAGAAGATGTAATGAGTAATCAATCTAAATACCCAACCTCATTATTTTCTAGCAACTTAACCTTTACTGGTGAGAATGAAAATAGCGGTGTATTAGCAATAGCAGGCTGCTCTGGTGAAAAATTAGTTAAAGAGTTTGGTTCGCCATTATTTGTGATTGATCAGGCAGATTTTTTCCTAAGAGCGAAAAGCTGGCGGCAAGTTCTAGATACTTCATTTGGTGGCGGGCAGCTTTACTACGCTGCAAAATCATTTATTTGTGTTGAAGTTGCAAAATGGCTTAAAGAGTTAAAACTTGGCCTTGATGTTTGTAGCGCAGGAGAATTAGCAGTTGCGTTAGCAGCTGATTTTCCGGCAAGTGATATTGAATTTCATGGAAATAATAAATCTGAAAGTGAGATAACTACTGCAATAAAGGCAGGAGTAGGCACAATTGTGATTGACTCATTTGATGAGATAACTAGAGTTTCAGATATTGCTAAATCACTAAATAAAACTCAAAAAGTTTATCTTCGCCTTACCCCTGGTATTGATGCACATACTCATGAATTCATTTCAACTGCGCATGAGGATGTGAAATTTGGCTTTTCAATTGCATCCGGTGCCGCAAATGAGGCAATTAAAAAATGTATGGAGCAAAGTTCTTTAAATCTAACTGGAATTCATTGCCATATCGGCTCACAGATATTTGAAGTCGATGGCTTTAAAGCTGCTGCGCAGCGACTAGTAGCGGTGCTGGCAACCTTCCGTGATAAGTATTCAAAGGAGTTGCCAGAGTTAAATATTGGCGGGGGTTATGGAATTGCCTACACAAAAGATGAAAGTGCAATCTCACCAGATGTAGTAATACCTGCTATTGCTTCAGTAATTAAGGATGAGTGCGCTAAAGCAAAGTTAGCGCTGCCAAGAATTTCAATTGAGCCAGGCCGAGCAATTGTTGGCCCTACCACCACCACACTTTATTTAGTTGGTACAACAAAATCAGTAAAACTAGATAATGGATCAGAGCGGCGCTACATCTCAGTTGATGGTGGAATGAGTGAGAATATTCGCCCTGCTTTATATGGCGCTGTTTACTCAGCTTTTTTAGCAAACCGAACCTCAACTGCAAAATTAATCTCAAGCAGAGTTGTTGGTAAGCATTGTGAAACTGGTGATATTTTAATTTCTGAGATTAATTTACCCTCTGATATAAAAGCTGGTGATTTACTTGCTATACCTGCAACTGGTGCATATGGACGCAGTATGGCTAGTAACTACAACCACATTTCAAGGCCTGCAGTTATTACAGTCATAAATGGCAGCGCCCGCGTAATTTTGCGCAGGGAAAATGAGCAAGATCTGCTTAATTTAGATGTAGATCAGCCGCCACGGCAGATCTCATAAGTTTGAGATACTTCTCCAATGAAGACTCTTAAAGTAGGCATGCTAGGTGCTGGGGTAGTTGGCTCCCAGATCGCTCGGCTACTAATTGCTAATAAATCAGATTTAGCATCTAGATCAGGAGCTAATTTAGAGTTGGTATCAATTGCAGTTAAAGACAGTAAATTAAAGCGCGATGGAATACCTGCTGCGCTCTTAACAAATGATGCAAAATCTATTGTTAATGATCCGCAAATTGATTTAGTAATTGAGGTAATTGGTGGAATAGATCCTGCAAAAGATTTAATTTTAACTGCATTAAAAAATGGTAAATCAGTTGTAACTGCAAATAAGGCGTTACTTGCTAAACATGGCGCAGAACTTTATGCCGCTGCCGATAAAGCAAATGTTGATTTATATTATGAAGCAGCGGTAGCTGGTGCAATTCCAATTTTAAGACCCCTGCGTGAGTCATTAGTTGGTGATCATGTAATTCGAGTTATGGGAATTGTTAACGGTACAACAAATTATATTTTGACAAAGATGGATGAGAATGGCGCAGCATTTGCTGATGCATTAAAAGAGGCACAAGCATTGGGCTTTGCTGAATCTGATCCAAGCGCTGATATCGAAGGATTTGATGCAGCTGCAAAAGCAGCGATCTTAGCTGGCTTAGCATTTCATTCACGGGTAACTGATAATGATGTTTATCGTGAGGGAATTAGTAAAATAACTGCAGCAGATGTAAAAGTAGCAAAAGCTATGGAGATGGTAATTAAATTACTTGCAATTGCTGAGTTAACTCCAGAAGGAGCTGTCTCAGTTCGCGTTCATCCAGCATTAATCTCACGCACTCATCCACTTGCTTCAGTTCGTGATTCATTTAATGCAGTTTTTGTTGAGGCCGAATCTGCTGGACAGATGATGTTTTACGGCAAAGGAGCCGGAGGTGCGCCAACTGCTAGTGCAATATTAGGAGATTTAGTTGCAGTTGCCCGACATAAAGTTAATGGTGGTATTGGGCCAAAAGAAAGTGATTACGCAGATCTTAAGATTGCCCAAATAGGTCAGACAAAAACACGTTATTTAATTAGGTTAAATGTGGCAGATAAGCCAGGTGTATTAGAGTCAGTTGCACATGTATTCGCATCCCATCAGGTTTCAATTCAAACAGTTAGACAAACTGGCGCAGGAGATAAAGCTGAGTTAATTGTTATGACTCATAGCTCAAATGAATCATCATTATCTGCCACAGTTAAGGATCTAAAAAACCTACCTGTAGTAACTGATGTGGCAAGCGTGCTTAGAGTTGAAGGTGTTAACTGATGGGATTATTTGGTAAGAGAGGCGCGCACCAATGGCGTGGAGTAATTGCTGAGTATCGAAGATGGTTACCGGTCACAGATCAAACTCCAGTTATTTCACTTCGCGAAGGTGGCACACCACTTGTTTATGCCGAAGTTTTATCAAAAATGCTTGGTAATGAAATTTGGCTAAAAGTTGAAGGTACTAATCCAACAGGTTCATTTAAAGATCGTGGCATGACCATGGCAATTTCAAAAGCGGCAGAAGATGGCGCTAAGGCAGTAATTTGTGCATCAACTGGAAATACCAGTGCATCAGCTGCTGCATATGCAACTAAAGCTGGGATGCAGCCAGTTGTATTAGTACCTGAGGGAAAGATTGCAATGGGAAAACTTGCCCAAGCAATTGCACATGGAGCAACACTGCTGCAAGTTAAAGGAAACTTTGATGATTGTTTAACTCTTGCTAAACAGTTATCTGAAAATTATCCAGTAGCACTTGTTAACTCAGTTAATCCATACCGGATTGAAGGACAAAAAACTGCTGCCTTTGAGGTTGTAGATATTTTAGGATTCGCTCCTGATATTCATGTGATGCCAGTTGGTAACGCTGGCAATATCACTGCTTACTGGAAAGGTTATAAAGAGTATAAAAAAGCTTTTATGTCACGCTCCCTACCAATGATGTGGGGTTTTCAAGCAGCTGGGGCTGCGCCAATTGTTAAAAACAAAATTGTTAAGAATCCAGAGACAATTGCAACTGCAATTCGTATTGGTAACCCAGCATCTTGGAATCAAGCAGTCGCTGCTCGGATAGATTCCAAAGGTTTAATCGACTCAGTAACTGATAAAGAAATATTAAGTGCTTATCGCTTAGTGGCTGCAAAAGAAGGAGTATTTGTTGAGCCATCAAGTGCTGCGGGTATTGCCGGATTAATAAAGAAAAAAGACCAAAAAAAATTGCCTAAGGGCGCAACAATTGTAGTGACAGTAACTGGAAATGGTTTAAAGGATGTGCAGTGGATATTAAATAGTGGTGGTAAACCAACTGTTATTCCAGTTGATATGAAGAAAGCCGCAAAAGTAATTGGACTTAAGTAATGGCATCTAAACGAGCATCAAGTGGATTAACTTTTAAAGCCACTATGGCGCAAGTCAGTGTGCCAGCAAGTAGTGCAAATGTGGGTCCAGGTTTTGATTGCTTTGGGATTGCACTAGAGCTACGAGATCGCTACGCCGCTCAAGTATTAGATGATCCAACATTTGATGTTGATGTAACTGGTGAGGGCGCAGATGAAGTTAAGAAAGATGCTAAGAATTTAGTAATTAAAGCGATGATGCACGGCTTTGAACATATGGGAGGCAAACCAAAGGGAATAGCACTTCGTGCTTTAAATGTGATTCCACATGGTCGCGGTCTTGGTTCATCTGCTAGCGCAATTGTTGGCGGATTAACTCTTGCAAGATCCTTAGTTTTAACTGGTGAGCAATATATGAGTGATGAAGACTTAATCACGTTAGCAACAGAACTTGAAGGACATCCAGATAATGTAGCTGCAGCATTTTATGGGGGTGCCACTATTGCTTGGCTTGAGAACTCAATTGATGCATCCGGTGCTACTAAAAGTATTGGTAAAGCAGTTAGTTTAAAGGTTGATGATCGAATTAAGGCTCTTTTGTTAGTGCCAGATAATCAATTAGCAACTGCTAAAGCTCGAAAATTATTACCAGAAACAATTTCGCATCAAGATGCAGTTTTAAACTCATCTCGCGCCGCACTTCTAGTTCATGCATTAGCTCAGCGCCCTGATTTATTGTTTAATGCAACTGAGGATTTACTCCATCAAAGTTACCGCGCAAGTGCAATGCCTAAAACAATTGCGCTAATGCAGAAATTACGTGGTGCTGGTTTAGCTGCAGTTGTTTCAGGTGCTGGTCCATCAGTAATGGTTTTATACGCAAATAGTGAGGATGAGATTGATCAGATTCCATCCCTAGCCCCAGGTTTTACCGCCATGAAATTAGCCATAGCCAAAACTGGCGCCCAGTAGCCTATTTTCCATACCTATCTAGGTTGTGGTAGATTTATCCCTGTCGGAAAGTGCGACAGATAAAACAGTAAAAAATCCCAAAAATTAAACTAATTTTTTATGGGGCTCCCGTATACGGGTAATAAAAATCAAAGAAAGAATGGCAATATATAAATGGCAGAAAAGAAAACCACCAATCGCGCAGATGCGGTTGAGTTAGTGGATATGGCGTTAGGTGACCTGAAGAAAGTAGCTGGTCAATTAGGTATTGAAGATGCATCCACTCTTAAGAAAGCAGAGTTAGTCCAATCTATCGCTGACCTGCAGGCCGCAAATCGTGAAGCCGCTAAAAATGAACGAGAGGCTCGTCGTATGGAACGACAAAATAATCGAAATAGTAGAAATAACAGTACTGAGGCCGATAGCAATGATTCTGGCCCAGATAACTCATCAAATAATTCCAGCAACAGCTATGGCGATGCTGAGCGCAGCGATAACAACCGCCGCTTTGGTAATCGCGATAACAACCGCAGAGATCGCGGGCGAGATCGTGGACGAGATCGAAATCGTGACCGTGGTCAACGTGAAGAGCGCGAGATTGTAATTGGACCAGATGATGTATTACTTCCAGTAGGTGGCTTACTAGATATTTTAGATAGCTTTGCATTTATTAGAACTGGTGGATATTT
>ENA-OUVC01001903-OUVC01001903.1-marine-metagenome-genome-assembly--contig:-NODE-1903-length-11997-cov-4.547903_pt1 | contig 11997 bp, 8 predicted proteins | sample MGYA00248622_ERZ508571 | MGnify/ENA primary metagenome ERZ508571 (study PRJEB26236, sample SAMN06267175) | marine metagenome | isolation source: Columbia River Estuary | place: USA:Columbia River Estuary... | reverse complement strand
CCCCACTTCAACTACTTTTGCCGTAATTACTGGGGGCGGAACCAGCGGGCATGTGGTTCCCGCAATTGCTATCGCCGAGCTCCTTGTCGATGCCGGACATGACCTGTCGTCGCTGCACTACGTGGGTTCAAACCGCGGGGCCGAGGTATCCATGATTCCTGCGCTCGGCTTAGCTCATACGTTTCTTGCAGTTGACGGCTTGCAGCGTGGGCTGTCAGTGTCCAAAGTAAAACGCAATGTGTTGATGGTGCCCACCATGTTGCGCGCGCTGGGTGCGGCAAAAGCGTTGCTGAAGCAATTGCAACCACAGGTAGTCATTTCTGTTGGTGGGTACGCAAGCATTCCTACATGTCGCGCTGCTCGAAAACTGCGCATTCCTGTCGTCACGTGTTCGTACGATCGCAGGCCTGGTCTTGCAACCTCGTTGCAGTCGCGGTATGCGGCTGCAACGGCAGTGGCGTATTCACCGAGCAAATTGCGCAATGCAGTTGTCACAGGTGCTCCTGTGCGACGTAACTTGCGAACTGCCGATGTTCACGCGCTGAGAAATAGCGCTCGTGATTCGCTTGGAATTTCTGCAAGCGCACGTGTAGCAGTGGTGATGGGTGGTTCGCTTGGATCAGCCGTGCTCAACTCTGCGACCGAACATTTAGTGCAGAGCCTGCGCGGAACTGAACATACGTGTGTCATTCATATTGCTGGTGAGCGCTTTATGAATTCGGTGCAACTTCCGGTCACCCTGCATCACGGCAACGGGTCGTTGTCGTATTCGCGTATTGCTTATTCGAACGACATGATCACGATGTACGCAGCTGCCGACGTGGTGGTGTGCAGGGCGGGTGCAAGCACCATTGCCGAGGTGTCAACTGTAGGAGTGTGTGCGGTGATCGTGCCATGGAAAGACGCAGCTGAAAATCACCAGTTAGTCAACGCGAAGTGGCTCACCGACCGCGGAGGCGCGGTATTGCTTGAAGAGGAAAATCTCAGTGCACACGAGTTTTCACAACTGGTGACCGAGTTGCTTCGCGATGACGACCGTAGAGCAGCAATAGCCAGTCGCGCCCGCGAACTGGGCGAGGTGCATCGTCAGAGTTCAATGGCCAGTGTGATCGAACACGCAGCACAGGCGCAACCGTGATGTCAACTACAGCGCATCTAGATCTAGCAATGAAGCAGCGAATTCATGTTGTCGGTGTGGGTGGTCCTGGGATGAGTGCGATCGCCCAAGTGTTGATTGAAATGGGTCATCGCGTTTCAGGAAGCGACATTAAAGAATCAGAGACGATTGAACGACTGCGTGGAATTGGCGTTGTTATCAACATTGGCCACGATGCCGGTGTGGTTCACCACTGCGATGCGGTGACAGCATCGACAGCGATTCCCGCCAAGAATGTGGAATTGACTGAAGCGCTCAACATCGGTGTCCCGGTACTCACCAGAGCACAGATGTTGGCTGCAATTTGCAGACAAAAACTTTCTGTTGGAGTTGCGGGTACGCATGGCAAGACCACCACGTCGTCAATGCTGATGGCTGTGATGCGGGAAGCGCAACTGCATCCAAGTTTCATCATTGGTGGAGATGTGCGAGGAATTGGCAGTGGGGCATCGTGGGGTAGTGGCAAATACTTGGTTGTTGAAGCCGATGAAAGCGACGGAACGCACGAACAGCTTCCACTTGGGGCAGCAATCGTCACCAACATTGACGTTGACCATCTTGATCACTTCGCAACGTTTGACAACGTGGTTGAAAGTTTTGGCAGATTTCTCGATGGTATTGACGGACCAAAAGTCGTGTGTGCCGATGATGAATCGCTCGTACAGCTTGCATCGACGCGTGGCGTGACGACGTATGCGCTCCATGCTCCAGCACGGTTTACTGCCCACAACGTGAAGTTCTTGGAAGGCGGGTCGACTTTTGATGTGCGTCATCACGAAGTTGCGGGCGATGCCGGAGTCGAGCTTGGATGCGTACATTTGCAGTTGCGCGGAGAACACAATGTGTCGAACGCATTGGCGGTGATTGCACTCTCGGCACTTCTTGGGATTGATTTCGACGTTTGTGCAACAGCGCTGTCTGAATTCTCTGGTGTGGCCCGAAGATTCGACCAACGAGGAACCGATGACGGAGTGGTGTTCGTGGATGACTACGCGCATCTACCAACTGAAATTTCTGCTGTGTTGTCAAGTTGTACAGATGAATCCGACACGTGGACTCGTGTGGTGGCTGTGTTCCAGCCCAATCGATTCAACCGCATGGAGCACATGTCGGATGCTTATGCCGACTGCTTTGCACATGCTGATCACGTGGTGATCACTGACATTTATTCTTCAGGTACAGCTCCAATTGCTGGAGTTACTGGCAAACTTGTCGTCGATGCCATCGTTCGCGCGAATCCACAAATGTCAATTGCTTGGAAGCCGACGCGTGCTGAATTGATTCAGCATCTTGCCGTTGAGCTGCGTTCTGGTGACATGTGCATCTCTATGGGTTGTGGCGATATTGAAACTCTTCCCGACGAAGTGATGGCCGCGCGTCGCGCATTGCGAGGAGACGCGTGAGTACGCCACATCAACTTCGCCGTCCAGCATCGCCAGAGGCGATTGATCACGCCTTTGGCCTGTTCAATGCAAAGGCCAAACGAAATGTTGATCTATCGCAATACACCACATACAAAGTTGGTGGCACTGCAGCGCTGCACATGACAGTTGCATCGATTGATGATTTGTACCTCGTGAGTGCGGTTCTCGCCGAAGTCGAACTTCCCATTTTGGTCATTGGTCGTGGAAGCAATTTGCTGGTCTCCGATTCTGGGTTTCAAGGTTTGGCGTTGACTATTGGCGGACTGGCTGACTATGTGGACTTGCCGAATCGTGAAGAAGACCCCGACGTTGAACCGATTGCGTTGTTCGGTGGGTCTGTTGCTCTGCCTGTTGCTTCGCGACAAAGTGTTGCGCGTGGTCTAACGGGTTTTGAGTGGGGAGTAGGTGTTCCTGGATCAGTCGGCGGAGCGGTGCGCATGAATGCTGGCGGCCACGGTTCAGACATGGCTTCGTCGCTTACTTCTGTGCGCATGTTTCATTTACGCAAGGGACTTGAAGCCCATGTGAATGCAGTGGATCTCGGACTTCGATTTCGTGGCTCCGCGCTAGACGATCATCATGTGGTGCTCAGTGCAACCGTTGATCTTGAATGGTCGAAGTCGCAAGAAGCATCAGAGGCCGAGTTGCAAGAAGTGGTGCGCTGGCGTCGGGAGAATCAACCAGGTGGACAAAACGCAGGCTCGGTGTTTGTTAACCCTGAACCGGGCAAGGTGTCTGCTGGGGAAGTGATCGACGAACTTGGAATGCGTGGACTGCGCGTTGGTTCGGCTCAGGTTTCTGAAAAGCACGCCAACTTTATTCAGGCAGATGAAAATGGCAGTGCGCACGATGTTGTTGCGCTGATGGCAGAAATCCGTCGTCGGGTGCGCGACGAGCGCGGGTACGTGTTGCGCAGTGAGATTCGACTTGTCGGATTCGAAGATGCGACGGATCCGGCAATCGTGGAGCTGCTCAACAAAGACTCCGAAGTTGGCGTTTCTACTATTCGACTCGAACAAGTCTTTGATAAATCTTCCACCGGCAATGAAACCACCGATGGAACGATTCCCGCCTCAGTGTTGAGTGGTGAAGTGATTCGAATTGTCGACTCTGATGTGTCGGAAGAAGTGCTCGACGAGCTGCGAGAGGCATTTGGTCGCGACGCAACGCGAGACATCACTCGTGATGCGACCATCGTTCCCATCACCAGCGCAACGAGCAATCCAACATCGTCAACGAAGGTTCCCGATGCAGAACCTGTGGTGCCAGCCGAACGTGTAGTGATTGTCGATGATGATCTGCGAATTGTGACCGATGACGACTTCCCGGCAGACACCATGTCGCAGAGCGTGCACCGCGCACCAACATCTACTCGTGTGGCGATTTTTGATGACGAACTAATGCCAAGTGGAGAGATTGATTCTGACGGCAGTGTAAGCGGAGCCGTCATCATCGATGGCACGGCATGGACCGAACTTTCACCGCTTCGTCGTTTCATAAATGGTGCAAAGCAACTGGTCAACATGCGCGGCGTTAATCGTCGCAAGCAACTACTTGTTGTTGGTGGTTCGCTAGTCGCCTTTGTGGTTTTTGTACTCATTGTGCTTGCCTCACCAATCGTCGCCGTGCGCAACATTGATATTGAAGGCGTGAAGTACGCGAACTCCACATTGATCGAAACTGTGTCAAAGAGTTTGCGTGGCAAGTCGGTACTCACCGTTGACACCAATGCTGCGCAGAAATTGTTGGAGACCGATCCGTGGATCGAGTCAGTCCGGATCAAGACGTATTTGCCGGGACGTGCTGTCATCGAAATTAACGAGCGCGTGCCAGTTGCTTGGTTCTTAGGTGTAGATAACCAGGGCAGGGTGATTGATCAAGACGGTCGTGTGCTTGCTGTGGTCAATGGTCGCCCAACCGAATACATGCTGATCGATGGCACTGGTCCCAATTTGATTGCTGGCGCTATGGCCTCTGAGTCCTATACGGCAGCCGCGCAATTGGCGATGTCGCTGCCAGATGAAATTCGGCCAGTCGTAAAAAGTATGGGCGTAAATGGCCCTAACCAGGTAACGATGACCCTGCTAACTGGCGCTGTTGTGAAGTTTGGTGAACCTGTAGACCTACGAAACAAGCTCGTCAATGTTGTCGTCATCCTGCGCCGTCAAGACATCAACCAGATTGCGGGTATCGACGTGTCGTCGGGAACCCCCGTGGTGTCCTCGCCCTAAGTAGTCCCCGATGCGAGGCTTCCCATACGGGGAGTGTTGGTCAACTAGCCTCGTGAAGAGCGCTATTTAGGGCGTTTCGCATATATCGAGTAATCGTTAACGGAGGCATGAACAAAATGGCTGGAGCACCGCACAACTTTCTTGCAGTGATCAAAGTGATTGGCGTGGGCGGCGGCGGTATCAATGCCGTGCAGCGCATGATCGACTCCGGAATGAAGGGTGTTGAGTTCATCGCAATTAACACTGACGCACAGGCGCTCATGATGAGTGACGCAGAAGTGAAGATCGATATCGGCCGTGAATTTACTCGTGGTCTTGGTGCAGGTAGCGATCCTGAAGTTGGTCGTGAAGCAGCAGAATCAAGTCGCGCAGAAATTGAAGAACTTGTTGCTGGCGCTGACATGGTGTTCATCACTGCAGGTGAAGGTGGCGGAACAGGAACTGGTGCCGCTCCGGTCATTGCAGAAATTTCGCGCGCAGCGGGTGCACTCACCGTTGGCATCGTGACACGCCCATTTAATTTCGAAGGTCGTCGTCGTGCGTTGCAAGCAGAAGCAGGAATTTCCAAGCTTCGTGAAAAAGTGGACACTCTGATCGTGATTCCAAACGAGCGCTTGCTCACCATTTCAAGTGACAAGACCAGTTTGTTGGCAGCGTTTGCAACAGCAGACCAGGTTCTGCTCGATGGCGTAGTGGGAATCACCGGGTTGATCATGACCCCAGGTCTGATTAACACCGACTTCGCTGACGTGAAAATGATTCTGAAGAATGCTGGAACGTCACTGATGGGAATCGGTCGTGGAACGGGAGACAATCGTGCAACGGTTGCTGCGAACGCCGCAATCAACTCGCCGTTGCTGGAATCCTCGGTTGAAGGTGCTCGCGGAATCTTGTTGAACATCGCTGGTCCTTCAGATCTCGGATTGTTCGAAGTGAACACTGCATCAGAAATCATCCATGCAGTTGCACACCCAGATGCAAACATCATCTTCGGATCAGTAATCGACGATGAGCTTGTTGATGAAGTGAAGATCACTGTTATTGCTGCCGGTTTCGATCGTGGGGACAACACCAGTTCACGTCAGCGCGAACCGCGTGCTGTTGACACAGGTCGCATCCCTGAACAGCGTGGAAGTCGTTTGAAAGAGTTGTTCGGTGCTGGTGAAGACCCACTGCGCGACGATGACGACGGTCTTGACGTTCCTTCGTTCTTGAAGTAACTCTCACGTTGGATCAGCGCAGTGTTAGCGAGGCTGTTGCAGCGCTGCGTAATCGAATCACCCTTGCTGGTGGAACAGACGTAGCTCTTGTAGCGGTAACGAAAACGTTTGGTTCTGATGCGTGGCGGTTTGCCAAAGCTGCAGGTTGCCAAGCAGTTGGCGAAAACTATGCCCAGGAAGTTGTTCAAAAAGCAGGTGAGGTGGCATTGTCCGACCGTTTGCCGGTGCACTTCATCGGGCAATTGCAGTCAAACAAAATCAAGCAGTTGGCTGACATTGTCGACGTTTGGCAGTCAATCGATCGGCTCTCGCTGTTAACCGAAATTGCTAAGCGAGTAACCCGGGCGGGTGTAGAGGTGATGCTCCAGGTAAATGTGACTGCTGAAGACGGAAAAGGTGGGTGCACACCTGCCGAAGTGGGAGAGTTAACCCGTGCCGCACGTGACTTGGGCCTGACAGTTTCAGGACTCATGGCGGTTGGCCCCACGAATGAAGACCCGATCGAGACCCGTTCAGCGTTTCGCACACTGCGCGCATTGGTCAATGAACATGGCTTGCAACAGTGCAGTATGGGCATGACTGGCGACCTCGAGATTGCAGTCGAAGAGGGAAGCACCATGGTGCGTGTGGGATCAGCCCTGTTTGGCAACCGTCCATCACCGCATAGGTAAGTTGTTGTAACCTCGTAGCGATGTCAATGTTTAGACGAGCTATGGATTACCTGGGCCTTGGGCCAGATGACGCATACGACGATTACGACGCTTCAATAGCCGTTGAGCGTCCATTGCCGCGCCGCCGACCAGAACCACGCGGACGTATGACCCGTCAAGAAGAAGAGTATGACGACTACGAAGAGTACGAAGATGACATGGCTGACCAGCGTGCACCTCGTGCACCACGTGGTATGAACACCCGTGCACCGCAGCAGCGCGATGACTCCAGCGTGCAAGTTCGTCCGTCTACAGGCGCACAACGCGGGCAGCCAACCGTTCGACCGCTCTCAGCAAATTCTGCTCAGCCTGTTGAAGTACGACCAACGCGCTACGACCAAGCAAAAGAAGTTGCCGACTTGTTTAAGGGCGGTAACTCGGTGTTGCTGAATATTGGTTCGGCCGACAGCGAAGTGGCTCGACGATTGCTCGATTTCACCAGTGGTTTGATTTACGGAATGCAAGGCACCATGGAAAAGGTTTCGCCTGGCGTGTTCCTGATTAAGCCATTCGGCGCAAGTTCACCGCGAGGCTGACGTGTTCATCATCTGCTGGGTGCTTCAGGTATTTACTTTCCTGGTGTACGCACGAGTGATTTTGTCGTGGTTCCCAGCAAGTCCGAACGGCCCATTCGGACAAATTTCGCGCATCATTTACCAAATCACCGATCCGGTGTTGCTGCCTATTAGGCGTGCGCTCCCACTTGTAGGTCCGCTTGATTTATCGCCAATCGTTGTGGTGATCGGACTGTCAATACTGCAAAACGTCATTTGCTGATAGCGGTGAACCGAGAGTAACGAAGTCGTACACTTACGCACCGTGACGTATCCGCAAGTTGATCCGCAGCCGAATTTTCCGGCAATTGAAACCGAAACGCTGAAGTTTTGGAAAGAGGACAACACCTTTGCTGCATCCGTCGAGCAGCATCCAACAACTGGCGATGCATCAAATGAATTTGTGTTTTATGATGGCCCACCGTTTGCCAATGGGTTGCCGCACTACGGTCACTTGCTTACCGGTTTCGTTAAAGATGCAGTGCCTCGATATCAGACCATGCGAGGCAAGCGGGTAGAGCGTCGCTTCGGTTGGGATTGTCACGGCTTGCCAGCAGAAGCTGAAGCGGAGCGTCAGCTCGGAATTTCAGGCACACAAGCAATTACCGATTACGGCATTGACAAGTTCAATGACTATTGCAAGGTTTCGGTGCTGCAGTACACAGCGGACTGGGAGCGATACGTCACTCGTCAAGCTCGTTGGGTGGATTTTTCGAACGATTACAAAACGCTCGACACCTCATATATGGAAAGCGTGATGTGGGCGTTTAAAACGCTGTGGGACAAGGGGCTTATTTACGAAGGCTTCCGCGTGTTGCCGTACTCGTGGGCACTGGAAACTCCGTTGTCTAATTCAGAGACGCGAATGGATGACGCTTACAAAATGGTGCAAGACCCAGCGCTCACCGTTGCCTTTGTGCTGGAGTCCGGCGACAACCTGCTGGCCTGGACAACCACGCCGTGGACACTGCCGAGCAACCTTGCTTTGGCAGTTGCGCCAGAGGTTGACTACGTTCGCGTGCGTCATAACGGCAAGGTGTACATATTGGCTGAAGCACGGTTGGCTTCGTATGCAAAAGAACTCGACGGGGCAGAAGTACTTGGCACTGTTCGCGGATCTGAAATCGTAGGTCAGCGCTACACGCCGCTGTTTCCGTATTTCGCCGATCATGCTGGAGCATTCCGCGTGTTTGGTGGTGACTTCGTTACTACCGAAGACGGAACTGGTGTAGTGCACATGGCACCGGGTTTCGGCGAAGACGACTATCAAGTGTGTAAAGACAACGGCATCGAACTTGTTGTCCCGGTAAACAGTCGAGGCGAATTCACGCAAGAAGTTCCCGACTACGCGGGCATCCAAGTGTTTGAGGCAAACCCGCTCATCATTCGTGCGCTGAAAGACCGTGGAGTGGTGTTGCGTCACGAAACGTACGATCACTCATACCCGCATTGTTGGCGCACGGGTAAGCCGCTTATCTACAAAGCGTTGAGCTCATGGTTCGTCAATGTGACAGCGGTGAAAGATCGCATGGTGGCGTTGAACCAAGAAATTCGCTGGGTTCCAGAGCACCTGAAAGACGGAAGCTTTGGAAAGTGGCTCGAAAATGCACGCGATTGGAACATCAGTCGCAACCGTTTCTGGGGTTCGCCAATTCCCGTGTGGCGCAGCGACAACCCTGAATATCCGCGAATCGATGTGTACGGAAGCGTTGCCGAACTTGAGCGTGACTTTGGTGTGAAAGTTGCCGACTTGCATCGCCCTGTCGTGGACGACTTGGTACGACCAAACCCTGATGACCCCACCGGCAAATCCATGATGCGTCGTGTGCCTGAAGTGTTGGACTGCTGGTTTGAAAGCGGATCAATGCCGTTTGCTCAGGTGCATTACCCCTTTGAAAATCAAGAATGGTTTGAGCAACACAACCCTGGTGATTTCATCGTTGAATACATTGGGCAAACGCGTGGATGGTTTTACACCTTGCATGTTTTGGCCACTGCGCTATTCGATCGTCCTGCGTTTTCGACATGTGTGAGTCACGGCATTGTGCTTGGTGCAGATGGTCAAAAGATGTCAAAGAGCCTGCGCAACTATCCAGACCCGATGGGCATATTTGACAGTTACGGCGCCGATGCGATGCGTTGGTACCTGCTGTCGTCATCAATTTTGCGCGGGTCTGATTTCGCGGTTACCGAAGAAGGCATTCGCGACACCGTGCGACAAGTGATGTTGCCGTTATGGAACAGCTGGTATTTCTTGTCGCTATACGCAAATGCCGATGGCAAGTCCGGCAAGGTTGACTACTCGTCCGACAACGTGTTGGACACGTACATCTTTTCAAAATTACATCACCTCGTTGTCGACACCACGGTCAGCATGGATGCATACGACTTGTTCAATGCGTGCCAACAAGTGCGTACATTCCTCGACGTTCTAACGAATTGGTATATTCGCCGCAGCCGTAATCGCTTTTGGTCTGGCGATCAACAGGCGATCGATACGTTGCATACTGTGCTCGATGTATTGACTCGAGTTGCAGCGCCTTTGTTGCCCCTCATCACTGAGCAGGTGTACATCGGTCTTACGGGCAATCGCAGCGTGCATCTCACGAAGTGGCCAGTGGCTACAGACATCCCGGTCGATAACGATTTGGTCGTTGTGATGGACCAGGTTCGCGACGTGTGTTCAACAACGTTGTCACTCCGCAAGTTGCATTCTCGTCGAGTGAGACTGCCGCTTGCCAGCCTGACGGTTGCATCGCCACTTGCTCTTGGCTTGCAGCCATTCGTCTCGATCATCACCGAAGAGGTGAACGTGCGTGAAGTGAAGCTCACCGCTGATGTTGCAGGAGTTGCGCGCCACGAATTGCAAGTGGTGCCAGCAGCACTTGGTCCACGACTTGGTGGAGATACGCAAAAAGTGATTGTTGCTGTGAAGAAGGGCGACTGGACACAGCAGGGAGATGTTGTGGTGGCCGGTGGCTACGAACTTCAACCGCATGAATATCAACTGAAGTTGCTCGCCGCGGTAGGAGATGCCGAGTCAACTGCAAGTTCTGCATTGCCCGATGGCAAGGGAGTCGTGCTGCTCGATATTGCGCTCACTCCAGAGCTTGTGGCAGAGGGAACTGCGCGCGACATTGTGCGGATTGTCCAGCAGACGCGCCGCGAGGCAGATCTTGCGGTGTCGGATCGAATTCATTTGATCCTTGGTCTGCCCGACGACGTTGCCCAGCAGGTGGCTCCGTTTGCCGACTACATCTGTGCAGAAACCCTTGCTGAGCGCCTGTCCTACAATACGGACGCATCACGAACCACGGACTTGGATGGGACTCCCATTTATGTTGCCGTGGAACGACTACGGTGAAGCGCCAAGTCAGGGAGGTAGCTATGCCATCAAAACCAACCAAGAAGAAACCAGTTTCCAAAAAGCCGGCAGCGAAGAAAAAGTCCACTGCCAAAAAGCCCGTCGCAAAGAAGAAGCCTGCGGCTAAGAAACCCGCCAACAATAAGGCTGCAGCAGCCAAGAAGAAGGCTGAGCTCGCCAAGAAGGCTGCGCTGAAGAAGAAGATCGAAGCGAAGAAAATTGCCGACCGGAAGAAGGTTGAGCTCGCCAAGAAGGCTGCGCTGAAGAAGAAGATCGAGGCCCAAAAGAAGGCTGAGGCCCAAAAGAAGGCGGCGCTGAAAAAGAAGATCGACGCTCAGAAAAAGATTGAGGCAAAGAAGAAGGCCGATGCCAAGAAGGCCGCCGATGTTTTGCGTAAAAAGCAAATTCGCGAGCGTGAAATTGCAAAGAAGCAACTCGCTGCTGCAAAGAAGAAAGAGCTTGCCGAAAAAGCGAAAGCGAAGGCCATCGCCGATAAGGAAAAGGCAAAAGAGAAAATCAGGCTCGCTGCTGAGAAGCAGGCGCAACGCGAGGCTGCTGAAAAGCAAAAAATCGCTGAACGCGAAGCTAAGGAAGCAGCACGCCTTGCAGCACTTGCTGAAAAAGAAGCTGCTCGTGAAGCAGCCTTGCGCGCGAAGCGCAAACCAGAACCACCACCTCGTCCGGTCATTGTTAAGACCGAATTTCACGATGGTATTCAGGCAACCAAGGAATTTGATCTCAAGTTTTTGATCAGTCAACGTGAAGCGTTGTTGGAAAAGCGTTCGCTCCTGACAAAGCAGGCAGTGCGCTTGGAAGACGAAGCCAACGCCATGATTGAAGACGTCGAAATGGGAGACGTGCAGTTTGATGAAGAGGGCGGCGAAGGCGACACCATGGTGGTGGAACGCGAGCGCGACCTCATGCTGTCGGCGCAAGCTCGACAAGAAGTTGAAGAGATTGATGCTGCACTTGCTCGAATTGCAAGCGGTGAATACGGATACTCCATTCACAGCGGATTACCAATTCCACGCGAGCGCTTGAAAGCACTTCCATGGACTACCGAATCGGTATTGGAGCGGGTCGGCGGCATCGGTCGTCGATGACCACAACATTTGCGCGTGTGCGCACGAGTTGGATTGGATTTGGCGCTGCAGTATTGGTGCTCGTTCTTGACGTACTCACAAAAGGTTGGGCAGTGTCAGCTTTGTCTGATGGGCGTGACATTCACATCATCTGGACTCTGCACTTTGCGTTAACTCATAACGAAGGCATGGCGTTTTCTACCGGCACCAACGTTGGTCCATTCATTGGAATGCTGGCCATCGTGGTGATTGCCAT
>ENA-OUVC01001896-OUVC01001896.1-marine-metagenome-genome-assembly--contig:-NODE-1896-length-12025-cov-5.027703_pt1 | contig 12025 bp, 7 predicted proteins | sample MGYA00248622_ERZ508571 | MGnify/ENA primary metagenome ERZ508571 (study PRJEB26236, sample SAMN06267175) | marine metagenome | isolation source: Columbia River Estuary | place: USA:Columbia River Estuary... | reverse complement strand
TTGTCATCTCGCTTGTCGAGACGCCCCCGTACCGATACCAAAATGTCGTCAGCTAGCTGATGGCCAAATTTTTGCAACGTCTTTGGAAACAATGTGACTTCAACTGAACCCTGCAAGTCTTCTAACTGAAACGTTGCCATCTGGTCACCCTTACGCGTGTATTTGCGGGCAAGACCGTTCACGATTCCACCGACCACCATGAATGCACCATCGTCTCGCTCTAGCGCTTCAGGAATTGAGCAATCAACGCGACGACGCAACGCTCCCTCAATTCCCATGAGCGGATGATCCGACACATACAGACCGAGCATTTCCTTTTCAAACTTCAACTGCTCGGTCTTATCAAATTGCAGATCGGGAATATTTTGGCGCTCGGAGAAGCCTTCGGTTTCATCTCCCAAGTCACCAAACAGGCTCATCACGCCCTGATCGCGTTCGCGGCGGCGCACCATGGTGGTGTCAATGATTGATTCGAACACCATCAGTAGGCCCTTGCGCGGGTGTCCGAGTTTGTCGAATGCTCCAGCTTTAATCAGCGACTCGATGGTCCGCTTGTTTAGTGCTTGTTCGGGTACGCGTTCTGCAAAGTCATAGAACGACTCAAAAACACCATGTGCATCACGATGCTCAATGATCTGTCGCACCAGACCTTCTCCAACGTTGCGAATGGCGCTAAGTCCAAACGTGATTTGCTGATCGTCACCGTTGATGATTGGTTCGAAGTTGACGCCGGAACGATTGATATCGGGTGTCAACACGGTGATGCCACTGGTACGCGCATCCGACAAATACACAGCGGCCTTTTCGTAGTTCGCTTTCACGCTGGTGAGCAAGCACGCCATGTACTCCACCGGATAATGCGCTTTGAGATATGCAGTTTGATACGAAATGAGTCCGTACCCATAGGCGTGACTCTTGGCAAATGCATAGTCAGCAAATTTCACAATGGTGTCAAACAGTTCTTCACCCAGGTCTACGCCGTATCCAGTTTGCTCGCAGCCTGCAACAAAGCTGCCACGCGCTTCTTCCATCTTCTCGGGAATCTTCTTTCCGCATGCTTTGCGCAGGTTGTCTGCTTCGGCCATGGAAAAGCCAGCGAACTTCTGCGACACGCGCATCAGACTCTCCTGATAAATCATGAGTCCGAAGGTGTCCCCCAAAACGTCTGCAGCATCGGGGTGGAAATACTGGATCTTCTTGCGACTGTTCTTGTAGTCGGCAAAGTCGTTGTGCATGTTGGCGCTCATCGGACCCGGTCGGTACAACGCGAGTACGGCAGAGAGGTCTTCAAAGCGCTCGGGAATGAGCGACCTCAGCAATGCGCGCATCTGCGAGGACTCCAACTGGAACACTCCGATGGTGTCTCCGCGCGACAGCAACTCGTACGTCGGTTTGTCGTCCATTGGAATGGCATCAATCGAGAATCGCTCATCGCGCGTCTTGCGAATCATGGCATTGGCGTCTGAAATGACGTCAAGGTTGCGCAAACCAAGAATGTCCATTTTCAACAAACCGAGATCTTCGACTCCGTGCATTTCGTACTGCGTCACCACTGGCGCATCTTCAGGCGCTTGACCCTGTTCGGGTTTACGTTGAATTGGCAAATACTCAGTAAGCGGCTCTTTGGTAATCACCACTGCTGCTGCGTGAATTCCAACTGAACGCTTCAATCCTTCCAAGCCTCGAGCTACTTGCACAATGCGTTTCACGTCAGGATCGATTTCACAGAGAGCACGCAAGTCGGCTGCTGCTTGGAACCCAGCCTTGTGCTTGGAATCCTCTTCGAAGCAGTACTTCAACGGAGTGTCGCGACCCATCACCAGTGGCGGCATGAGCTTGGCAATTTTGTCGCCGAGAGGATACGGATAACCAAGCACTCGAGCCGCATCGCGAACAGCATTGCGCGCCTTGATTGTTCCGAATGTAATGATTTGCGCAACATGATCGCGTCCGTACTTATCGGCTGCGTAACGGATCATTTGATCGCGGTAGCGCGAGTCAAAGTCCATGTCGATATCGGGCATTGAAATGCGACTTGGATTTAAGAACCGCTCAAAGATGAGGTCGTACTTAATGGGGTCAAGGTCGGTGATGCGCAAGCAATACGCAATGGCACAGCCAGCAGCTGAACCGCGACCAGGACCAACGCGAATGTCTTGTTCACGCGCATAGCGAATGAGGTCCCACACAATTAAGAAGTACGAACTGAATCCCATTCCACCGATGACTTCAAGTTCATAGTCAAGTCGCTGTGTTATCGAATCGGGAAGCTTTTCGCCCCAACGCTCGTGTGCACCCTTGTATGCGAGGTCGCGAAGATATTCGCCATCGCCAGCAAAGCCTTCCGGAATTGGAAAGTGCGGCAGTACCGAGTTGCCAAATGGAATATCGATTTCGGCGCGTTCAGCAATCCACAGCGTGTTGTCACATGCAGCAGGAACTTCACGGAACAGATAGCGCATTTCTTGCGCTGATTTCAGATAGTGCTCGGTGCCTTCAAACTTGAAACGGTTTGGGTCTGCAATGGTGCAGCCAGTTTGCACACATAACAAAGCGTCGTGTGCTTCATGGTCTTCGCGATGCGTGTAGTGGGTGTCGTTCGTTGCCAGCAGCGGCGCGCCAATCTTCTTGGCTAGTTCAATGAGCTGCGGATTGGTTTGATGCTGCTCAGCGATTCCGTGATCTTGAAGTTCAATAAAGAAATTGTCTTTGCCGAAAATGTCTTGTAGTCGTCCGGCATCGGTCGCCGCGCCAGACATGTCACCCTTCAACATCTTCTGCAAAACGTGACCGCCCAAACATCCACTCGTTGCAATGATGCCTTCGCTGTGGCGTTGCAGAAGTTCCCAGTCCATTCTCGGCTGGTAGTAGTAGCCCTCCAGGAATGCAAGGCTCGACAATTTGATGAGGTTCTTGTATCCGATGTTGTTCTCGGCGAGCAAGGTGAGGTGGTAGTACACCTTTCCCCCACTTTCGGTTTCGCCACCCGAGTCGTCAATTCGCCCGCGTCGCGACGGACGCTCCGAGCGATGCTCGTGCGCCATGTATGCCTCGGTACCGATGATCGGCTTAATACCTTTTTCTTTGCACTGCTTATAAAAATCGACAACGCCGTACATGTTGCCGTGATCAGTCATTCCAAGCGCTGGCATTCCTTCGGCTGCAGCTTTGCCAACTAATTCATCCAGGCGTGAAGCACCGTCCAACATGGAATATTCCGTGTGGACATGTAAGTGAGTGAACGAATCGGCCATTACAAACTCAGCGTACAACTGCCAATAATGGCACATCGATTTCGGCGTCGGTGAGCGACCCATGTCGACAGACCAACGAATACGAGCCGGAATCCAGTGGCTCATCAAAACTGGTAGCCGTAAACGGCAACAACGCAACATCGCCAAGTCGTTTACGCGCCGCGTCGGTCACGCGTTTGCCAAACCATTGCTGGTCACAAGCTTCGTCACGCGACACCACCCATGCGTCTTGTGCGTGATGCTGTTTCGCTGCATCCAACAAGTCCTGTTCGGCACCAGATTTGGCATGTAGCCAGCGAAATCTTCCTTCTCCAGATTGATGCGTAATGCGTGACAGCACATCAGCATGCGGCGTCTGCGTATTCTGCCCCACATGCACTTGACCATGGTCTGCTGTCACCAACAACACCGAGCCAGGTACTAACGCTTCGGCAACATCGGCGACTAAACGATCGGCGTTACGCAGTTCGGAGTTGTAGTACTCACCAAAGCCACGTTCGTGGGCAATCTTGTCAACACCGTCGTAATAGGCGTACACAAACTTTTGTCCACTGCGCAACAACTGACCAACTTGCACAGCAATACTCGATGCCGCACGCCAACCCATCGGCCGCGAACCACGTAGGTGCGCCTCGGTAAACGCCGAGCCTTCAAGTTCTGCCTTGCTCAGCACTGGCACAGCAGCACCCATAAACGGCGGGCACGGTTGCACCAAGTCGGGCGGATACGTTGTGCGCAGGTCGCCTTTGTCATCTCCCCATCGCAACATCTGCACCACATGACCACCGAGGTCGATGCGATACCCCATCATTCCGTGTTCGCCAGGTGTAAGACCGGTAGCAATTGACGTCAAAGCAGTAACGGTTGTTGTTGGTGCAACGCTGGTGATGGAGCTGCCTTGCATGCTTGACAGCATTGGCGCATGTTGCTGATGCTCGCGCAGCTGGTGCCAGCCAAGTCCATCAAGCACTAAGAGCACTACTTGGTTCGCCCCTTGCACACACGATGGCATCCACTGAGGAATTTCCTGAGTTCCACGTGGTCCGAGAATGGCAGGGATCAAGCCCGCAATTGAGCCACCTTGGTAGTCGGGGACTCGGGGCGTTGGCACCCGATCTACACTACAAGAGTGCGTGTATCTACTCGTGGTGACTATGCGTGTCGAGCGTTGCTATCGCTTGCCCTTCACGCAGAGGACCAAGGACCCACTTCAGTTCGCGATATCGCCACGCGCACCGCACTTCCCCAGCCATACCTCGAGCAAATTCTGCTCGTGCTTAAAGGTGCGGGGCTCGTAAAATCTAAGCGCGGTGTTGGTGGTGGCTACGTGTTGGCTCGCCCTGCCGAAGAAATTTTGCTCTCAGAAATTGTTGCTGCAGCCGACGGACCAATCACACTCGGCGATTTTGGTCAGCCGCACCAAGACGGTGCATGCGACCACGAAGGTCATTGCGTGTTGCTCGCTATTTGGAATGTGGCTGGCGAACATATGCGGCATCACTTAGCCGATTACACATTGGCAAAAATTGCGCAGGCCGCACGCGGCACTGCCCAGTGGCCTGAACTTCACCACTAACGATTATTCGCAGCGGTTAATTACCGCTTGCATGTCTTGTGGAACTGGCGACTCAAACGTGACCACCTCACCACTCGTTGGGTGAACAAAGCTCAGTTTCGCTGCATGCAGCATTGGTCGCGGAGAAGACAACGAACTTCTTGCTCCCCCATATGTGGAATCCCCGACTACTGGATTTTCAATCGAATCGAGGTGCACACGAATTTGATGAGTGCGTCCTGTTTCCAATTGGCACTCCACTAGTGCGCAAGGTTGCGGAAGTTCAAACTTTTTCTTCACGTCGTAATGAGTGCGGGCGAATTTCCCGTCAATGACCACTGCCATTTTCGTAGGATCACGTTGATCGCGACCGATTGGTGCATCGATGAGCCCTGTTGCAACTTCAGGATGCCCCCACACGAGTGCGATATACACGCGTGTTACATCGCGGCGAGTAAGCGCATCGACCAAGAAATCGTAAGCAACCTGCGACCTGGCCACCACCATCAGCCCGCTGGTACCTGCATCTAAACGATGCACCACTCCAGGGCGAAGTTGATCTCCAACCGTGGCAACTTCGGGATAGAGCGCCAAAATTCCGTTGACCAACGTTCCACTCGGATTGCCAGATCCTGGGTGCACCACAATGCCTGGTGCTTTGTTCACCACAATCACGTCGTCATCGGCATACACCACATCTAAAACAATTGAAGCGTCGGCCTGCGGCAGTTCCTTTTCCGGAATCATCGACGTGTTAATCGTTACCTCTTGGCCTTCTCGCACTTTCACCTTGCCAGCAACTCCAGCAACTCCATCAAGCGTGACTCCGCCTAACTCGATAAGCGTTGACGTAGTGGCACGACTGATATCAGCAATGAGGGCAACAACGCGATCAAGTCGCTGTTCATGCAACGCCGCAGGAATGGTTTCAATAAGCACTATTCGGTTCCTTCTATAACTTCGGGTTGCGAAACAATCATGCTGTACGCAACTGCAATTGCGCCGCACACGATGCCGATATCGGCAACATTAAACACTGGCCACCAACGAAAGTCGATGAAATCGACAACTGCCCCACCCATGAATCCGCTGCCACGAAACACGCGATCCAGAACATTGCCTATGGCACCACCGATTATGCATCCCGTCGCAACAAGCGAGACGACACTGCTCTGTTTGCGCATGGTGAAAATCAAAATGGCAATCACCACGATCGCGAGCATGCCAATAAACGGCCCAATGTTGGTGCCAGTTGAAAACGCCATGCCTTCGTTATGGGTCAGTGCAAAGTGCAGAGTCCAGAAAATGTGGATGTCACGTCCATCAGACAGGGCAGACACTGCCCAACCTTTGGTGAGTATGTCAAGTATGAGCACTGCTACTGCAGCAACTATCCCAATCCGACTCGTGCGCACACGAGCAAATGCTGAGGTCATCGACGACCGATGCCGCCGACCCGCTCCAATACCGATTCAGTCGTCCATGGAATCGCTTTTAAGCGCTCGCGCGGAATAGGTAGGCCGCTGTGCACGGAATAGCCATATTCACCACTTCCGATGCGAATGAGCGCAGCGTCAATCTCTTCCACTTCTTGACGAGCCTGTGCCGACAACATGAGGTCGCGTTCACGTTCCACCACCATGGTGTCGCCTTCGCCGCCCTCTTCATCGAACTGCACGTCTCCCATTTCAACATCTTCAATCATGGCGTTGGCTTCGTCTTCTAAGCGCACAGCCTGCTTCGTGAGCAGTGATCGCTTTTCCAACAATGCTTCGCGCTGATTAAACAAAAACTTGAGATCAAATTCCTTTGTCGCCTGGACACCATCCTGGAATTCTGTTTTTTCAATCTCCGGACGAGGTGGCGGTTCTGGTTTGCGCTTTGCACGCAACGCAGCTTCACGTGCAGCTTCTTTTTCAGCAAGTGCTGCCAAGCGTGCTGCTTCCTTAGCTTCGCGTTCGGCAATCTTTTCTTTTTCCGCAGCTTCGCGTTGCGCCTGCTTTTCGGCTGCAAGCCGGATCTTCTCTTTTGCCTTTTCCTTATCGGCAATGGCCTTAGCTTTCGCCTTTTCGGCAAGTTCTTTCTTCTTTGCAGCAGCAAGTGCCTTCTTGGCAATTTCGCGCTCGCGCAATTGTTTTTTACGCAAAGCCTCAGCAGCCTTCTTGGCATCTGCTTTCTTCTTGGCCTCGACCTTTTTCTGCGCCTCGATCTTCTTCTTCAGCGCAACCTTCTTGGCCAATTCGACCTTTTTGCGGTCAGCAACCTTCTTGGCCTCGATCTTCTTCTTCAGCGCAACCTTCTTAGCCAGCTCGACCTTTTTGCGGTCAGCAACCTTCTTGGCCTCGATCTTCTTCTTCAGCGCAGCCTTCTTGGCCAGCTCAGCCTTCTTCTTGGCAGCCACAGCCTTATTGTTGGCGGGTTTCTTGGCAGCAGTCTTCTTCTTTGCTACTGGCTTCTTCTTTCCTGATGACTTCTTGGCAGCAGACTTCTTCTTCGCAGCTGGCTTTTTCGAAACTGGTTTCTTCTTGGTTGGTTTTGATGGCATGACTACCTCCCTGACTTGGCGCTTCACCGTAGTCGTTCCACGGCAACATAAATGGGAGTCCCATCCAAGTCCGTGGTTCGCGATGCGTCCGCATTGTAGGACAGGCGCTCGGCAAGGGTTTCTGCGCAGATGTAGTCGGCAAACGGAGCCACTTGTTGGGCAACATCGTCTGGCAACCCGAGGATCAAATGAATTCGGTCCGACACTGCAAGATCTGCCTCACGGCGTGTCTGTTGGACAATCCGCACAATGTCGCGTGCAGTCCCCTCCGCCAACAGCTCTGGGGTCAGTGCAATATCGAGCAGCACAACTCCCAGGCCGTCCGGCAACGCCGAACTTGCAGTTGACTCGGCATCGCCAACCGCGGCGAGCAATTTCAGTTGGTACTCATGCGGTTGCAGTTCATAGCCGCCAGCAACCACAACATCACCTTGTTGTTTCCAATCGCCCTTCTTTACGGCAACGATCACTTTTTGCGTATCGCCACCAAGACGCGGCCCAAGTGCTGCTGGTACCACTTGTAACTCGTGGCGTGCGACCCCTGCAACATCTGCAGTCAGTTTCACTTCGCGCACGTTTACCTCTTCGGTAATGATGGACACGAATGGTTGCAAACCGAGCGCCAATGGCGAGGCAACCGTCAGGCTGGCGAGTGGAAGTCGAACTCGACGCGAGTGCGACTTGCGAAGCGACAATGTTGTTGAACACACGTCACGAACCTGGTCCATGACAACAACCAATTCGTTGTCAACTGGAATGTCTGCAGCCACAGGCCATTGCGTGAGATGCACACTGCGATTACCTGTAAGGCCGATGTACACCTGCTCGGTAATAAGCGGCAACAAAGGCGCAGCAACACGAGTCAGCACATCGAGAACAGTGTGCAAGGTATCGATTGCTTGCTGATCCCCCGCCCAAAAACGATTGCGACTGCGGCGAATGTACCAATTGGTTAACACGTCGAGGAACGTACGCACCTGTTGGCATGCATTGAACAGGTCGTAGGCATCCATGCTGACCGTGGTGTCATTCACGAGGTGATGCAACTTCGAAAAAATGTAGGTGTCCAACACGTTGTCGGATGAATAGTCAACCTTGCCCGACTTACCCTCAGCGTTTGCGTACAGCGACAAGAAATACCAGCTGTTCCACAGTGGCAACATCACCTGTCGAACTGTGTCGCGAATACCTTCTTCGGTGACTGCGAAATCGGATCCGCGCAAAATGGACGATGACAGCAAGTACCAGCGCATCGCATCGGCGCCGTAACTGTCGAACACACCCATTGGGTCTGGGTAGTTGCGCAGGCTCTTTGACATCTTTTGACCATCGGCGCCAAGCACAATGCCGTGACTCACACAGGTTGAAAACGCAGGACGATCAAACAGCGCAGTGGCCAACACGTGCAAGGTGTAAAACCATCCACGCGTTTGCCCAATGTATTCAACGATGAAATCGCCAGGGTTGTGTTGCTCAAACCATTCCTGATTTTCGAACGGGTAATGCACTTGCGCAAACGGCATCGATCCGCTTTCAAACCAGCAATCCAATACTTCGGGCACACGACGCATCATGGATTTGCCTGTTGGATCATCGGGGTTAGGTCGCACCAAGTCATCAACAACAGGTCGATGCAAGTCGGCAACTTTCACACCGAAGTCGCGCTCAAGTTCGGCAACGCTTCCATATACGTCGATGCGCGGATACTCAGGGTTGTCGCTGCGCCACACGGGTATTGGCGAACCCCAGAAACGATTGCGACTGATGTTCCAATCGCGCGCATTTTCAAGCCACTTGCCAAAGCTTCCGTCTTTTAGGTGTTCTGGTACCCAGCGAATCTCTTGGTTCAATGCGACCATGCGATCTTTCACTGCAGTCACATTGACGAACCATGAACTCAATGCTTTATAAATGAGCGGCTTACCCGTACGCCAACAATGTGGGTATGAGTGGTCGTATGTTTCGTGTCGCAGTACCACGCCTCGCTCTTTGAGCGCACGAATGATGAGCGGATTTGCTTCGAACACTTGGATGCCCGCATAGTCGGGAACTTCCTGGGTGAACTCGCCTCGGCTGTTTACCGGAACAACAAGTTCGATGCCGTTGTCTTTACATACCTGATAGTCGTCTTCACCAAAACCAGGTGCCATGTGCACCACGCCAGTTCCATCTTCGGTAGTGACGAAGTCGCCGCCAAATACGCGGAATGCACCAGCATGATCTGCGAAATATGGAAACAGTGGCGCGTATCGCTGGCCGACAAGTTCTGACCCACCCACGGTGCCAAGCACTTCTGCCCCGTCGAATTCTTTTGCATACGCGGCTAAGCGAGCTTCTGCCAGAACGTACACCTTGCCGTCATGACGCACGCGCACATAGTCAACATCTGGTGCAACAGCTAATGCAAGGTTGCTTGGCAATGTCCATGGTGTCGTTGTCCATGCCAGCAAGTTGTCGCCAGATTCCAACACAAAGGCAACGGTGAGCGCTGGGTCTTGCACCATCTTGTAGGCGTCGTCCATGCGCGTCTCGGTATTAGATAGTGGAGTTTCGAGTGCCCACGAGTAAGGCAACACGCGGAAGCCCTCGTAAATGAGTCCCTTGTCCCACAGCGCCTTAAACGCCCACATCACACTTTCCATATACGACGTGTCAAGCGTTTTGTAATCGTTTGTGAAATCGACCCAGCGGGCTTGGCGAGTGACATATCGCTCCCAGTCGGCTGTGTATTGCAATACCGAAACTTTGCAATAGTCATTGAACTTGTCAATGCCGTAATCGGTAATTGCTTGTGTTCCAGAAATTCCGAGTTGACGCTCTGCTTCGGCTTCTGCTGGCAAACCGTGACAATCCCAACCGAAGCGACGCTCTACTCGCTTGCCTCGCATGGTTTGATAGCGAGGAACTGCATCTTTAACAAACCCGGTGAGCAAGTGTCCGTAGTGCGGCAGCCCGTTAGCAAACGGTGGGCCGTCGTAAAACACAAATTCATTTGACGCATCGCCAGTAGTTGGATGCTGTTCAACGGAGGCTGCAAAGGTGTTGTCCTCTTGCCAAAACTTCAGTGTTTCGGTTTCAATAGCCGGAAAATTTGGCTGCGGATCAACTTGCGGATACGTCACGGTGCGTAAGTGTACGACTTCGTTACTCTCGGTTCACCGCAATCAGCAAATGACACTTCGAAGAATTGAAAGCCCGATGATCACGACGATTGGCGACAAGTCGAGCGGGCCAACCAATGGGAGCGCACGTCGAACTGGCAGCAGCACCGGATCGGTGGCTTGGTAAATGATGCGCGCAATTTGTCCGAAGGCGCCATTTGGGTTTGCAGGAAACCAGGACAGAATCACGCGTGCGTATACCAAGTAAGTGAAAATAGATATCGCGCCACATGCGATGTCGCTGATGATCACGTCAGCCGCGCGGTGAACTTGCGCCGAATGGCTTAATCAGGAATACGCCTGGGGACACCTTTTCCATGGTGCCTTGCATTCCATAAATTAACCCACTGGTGAAATCGAGTAAGCGCCGAGCGACTTCGCTGTCGGCAGAACCAATATTGAGCAACACTGAGTTACCACTCTTAAACAAGTCGGCAACTTCTTTCGCTTGGTCGTAACGAGTTGGTCGCACTTCAACAGGTTGTGCAGAATTTGCTGAGAGCGGACGAACCGTTGGCTGCGCGCGCAGTCCACCAGCAGACGGACGAACTTGCACGCTGGAGTCATCTCGCTGCTGTGGTGCGCGGGTGTTTACGCCGCGAGGAGCACGTGGACCGCGAACGTCTGCACGCGGATCGGCGGTTTCTTCGTCGTACTCTTCGTAATCGTCGTACTCTTCTTGACGAGCCATACGTCCGCGCGGTTCTGGACGGCGGCGTGGCTGTGGACGTTCAACGGCAATCGAAGCGTCATAATCGTCGTATACGTCATCTGGCCCAAGACCTAGGTAATCCATTGCTCGTCTAAACATTGACATCGTCAAGAGGTTACAACAACTTACCTATGCGGTGATGGACGGTTGCCAAACAGGGCTGACCCCACACGCACCATGGTGCTTCCCTCTTCCACTGCAATCTCGAGGTCGCCGGTCATGCCCATGCTGCACTGCCGTAATCCATGCTCGTCCACCAGCGCGCGAAGCATGCGAAATGCTGAACGGGTCACGATGGGGTCTTCATTCGTTGGGCCAACCGCCATGAGTCCTAATACTTCAATGCCCAAATCGCGCGCGGCACGGGATAACTCTGCAACTTGTGCAGGCGCGCACCCACCCTTTTCATCTTCGCCAGTCACATTTACCTGCAGCAACACCTGGGGGCCCGACTCGGGTGTGCGCTTGGCAATTTCGGTTAATAGCGCGAGTCGGTCGATTGACTGCCAGACATCGACTATGCCAACCAATTGTTTGATCTTGTTTGACTGCAATTGCCCGATGAAGTGCACTGGCAAGCGGTCGGCAAGTGCCACCTCACCTGCTTTTTGAACAACTTCTTGAGCATAATTTTCGCCCACTGCATCACAGCCCGCAGCCTTGGCAAACTGCCAGGCTTGCGAACCAAATGTTTTCGTTACCCCAACAAGAGCAACGTCAGTGCCGCCTGCCTGGGCTATCCGATTACGCAGCGCTGCAACAGCCTCGCTAACACTGCGCTGATCCAACGTGAGAGTT
>ENA-OUVC01001888-OUVC01001888.1-marine-metagenome-genome-assembly--contig:-NODE-1888-length-12061-cov-2.830023_pt1 | contig 12061 bp, 11 predicted proteins | sample MGYA00248622_ERZ508571 | MGnify/ENA primary metagenome ERZ508571 (study PRJEB26236, sample SAMN06267175) | marine metagenome | isolation source: Columbia River Estuary | place: USA:Columbia River... | reverse complement strand
CCGCTTCGATGCAGAGTCGCTCGATGACATCCGTCGTCTCGCGGACCAGATCTTTCAGTGATACGCGACCAACCAGCTCCGTGAGCTGCTCGACCGAACGCGGCAGCTCTCTGCCTGGTCGAGTGTCGGCACCACGCCGCCGATCGACGTTACGAATGGCGAATCCGTATACCGGTTCGGCGGACGTTCCCACCGCCACCGCCGAGATCTCGACCTCGGCAGAAGAACCCAGTTCGCCACGCACACTCGTCGCGAACAAGCGGACAGTGCCATGCTGCTTCAGATTGGCGAGCAAGACTCCGAGATCGACTCCCGGCCTGCCGAGCCAACGCTCGAGCGATTCGTTACGCGCCTGTTCCTCGGTGGCGAGTTGCGCCAAATCGAGGAAAGCGCGATTACACCCGTAGACGCGACCATCACCGTCGGTGACGACGAGGGCGTCGGGCAAGGCGCGTACGATATCCGTCAAGCGCATCGGGCTTTCGCCCTGCCCCGCCACGGGCGCCGAGACCGACGTGATTCGCAGCAGCACGTGCGACACGTTTTCCTGTCGGAACAAGGCACCGGCGATACGCTGCTCGCTGTTATCCAAAGCGAAACGCACTCGTAAAACCTCGGCCCTACCCGTCGTGCGCAGACTGGTCATCCACTCGAGAAAAGCCCGCGACGAAGCGGGTTTTAGACCTTCGCCAAACGCTTGACCGACGAGTCGCTGCGCCGTGGCACCCAATAATTTGGCTGCCCCCGAGTTGAGATCGACGATCTTTTGAGTGGCCGCATCGACGATCAAGATCGGGTCAGTACTCGATTGCAGCAAGAGTCGATAGCGCGTCTCGGCAAGTCGTAAACGCGAGTAATCGCGCTCGAGCGACTGCTCGGCTTCGATCAGCCGCTGCTGCAACTCTGCCAAAGCGCGCAGGTCACGCCCAACGGCCAGCCGAAGCCCATCGTTGCCAAGCGCCCGCAGGCTGTAACTAATGGGGATGGTCGCACCACCGCGCACGGGATGGTTCACTTGCCGCGCCGCCAGATCGGCGTTCTCGCCCTCGGCGAGCAACATGCGAACCTTGGGCTCGCTCTCGCTGGTGACCACCTCGGCGAAGGGTCGCCCGATCCAATCGGGCTCCAGATCGGCAGACAGCCCCGCCTGGCCTATCGCGAGATCTTTGATGACACCCCGACGATCGATGATCAGCGCAATGTCCGCTGCAGCCATGACGACGGTCGCTACCGTGTCGGCATCTAGATCACTCAGGGCCTTCCTTGGCACCTTGAACTTTTTCACATCTTTTTGACCGCGTCAGTTCCCTTGACTCATCAACTCCAATAATCGTTCTGCCTTCAGGACGGCATCTCGTCCGTCCGTTGCCGTCGCATCCGCACCGACTAGCGCAACCCAGTCGGGATTTTCCGCGAACGAGTGGCCGCCAACCATGATGCGTACCGCCCGGTTAAGCGACTGACGACGAATCTGTCGAATGATGAGGGCGAGAGGCTCCAGTTGTTCTGGTGCGCTGATGGAAATCCCGACCACGGCGAACCATTCGTTTTTAGTGAGGCCGATTATATCCGTCTCAGTGGCACCAGGCTCATCCCAGATATCCCAGCCAGCACGGCGCAACATGTCACCGACGATCTGAGTACCAAAAACATGTTGCTCACCAGGTAGTGTGACGATCAGGGCGCGATATCCCGACTTGGTGGTCGCCATCTCGCCAACATCTGCGTTTTCGCTGATTTGATGCGCTAACTGCTGCAATCGTCGCAGCCCCAACGTGACCGCAACGAAATCGACCTGATCGCGCTCCCACATCACACCCAACTTTCTGGCAACGGGCGCGAGCAGATCAAGGTAAACCGCTTCCGGCGGCATGCCGAGGTAGAAAAGACCCTGAAGATAGGATGTTGCTTCGGCCATCTGACCCGAGATGACGAGCTCGGTCAGGTGTCGGACCTCGCTAACACCGGGCCGTATTGCAACGGAGTTGTCGCAGGCTTCATCGGAGACGCGCCCTAGGTGAGCGAGCACTAAGCGTGGAATCACTTCGCCCTCGATGGTGCGAAGCAGCGTGAGACGACCGTCGTAGGCCGTCGCTGAATTCGTGAAGTCAGTCATGCCGTCATCCTCAAGCCACGGCCGAGTCTATGCTCGATGCCTGCTGGCCCCCGTCCGCGCGACGACTTCCATGTACCGTTGGAGGGGGTTGTTTCCGTCAGTCCCCCCTCTTTCGTCGCAGCCTGACACATATATACTCCCGACCCCTAATTTGTCAATTTCACTAGACGTAAACCTAAATTGACATTCGCGGTTCTCTTTAATACATTCGGGCTGAATCCGTGGTGCGAGACCACCCATGCCCGATACCGCATCGCCCCCCGTGGGCCGACCGTTGTACACCGCCGAGGAACGCGCCCGTCGCGACCGTTCGGTCTGGACGGTCGTGCAAGGCGTACTTGCACCGCTGCAACTGCTCGCCTTTCTCGTCAGCGTCTGGCTTGTGCTGTCGTTTCTGCAAAGCGGACAAGGCGAAACCGCCGCGACCGTCTCCATCGTCGTCAAGACTCTGTTCCTGTACGCGATCATGGTGACCGGTGCCATTTGGGAAAAAGAGATCTTCGGGGTCTGGTTGTTCGCACCGAGTTTCTTCTGGGAAGACGTGGTCAGCATGGCAGTGATCGCGCTGCACACAGCCTACCTCTACGCCATGCTCACGACGGCACTGCCGGTCCGTGAACAGATGCTCCTCGCGCTGGTTGCGTACGCAACCTACGTGATCAATGCGCTGCAGTTTTTCTACAAGCTTTATCTGGCACGCAAGGGCGGCGCCCTCGCACCTAGCGAACAGACCGTGCTCAACAATCCTGCGGCCCAACCAGCGCAGATGGTCGACGCATGATGGCGCGACCTCGCTTTACCATCGACTCTCGATTCCTGCCGTTCGCCGATGCGGCGAGTGTGGACTTGCCGCTGCCTCGCCTATTGCGTTTATCACTTTTTCAGGTGTCGGTCGGCATGGCGCTTGCGCTGCTGAACGGCACGCTCAATCGAGTGATGATCGTGGAGTTGAACGTCCCGGTCTGGATCGTCTCGACGATGATCGCGCTACCGCTGCTATTCGCGCCATTTCGCGCGCTCATGGGCTACCACTCCGACCAACACCGCTCGGTGCTTGGTTGGCGCCGCGTACCCTATATCTGGTTCGGCACGCTCCTCCAGTACGGTGGGCTCGGGATCATGCCGTTCGCCTTGCTCGTGTTGAGCGGTGAGGGGCGCGGGTCCGTAGTCGTCGGTGAAATCGGCGCGGCACTCGCCTTTTTATTGCTCGGCGCTGGTCTGCACTCGACACAAACCGCCGGCCTCGCGCTGGCGACGGATATCGCGCCGACCGAAACTCGCCCCCGTGTCGTTGCCTTGATGTACGTCATGCTCCTGCTCGGCATGGTCGGCGGCTCGGCTGCGTTCGGCTGGCTGTTGAGCGGCGAGTTTTCGCCGTTACGACTCATTCAAACCATCCAAGGTGCCGCAGTCGTGACACTGGCACTCAATGTCATCGCGCTGTGGAAACAGGAAACGCGCAACACGGCGAGGCTACGGGAACCCCCTTCGAGCCAGCGGTTCTCCCACGCATGGCGCGACTTCACCGGTCCGCCCCAGACTCGACGCCTGCTCGCCACGGTGGGTTTCGGCACCGCCGCCTTCAGCATGCAGGATGTGCTGCTTGAACCGTATGGCGGACAAATTCTGCACATGTCGGTCGGCGCGACCAGTTTGCTGACGGCACTCTCTGCTGGCGGCTCACTGCTCGCGTTCTGGTTGTCCGCCCGCGGACTGCAGCGCGGCGCCGATCCGCTGCGGGTAGCCGCTGCAGGCGCACTGATCGGCGTGTTTGCGTTCGCTGCCGTGGTCTTTGCAGAACCCGTGAACTCGCCCGGCCTGTTCCGTTTCGGCGCGGCGCTGATCGGCTTCGGAGGCGGACTCTTCGCAGTCGGCACTCTGTTGGCGGCGATGGCATTGAGCAAAAACGACAACGGTCTCGCTCTAGGTGCTTGGGGCGCCGTGCAAGCAACCGCAGCAGGATTGGCTATCGCGGCTGGCGGCGCCACCGCAAACATCATCGGCGATCTCGCCGTGAGCGGCGCCATGGGGCCGGCACTGACCTCACCGGCGACCGGCTATCTGTTCGTCTATCACCTGGAAATAGCCTTGTTGTTCGCTGCGCTGATCGCCGTCGGTCCGCTCGCTCGTTTGCGCTCGCGAAGGACGGCACGCGCGGAAGATTTGCGATTAGGGCTTGCCGAATTGCCGAGCTGATGAAACCGTTTTTGATCTCGATTATTTTGAACGATTCACTTTTGAGTTGATGTTGGCTTCAAGGAGGACGAGGACATGAATTTTCTCGAGTACACGGATACGGCGCAGATTGCGCTTTATGGTTTTTGGATATTCTTTGCCGGCCTGATTTGGTATCTGCACCGCGAGGACAAGCGCGAGGGCTATCCGCTCGACACGCATCGCGTCGATCGTCGGGGCAACCCGGAAACGGTCGAGGGATTGCCCGGAGTACCGTGCCCCAAGACGTTTTTGCTCGCCGATGGAAGCAGCATCTCCGTACCCGATCCGGCCCGAGCCGATCGCCGCCCGATCGCCGCGCGTCAACTCGGCTCAGATGACCGTTACGGACCGGATGTCGGTGCGCCACTGGAACCGACCGGCGATCCGATGATCGACAGCGTGGGTCCGGCGGCCTATGCAGAACGTGCTGAGGTGCCCGAGCGTATGCTCGACGGCTCGGCGATGATCGTCCCGATGCGTTTAGCAGCCGGTTGGAGCGTGGAATCACGCGATCCGGATCCTCGCGGCATGACGGTATGCGGGCTCGATGGCGTCGCTGCAGGCAGCGTGGTCGAACTGTGGGTGGACCGGGCCGAACCGCAAATCCGTTACCTTGAAGTCGAGCTCGCCGCAGGCGGCAGGCACGTCATGCTGCCGACTGGTTTCGTTCGATACGACGTCGCAGATCGCCGCGTCAAAGTCGTCTCGATTACCGCCGCCCAATTTTCAGGCGTACCGGCTATTGCAAGCAGCGAGCAGATCACCAAGCGTGAGGAAGACCATATCTGCGCGTACTACGCCAGTGGTCATCTGTACGCCGTTCCATGCCGCAGCGAATCGCTGATCTAACCCCATGGTCACGCGCGCCACGTTCAGCGAACACGACAGCGAACCTGTCCACGGTCTCCCGGCGGCACTGCCGCCGGGAGAAAAAGTGCTTTGGCAGGGATCACCCGCATGGCTATCACTTGCACTTGATGCTTATCGGGTCAGGTTGTTGGCGATCTACTTCGGTAGCATCGTCCTTGCACGCGGCGGCTGGTTGCTCTGGAACGGCAGCACGCTACCCGAGGCGCTACGTGGCTGTATCGGTCCCGCGCTGATGTCTGCGGTGTGCTTGATGATCGTCGTTGGTATCGCGACGTTAGCGGCACGCGCAACCGTGTACACGATCACCAACCGGCGCATCGTGATCCGCCAAGGTGTCGCGCTCGAAAGCACGGTTAATATTCCGTTCAAGGCGATCGAATCGGCGAATTTGTTGATGCGCTCAGACGAAACGGGCGACATCGCCCTACAGACGATGCGTGATCAACGCGTGTCTTACCTTTGGCTCTGGCCACACGTTCGACCGTGGCGAATCACTCGTCCGCAACCCACGCTACGCAACATCGCCGAGCCACGACAAGTTGCCGAAATCCTCGCACGTGCTGTAACGGATGCACAGCCAGATGCGAGCATGACGGTTGAAGCCTCATTCGAAGGCAGTCATACCCTGACGCGACCTGATGGTCGACCCCTCGAGGCGTCCGCTTGAGCGAGGCGCGACACCGCTCGGACCTGCCGCGGCCTTTATTGCTGTCGGCCGGTTTGTTGCTTCTCGTCGCGATCACGCTCGTGGCTATTGGCGAAGATTTGCCGCCCGTCGGTATCGACGATACGGCTTCTGTCGTTTCCAGCCACGACGTTCGACTGCGCAAACTCGGTGACGGCGCGGTGGTACCCATCCTCAACGATGGCACTGAACTGCCCACTATCAGTGCGGATAAAGCCGGTTTCGTCACCGGCGTGATTCGCGGCTTGTCGCGCGGCCGGAAGCTCACGGGAACCGATCCAGATGCTCCCTATCGCCTATCCCGCCTGCGTGACGGGCGTTTGTTGATCACCGACACGAACACGGACACTTCGATCAATCTCGATGTTTTCGGCAGCGATAACGCGAGAACGTTCGCCAACATCTGGGAACAGGGCGAAGCCCATGCGTCATCCCACTCGCGCTGAGAGCCGTGGTCCGACATCGCAGCACGTCGCATGATGTGGCAAACCCATATCGTCCCGATGCTGCTGACCGTCGCGTTATGGTGGGGCTCCACCGCCGTGATCGCACGTCTGATCGTGGGTGACCCCCAGCGCTACCCGTTCCTGCTTCGGCTGTTCGCCACGATCGGCGCCGCCGGCTTTGCCATGATCCTGGCGCTTCGGGAGGTCAACAGCACGGCCTCGGCCGTGGCGGCGCTACTGGCCGCCCTTGCGGTTTGGAGCTGGATCGAAGTCACCTTTCTCACCGGCAAGATCACCGGTCTGGCTGCAGGCGGCAAGTTATACGCCGCGACGAGCACGGGCGGATTCGCGCGACACGCCGCATCGGCTCTGGCCGCCATTCTTTGGCACGAGCTGCTGATCATCGCAACGGTCGTCATCGTCGCCATCGGCTCATACGGCAGTTCCAACGATCTGGCGTTACTGGTGCTGCTACTGCTCTGGTTGATGCGAAGCAGCGCCAAGCTCAATCTTTTTCTGGGCGTACGCAATCTCGGTGAGGGATTTTTCCCGCCGCACTTGCAACACCTGCTCGGCTTCATGCGACAACGTCGCATGAACCCCTTGATGCCAGTGTCGCTACTACTAGCCGGTGCGATCGGCTGGCATTTTGGCAACGTCGCGTTGACGGTAAGCTCCACGCACGAAGCCGCGGCGGCAACCATCATCGCCACCCTCGCCGTGTTGGCCTTGTTCGAGCACCTGCTCATGATACTTCCGGTGCCCGCCGAAACCCTGTGGCGCTGGAGTCTCGCCAACCGCCGTTCGTCACCCTGACTTCATGCACGCGCTCCGGGAGCATTCATGAGATCGCCGATCACTCACTCCCTCCTCGAAGGAATCGATGAGCCGGCGCAGTTACGCGCCCTACCGGCTACCGCGCTCGGCACCGTAGCCGACGAATTGCGGACCTTCTTACTCGAGTCGGTCGCTCGCTCAGGCGGCCATCTGGCGTCGGGCCTCGGTACCGTGGAACTGTCGATCGCACTCCACTATTGCCTCGACACACCGCACGACGAAGTGGTCTGGGATGTGGGCCATCAATGTTATCCGCACAAGATTCTCACTGGCCGACGTACGGCCTTGAGCAATATTCGCAAGCGTCAAGGCATCTCGGGATTCCTGAAACGCGACGAGAGCCGTTTTGACGCCTTCGGCGCAGGTCACTCGAGCACTTCCATCAGTGCCGCCCTCGGCATGGCCTGCGCAGCCAAACAATTAGGTACCCGGAAACGCGCTGTGGCCGTCATCGGCGATGGCGCCCTGACTGCAGGTCTGGCGTTCGAGGCACTCGATCATGCCGGTGGGGTCGGCGCGGATCTGCTCGTGATTCTCAACGACAATGGCATGTCGATCTCTGAAAACGTCGGCGCTTTGTCGCAACGACTGACTAACTCCGAGCGTCAACCGGCCGCAGATGCCCGCGGTTTCTTTGGCGCTCTCGGATTCGACTATCACGGCCCAATCGACGGCCATGATCTCCCCAAGCTGTTGCAGTGTCTGCACGATCTGCGTGATCAGACAGGGCCACGCTTGCTGCATGTGCTCACCTGCAAGGGCAAAGGTTACGAGCCTGCCGAAGCCGATCCCATCAAATATCACGGCGTCACACCCTTTGACACCGAAACCGGAATCATCGGCGGTAAGCCAGCACCGATGACCTACACGCAGATCTTCGGCGACAGCATTTGCGATCTGGCGGCCGAAGATTCGCGCATCGCAGTCGTGACGCCGGCCATGCGCGAGGGGTCAGGGTTGGTCGCTTTCGCTCGTCAATTCCCAGATCGTTACCACGATGTCGGCATCGCCGAACAGCATGCGGTCACGTTCGCAGCGGGTCTTGCGACGCAGGGACTGCGCCCCATCGTGGCCATTTACTCGACCTTTCTACAGCGCGCATTCGATCAGGTGGTGCATGATGTCTGCCTGCAGGGGCTGCCGGTCACCTTTGCGATCGATCGCGCCGGTCTCGTCGGTCCTGACGGCGCGACTCACAATGGCAGCTTGGATCTATCCTTTCTGCGTTGTGTACCGAATCTCACGATCATGGCCCCCGCCAGTGGCGCGGAACTGCGCGCGATGTTGCGCACGGCCGTAGAACTCGGCAGCCCGTGTGCGCTGCGCTACCCTCGCACTGCCGCTGTCGGTCTCGCAGCAGCAGATCAACCACTGCCGCGTGCCTTGCCACTCGGTCGTGGCGAGCTACTGCGACGCGGCTCGGGTATCGCCATGCTTGCATTCGGACCGATAGCCGATGCTGCTCATGAGGTCGCCGACATCATCGATGCGAGCGTCGCCAACATGCGCTACATCAAGCCACTGGATGAAGCGTTGATCCTCGAATTGATCTCGCAGCACGACGTATTGGTCACGCTCGAGGAAAATGCGATCGCCGGTGGCGCCGGCTCGGCAGTCGCTGAATTTCTGGCCTCGCAAGGCATTCAAACATCGGTTCTGCGTCTAGGCTTGCCGGACCAATCGATCGAGCACGGCACGCGCGAACAGTGCATGCACGATGCGGGACTTGATGTCGCCGGAATCTTTGACGCGATCGCCCGCCATTGCGCGCTGCTTGAGTCACAGCAGGTTCGACTCAAGCGCCCCTTGAGGTTGCGTGACAACGCCATGTTCAACGGAGTGCTGCGTCTCTTGACGCGAAGTCAACTTGGCTAGCCAGCCTGGCTCAGAGAGTCCGGCAATCGAAAACGAACCGTCTCGGCAAGTCCGGGCAACTCACGCACCGACGCTGCACCCAACTCGGTCAACTTCTCAGAGACCCGACGGACGAGATATTCGGGTGTCGATGCGCCAGCGGTGAGGCCGACGCTACCGACACCTTCCAGCCAAATCGGCTGAACTTCGCGCTCATCCTCGACCAACCACGCGGGCACACCACTATCGGCTGCCACTTCTTGCAGCCGATTGGAGTTCGAACTGTTATGGGCTCCGACGACAATGATCAGATCGACGCGCCGCGCCAACTGCTGTACGGCGCGCTGCCGATTCATCGTCGCGTAGCAAATGTCCTCAAGCCCTGGTCCGACGATATCCGGATAGCGCTCTTCCAGCGCAGCGATCAATTCTCGGGTGTCGTTCATCGACAACGTCGTCTGCGTCACATACGCGACCGGCGCGTCACGACTCATCGGTAGAGCTGCGATCTCTTCGAGTGTCCCAACAACCTGAACCGGTCCGTTGACCGATCCGCGAGTTCCCTCAACTTCCTCGTGCTCAGCGTGCCCCACCACCACGATGGTATAGCCGCGCTGCGAGTAACGTTGTGCCTGTAGATGAACCTTGGTGACAAGCGGACAGGTCGCGTCTATGACTTTCAGACCACGTGCACGTGCCGACTCCACTACAGCTGTCGAGACACCATGGGCGCTGAACACCGTGACAGCGCCTTCCGGAATATCCGCGATGTCTTCGACGAACACGGCACCGCGTGCCGCCAGGTCACCGACCACATGACCGTTATGGACGATCTCATGGAAGACGTAAACCGGCGCTCCGTACATTTCGAGTGCGCGCTCGGCGATTTCGATCGCCCGCGCCACCCCCGCGCAGAAGCCGCGGGGCTGGGCGAGCAATACATTCACCGGCGCGGTTCCTGAAGGGAACAACAGCTGACGGCGCCTCAGCGACCGCCACCCGACGACGAGGGTCGTGTACCCGCAACGGCGACCGTTGCGGAACCGACATTCGGCGTTACCACCGGCGCGACGACGGACTTGGCCGATGCTGGTGCTGCAGTACCCTGTGACTCGACGGGTGCCGCCGCTTCGGCCGCCACTGGCTTGCTGCCCTGCAATTCAGGGTAGGCCTTGGCCATGCTCTCGCCGAAGTACGGTTTGTAGGCACCTTGGTGACAGGTTTCACAGTTGATCTTGGCTACGTCGCCAAGTGGCCCCTTGCGGTGCGCCGGAAAGACATCGGTCAATGGCACCAAGTAGCTATTGTTCAAACTGCGCGCCATTTGGATGCCATGCCACGCAACCGCCCGTTGCGGTCGGCTCTGCTCCCAACTCGACCAGGCGCGAGTGTTGTGACAATAGGTGCAGTTCACGCCGAGCGAGTTGGACATGTGTACCATCAAAGAATAGGTCCACTCGGCCTGCTTGATCGACGCCCGATTACCGCTTGGCAAGGCCGTCGGACCTTCCACGCGAATAGGCGAATCGCCGAGCAGGTACGCAGAGTAAGGATCGTAGGGCAGGCTCGAATGACCAATGGTCGTGATGCCGAGCCCGGTGATCGCCGAGTTCTGACCTGCACGAGTTCCCACGAATGCATTCTCGCGTCCCGCGCCTGGATCGGTGAACCAGACCGCGGACGGTACTGGGCCGCCACGATGACAGGTGTGGCACGTCACGCCTGTATCTTTGACGTGGTCCTTCCAGTTGCTGTTGATATCACGGGTCATCTTCAGCATGCTTCGCGCCACCTGATAGGTATATTTACCCTCATCGGCGTAGTTCTCGGCGTTGTGGCAATACGTGCAGTTCTTCTCTTCTGCCGGTGCAACCCACTCGGTCATCGAGAGCATCACGCGAGTGAATTCTCCGATCGACAGATCGGAGAGTACTCGCACATTTTGGTAGATATCCTTGGCCAACGGACCGCTCGTGTCCGCTGGCGGTTGGATGCTCCCCACCTGATTTGCCGCAACCACCTTTTGCAGCAGTCGCGGATTGCGATTCTGCTCCATACCGGTACCGCGGTAACCGAGTTGTTCGGTCTGGATGGGCGGACGCTCACCGCAACCGGCGAGTACACCGAGCGCGAACAGGACCGCTATCAATCTAATGCTAATGTGCATTTTCATTTGGCAACTCCCGAAGTGAGCGCCGGGTCAGGCATTGGCTCAAACGTGGTCGGATAACTCGGCGCAACGCCGTGTTTCACCGCCCACAAGTACCAGTCGTCGACGACCGTGCCGGTGAGCAGGATGCCGATGCCGCCCACCAGCGGGCAGAGCACCGCGAACCACCACGCCCAGCGATGGATCGACTCCATCGTGGCGTTGAAGCCCATGGTCCAGCGCCAGAACAACCCACCACGTTCCGCCGCCGTGCCACGATCAAGCGTCTGTTCAATTTCACGCTCACCACCATAGCGGCCGAGGGCCAGAATGGTCGCGGCATGCATCGCAAAGAGCAGCACTGAACCGTAGAGGAAGACGATCGAAAGCGCATGGAAGGGATTGTAGAAAAGATTGCCGTAGCGGATTGAGAAAGCCGCGGTCCAATCCAGATGCGGGAAGATGCCGAAGGGTACTGCTTCGCTCCAGCTTCCCATAGCAACCGGGCGGATGAAGCCCAGCACCAGGTACAGCCAGATGGCGCCAGCAAAAGCCCAAGCCACATGCGTGCCCATGCCAAGCTCACGTGCGCGGCGATAGGTACGCACCCACCAGAGCAGCATGGAAAGCGTCAGGAAGAAGCCGGCCACAATCCACCAGCCGCCCTTGTTCAGGGGCGGAATGCGCAAGCCATATTCCGGCGGCGGCGGTTCAAGCGCCAGCCAGAAAAGCTGACGGATGAATTCGCTCAGGTTCCAATTCACCGAGGCCAGCATATTGAGCCCGATGATCTCAAAGGCGATGAAGCCAAAGAGAAGCGAGAGCATGCCAAGGTAACCAAGATAGAAAGGACCTATCTGTGCGTCACCAAGGCGCCCGAAAAGATG
>ENA-OUVC01001887-OUVC01001887.1-marine-metagenome-genome-assembly--contig:-NODE-1887-length-12063-cov-3.209745_pt1 | contig 12063 bp, 7 predicted proteins | sample MGYA00248622_ERZ508571 | MGnify/ENA primary metagenome ERZ508571 (study PRJEB26236, sample SAMN06267175) | marine metagenome | isolation source: Columbia River Estuary | place: USA:Columbia River Estuary... | reverse complement strand
CAATCCCGTGAAAAAGTTCATTGCCCTCCCCCTGCTCTTCTTGGCAGCAACCCTCTGGACATCCACCAGTTGCACCCGCACCCCAAAACAACCGGAAGCCACTCCCGCCGCCGAACGCGCGGCCATCGCCGCGCTTCTGGACCGCTGGCACCAAGCCGCGGCCCAAGCGGACTCGTCGGTATATTTTGGCGCACTCGTTCCGGATTCCGCGGTATTCATTGGTACCGACGACACCGAGCGCTGGAAAACCGAAGCATTCCGCACCTGGAGCCGACCCCACTTTCAAAACGGCAAAGGCTGGACCTTCCGCCCGCAAGACCGAAAAATTGGATTGGACACCCAAACCGCGTGGGTGGACGAGCGCTTGGATTCGCCCCACATGGGCGCCTGCCGCGGCACGGCCGTGCTGCGAAAAATCAACGGCGAATGGAAAATCGCCCTCTACAGCCTGAGTTTTTCCGTTCCCAACCCCCGCGCGGACGCGGTGATGGAAGCGCTGAAAAGCCCTGATTTTCCGGCAGATAACCGCTGAGTCCCTTGGGGATTGTCCCAAAGCTGCACGCAGCGGCAGCCCACGGGCCTGTAGGACTCCCGCGTTAAGGGACCACCACCCGCGTGCGGTGCACCACCCCTTCCACGCGGGTCTCCAAAAAGTAGATTCCGCTGGCCAAATCCGCCACCGGGAACTCCAGCGGAGCACCGTCCAAGCGCGGCGTATCCACCGTGCGCACCGCGCGTCCGTGCACGTCCACCAACGTCTGCGATGCGGGTACGGGGCCGTTGGACCACACCTCCGTAAAGAGCATGCCTCCCTCCACCGGATTGGGGTACACCTTCACGGCCACCCCAGGAGCCAACTGCTGCTCGCGTTGCCCCAACAAAACCGACGGCGTCGCCAGTTTTTGGTCTGTGTAAATGCGGTACTCACCCGGTCCAAAAGAAAGCGTGGTGGCGGAATTCGTCACCTGAATGGAGTCGCCGGAGAAGTAGTCGTACCACCACCCTACGTGGTGAAAAGGAACATTTATGGCGGTGGAAAAGACGTCGAAATTGCCCAAAACCAACGCATTAAAGGAGTTTGCGTCCGTAAGTTTGAGGTACTTACCGGCACCACCGGCTTGGATTTGGTAGTTGGACGTGCTGAATACCGGATACGTGGTTTTCAACTTCAACAACTCCGCCGTCACGTCGAACAATCGTTTGCGTTCCGGAACCTGCTGGTAGTTCCACTTGGGGGGTTTGTTGCAAATGCGGCACGGGTTGTCTATGGACTGATCGTACCCCAGTTCGGTGAACATGTAGATCATCTTGGGTCCGGGAATCAAGTGGCCCAGGGCAGAGGCCAGCTCCAGGCGACGCAGGGAAATCTCCAAACTCCGCACCGGATAATTGGGGTTGCTTTGACGACCTAAAACCTTGACTTTAAATGCAATGCGCTCCTCGTCGTGGCTGTCCAAATAGGTGATCAATCCGGGCTGGTTCCACGTGCGGTTCTTGTACGACGCCCAGCTGAAATTGGAGGTAGTCGGAAAGCCCATGGCGCCCTCGTAAAACTGATAGCAGGCGTTGCCCCAGAGCATCATCCCGTAGTCCGCCAACTGCTTCTCTTCCGCGTTGTCCGCCCAATGCTCCAGGATGACATACGCCGACGGATTGACGGCCCATACGGTATCCGCCAAACGCTTCAAGTAGGTAATTCGTTGGGCGTTGTTGCTGACGTTGCCCGCGTTGGTCATGCCCTTGGTGTAGTCAAACCGGAAACCGTCCACCTGGTACTCCTCCAACCAATACGTGTTGATGCGGTCCATGTAGTCCCGAACTTCCGGCCGATCGTGGTTGAAATCGTATCCCCAGCAGTACGGCGGGTGCGGGCATGCGGCATTGAACCAAGGGCTGTTGGCGGCGGTGGTGCCGGCGGTGGCGTCCCAGTACATGCGAACGAGCGGACTCTGACCAAAAACGTGGTTGAAAACTTGGTCCAGAATCACGGCAATTCCACGGCTGTGGCAGGAGTCGACCAGTTCCTTAAAGTGCTCCGGCGTGCCGTAGTACTTGTCCAAAGCCATTTGGTAGCTGGGGTTGTAGCCCCAACTTTCGTTGCCCTCAAACTCATTGGTGGGCATGAATTCTACGGCATTGATGCCCAAACGCTGCAGGTAATCCAGGGTGTCCAAAATGGTTTTGTAACTGCGTGTGCTCACAAAATCGCGCACCAACAGTTCGTAAATCACCAACTTCTCCTTGCTCGGCGGCGTGAACTGGGTGTTTTTCCAGACGTAGGCCGGTTTGCCCGGGTGAATCAAGGTGGTGTGGCCGGTGGTTTTGCCGGTGGGGTACGGATGCGGATTGGGGTTGTTCAAAATGGAAATTCCCCCGTCGTTGGAGGGATCTAAAATCAATTCCGAATAAGGATCTGCAATTTTCAGGCTGCCGTCGATCAGGTACTGAAATGCGTAGCGCTGCCCGGGTTCAAGCGTTGGAAGCACTTTCCACCACGTCTTCCCGTCCACGGACCGACGCATGGCATAGGCAGTGTCCGGGGCAAAGTTGTTGAAGTCGCCCACTACGAGCACGTTGTTCTTAAACGGTGCCAACAATTTCAGCGCCACCGTGCTGTCGTTTAAATAATTAATGCCGTACTGCAGGCCTGCCGGGGGATTTTGAACCTGAACCGACGGCATCCCAAATACGCGCAGGGTGTCCCGCGCTACGGAACCGCCCGCTCCCGTGGCCGTGGCCACCAAAATACGACTTCCGGCCACCGCCGTGTAGGTATACGCAAATGCTGCGGCAGTACCGGAAGACTGCGCCACCACCGTACCGTTGTCCGTCAGCGTCCACTGCGCGGGTTGGTTGGACGCCAAACTCAACGGAATGGACGTGCCCGGCGCCACCGTAGGATCTTCAGACGGCGCCAAAAACGCGCACAACAAACCGGCGTTGGCCGGGTAAATGGGGTAGTAAATGTCCGACCCGTCGCTGGAGCGGCCCACCACAGAACCTGTTGTGTTGCGGAACACAAAGGCAAGCTGCTGCACGGTTGCTCCCGCTACCGGTGCCCCGTAAAACGTAGGAATATGGTACTTAATGCGGTGCTTGTTGTTGCCCAAAGAGGTCATCAAAACGTTTGGACTGGCCTGTCCCCAGGTGCCCTGCACGTTTTGCCAATTCGTAGGGGACGTACTGGTGCTGGTGATGATCCCTGCGTGCGCATACACCGGAGCCACACCCACCAGAGCCGCGTTGCCCTGCGCGGCGTCGTACACAATGGTTACCGTGTCTTGCGCCGTGGGAAACGGCGGAGTAACCTGAAGGATTTGGCCCTGGACCGACGTCCCAACAACCGCAGCACAAATTGCCCAAAAGATCCGAAAACGAAAAGACCAAGAATTCAACATGCTCCGAAGATACAACGTTGTTCGTGTGCAAAATACACCGATCCGGCGCGCAACAACCCAATTGGACGTTTAACGACAATCCGCAACCTGCCGCTGAATTCACTCAATCGTGCTGCTCCCGGGGCGAGTCAAAGTAGAGCAATTTGGCCTTGTAATCCAACCCTGCCCATTTGTCCGCATCGAAGAGAAGGCAGGCAATTCCGGAGGTGGGCACGTTCTCAATCCGCTGGCGCACGCATCGGTTGACCAACTCCGTGGTGGCCGGATTGTGCCCAAACACCATGATTTCCCGAACGTCGTCCGGCAAGGTTCGCAGCCACGCCATCACTTCGTCCACCTCGGCCAAATAAAGGCCTTCTACCAACACCAAATCGTCCAAAGTCATGCCCAGCGTTTGCGCAAAGAGCATGGCGGTGTGGAGCGCTCTGGTAGCGGGGCTGGTGTACAAGCGGTTTGGGCGGGACAAGGTTGCTTGGAAGGCCTCCGCCATTTGCACGGCATCCCGAATCCCGCGGCCTTTGAGCGGTCGGTCTTTGTCCGGCAAACGCGGATCTGTCCAGCTACTTTTGGCGTGGCGTACCAAATAAACGGTCTTCACGTTGGAGAAGGTTTACTGCAAAGTTGAACCAAAATTAGAAGCCTGCAATTTGGGCGCTGGAAATTTAGCATTTGATAACGGCTAGTTTACACACCAATCCGCGAACATAGGTAGTTTCGCTCGCGATGATCCAGCCCCACGAACTCGCAGCACTCCACCCGATTCTTCGGCTGCGCCTACTGCAGTGGCTGCTCTTCCGCTGGCTGGGCCTTCCGGCGTTGAACAAAAGGTATGCGTCGTTGGCGCATCTACCCCCACGGGATTTCTTGCGGGCCTTCCTCACCCAACAAGAAGTGGTGTATCGGTTCCACGAAAAAGACGCGGCGCGCATCCCAAAATCCGGCCCCTTTGTGGTGGCGAGCAACCATCCTTTGGGCGCATTGGACGGGCTGATTTTGCTGGAAATCATCCAAACCGTGCGCCCAGACGTCAAGATCATGGGGCACCAGCTGCTGGAACGCATCCAACCCCTGCAACCGTACCTCCTGCCCGTCAACCCCATGGAAGGGCGCTCCGCCTCGCCGTCCGCCAGTTTGCGGGGGCTGCGCGGCGCCTTGGACTGGCTCGCCAACGGACACGCCGTGGTGGTCTTCCCCGCCGCGGAAGTCAGCCGATTCCAATGGAAAACCCAAAAAATTGAAGACCGTCCCTACCCGGACGGCGTCCTTCGCTTTTTGGAAAAGGCCAACGTCCCCGTACTTCCCGCGCATTTCTTCGGCCGGAATTCGTGGGGATTTTACCTGGCCTCCGCCCTGCTCCGGCCCCTGAGCACCGGATTGTTGGTGCGTGAAGCCCTTCGCCCCGCGCGCAGACCGTACGAAATCCGACTGGGCAAACCCTTCTCTTTTGAAAACGGCACCAACCTGCGCCAAAGAATCTACCGCTTGCAACAAAGCAAACGGTACCTAAAAACCCTTTGGCAAACCGTCTTTCTGCCGCCCAAAACGCAAGATCCCGTGGCTCCTCTCCCGGACTCCGCCGCATTAGCAACTGCCGTCCAACGATACCTGGCCCGCGTGGCGCCGTTGGTGGCCCAGTCCAACCTGGTGGTATTCTTGGCGCACGGAGACGAAATTCCGGGCCTTCTGGAAACCGTGGGCAGCCTGCGCGAAACCGCGTTTCGTGGAGTGGGCGAGGGAACCGGCCTTCCCTTGGACGTGGACCGATTTGACGCCACCTACCACCACCTCATCCTGTGGAATACCGAGTTAAAATGCATTTGGGGCGCGTACCGGCTGGGGTTGGGCCACGAGCTCCTCACGCACTACGGCAAACAAGGTCTGTACCTAAACGCCTTCTACCGCATCAGAAAGGAACTGCTCCTCTTTCTGAACCAAACCGTGGAGATGGGGCGCGCCTTTGTGGTGCCTGAAGCCCAACAGAAGCCCTTGCCCTTGTACCTCCTGTGGCGCGGCATTCTAGCTTTCGCTGCACAGGATCCCACAAACCGACGGTACCTCATGGGAAGCGTTTCCGTTTCCAACGCCTATTCCAAGCACGCACAGCGGTTCTTGCTGGCCTTTGTGCAAACACACTTTTGGGACCACCACTGGGCCGCGTACCTAAAGCCGCGCAAACCCTTTCGCCTGAGGTTGACGTCGTCGGACCGAGCCTACCTGGAACAAAGCACTCCCCTGGACCTCAAATCGTTTGACCGACTCCTGGAAGAAATTGAGCCGGGCGGCACCAAATTGCCCATCCTGCTCAAAAAATACCTGGGCCAAAACGCGCGCGCCCTGGCCTTCAACCGAGACCCAGACTTCAATACCGTGGACGCGCTTTTGTACGTAGACGTTCAGACCTTGCCTCCGGACCCCTTTCACTGAGGAAACCATGCGGAACCCACCCAAGACCACCTTCCGAGATCGCTACCTCAGCCATCCCCAACACCAGTATTGGTGTGCCCTTTGGGCGAAAAAGGCAGCAGACCGCAAGGGGGCCAAAACGCACCCCCGGGAAACCTATTTTGCAAACCGAATTGCCGCTCAACTGCTCGAATTCAATGCAACTTTTTCCACAAAAAGCGCCCAAGCCCTCTATCAGTGGTGCCGCAAGGCACTTGCGATCCACCCTCCCCTCAGCGAACCCACCCGGCAATTACTTGCCCCGTTCCAAGAATGGCTGCTGCAAAGCGGCCGGGTGGGGACGGTGGCGTCGGTTACTCATTGAACCAAACTGTTTACACAAATGAATCCCTGACCCGTGCGGCAACTCCGTACCTTCGGTTCATGAATATTCGCAACCTGTTCCTCAGCGCTTCGCTCATCGTTTTGAGCGCCGCTGCCGCAACCGCACAGTGGTTTCCCGTAGTAGTGGTCACCGGCCAAGTAACCGATCCCAACGGTCCGGTAGGTGGCCAAGTCATCTTAGTGACCATTGCCCCCACCCCGGGGACGATTGGTGGCGGCACGCCGATTACACGCACCGTCGTCACTGGTGCCAGCGGCAACTACTTTGATTCCATCCCCTCCACCGGAACCACCGGAACCATCACCGTGGCCACCCTGAACTGCAACGGGACCACCCTAATGAACACCATGGCCTTTACGCCCAACAACGGCCCCATGTTCACCATGACCTCCAACTTTACCCTCTGCGCCGGAACGGGCACCAACCCCCTGGCGTGCACCGCTTCGTGGGTAGTGGACACCAACCAGCTGCAACCGGGCGTGGTCAACATCATCAACGCCTGTTCCACCACCGTAACCGGGCCTGCTACCAACGTACTCACCAACTACCTGTGGGACTTTGGCGACGGCAACTCCGCAACGGGCGCCTACCCTTCCCACTTCTATACCCAGCCGGGCAAGTACCAAGTGTGCGTTACCATGGGCTCCGCGGCCACGGCCATCAACGCCAGCTGCACCGCCAGCTTCTGCGACAGCATTGAAGTGGACGCCAACGGCTACCTCGTCTACAAAGGCCAAGCCGGATTCCAATTGAACATCATCGACGCCAGCCAAGTTTCCCTGGTGGAGACCAACTTCACCGCGCCCGTTGCCTACCCCAATCCGGTTGCTTCCGGCACAGAGTTGCGTTGGACCGCCGAGCAGCCAACGCACGTGCGCATCACGAGCGCTGATGGACGCGTATTGGCAGACGAGCACGCACCCCGTTCCCTCCCCACCTCCGGTTGGGCCCCAGGTGTTTACTACCTAACCGCGGTAGGGACCCAAAACACCACCACCCAAACCTTGGTGGTGTACTGATCGCCGAATAACCCGTTCGCACACAAATAAACCCCGAATTTCAGCTCCGCTGAGATTCGGGGTTTATCTTTACCAGAACCACTGCTACCCCGGCTGAAAAACAGACCTCACCACCGTGCCAGACCTCGCCACCTACGAAGACGTTGCCGCCGTTGTGCGCACCCAATACGACCTCCTGTTGGCGTCTCCCCAAACCGCACCGCACTTTTCCGGTGTAGATCTGGAGCACCATCTTCCCCGTGTTTATACCTTTTGGGCCTTCACCTTGGGCCTGGGGGACGCCAGCTACCGGGGTTCCGTTTTTGAACCCCACGCGCGCCTCAAACTTGCGGAGGAAGACTACACCGTGTGGCAAGCCGCCTTAAAAACTGCGCTGGAACAAAACGGATTTTCAGGACCTGTCTGCGGCAGCATGATTGCCAAGGCCCGGATGATGGAATTCATCTTCAAAAGCAAACTGCCGACCACCGGCGAACCGACCGAAGTATAGGCAATCCTCAAATTACTTAAATTGGCGTCCATGAATAAAACCTACTCCGACCTTGGCTTGCTCCTCCTCCGTTTGGGCAGCGGCCTACTGATGATTCCCCACGGATGGGGCAAGGCACAATGGCTATTCTCCGGCGAGCCCATTGATTTCTTCAATTTCTTGGGCTTGGGGGATACCGCTTCTTTGGCGCTTACCGTGGGCGGAGAATTGGTAGCGCCGGTGCTCATCGTACTCGGTCTATTTGCTCGATGGGCCGCGATTCCTGCGGCTTTTACCATGGCGGTTGCCGGATTTTGGGTGCACGCCGCGGATCCCATTGGAGACAAAGAACTGTCGCTGCTCTACTTTGCCGCCTACACCGCAATTGCTTTGATGGGCTCCGGGAAGTACAGCTTGGAGACGCTCTGGAAAAAGTCCTGAGCGAACTTTTTTCCTATTCCGTTCCGACTACTTCACGGCTGCGGGTTTTTCGCTCGCCGTGTACACCGTCGGGCAGTAGTCCGAATTGACCGAAAACGCATTGGACAAAGTTCCGCGGAACGAAAATGTTTAACTTTGAACGCATCACCCAATAAAGAACCATGAAGAATAGCTTATTCGCTTTCTTGTCCGTAGCCGTTTTGGGCACAGCGTCCCACTACAATCTTCAGGCGGCGCAAACCCTCATTTTTGAATACACAGACCCCCAGTACGGCAAGGTAATCGGCTACTGTGCCTTTGACTTTTCGTCACAGCTCCCAACCGGCACCTCTGCGAACGTAACCGGGCTTCCCTTGCTCCCCGGAACGGTAGGTGCCTCCTTGGTAGACCACCAATGGGTGTGTACCGGTGCGAATCCTGCACTGATTTCCAGCGCAACGGCCGCACAAGGCGGAACGGCCCCCTATACCTACCAATGGGAGTCGGCGTCGGACAGTCTGTTCACCAACCCAACCTCCATTTCTGGGGCAAATAGTGCGTCTTTTGATCCGCCGGCCGGCATTACCGCCACCACGTACTACCGCAGAAAAGTAACCGACGGAGTCAGCGACGTGGCTTACTCCAACTACATCCGGGTAAAAGTAATTCCTTCTACACTGGCGGTTGCGGTCAGCGGCTCCACCAACGTAGCTTGCTTTGGTGGAACAACGGGTTCTGCAACAGCCTTGGCTGCTGGGGGCGCCACACCCTACCAATACAGCTGGAACACCTCCCCCGTGCAGAATTCAGCCAGCGCAACGGGTCTGGGTGCGGGCACTTATGCAGCAACGGCAACGGACGCCAACGGGTGCATCGCCACCTCCGCGCCGGTAACCCTGACCCAGCCCGTGGCGGCATTAGGCGCCACCACCGCTCAATCCAACGTTACCAGCTTTGGTTTGTTGAACGGTTCAGCCGTGGTCATTCCTTCCGGCGGTACCTCCCCTTATTCCTACAGTTGGAACACCAATCCCGTGCAAACGGCTTCTGCCTTAGGTGGATTAGCAGCAGGCACTTACTCCTGCACCATCACCGACGCCGCAGGCTGTACCTTGATCAAGAATTTTGTCATCACGTCTCCTGCTTTGTTGGATTTGTCCAACTTTAGCTCCACGCCGGTTGCTTGTTTTGGCGAATCCACCGGCAGTGTTTCGATCACTCCAGCAGGTGGAACGGCTCCTTACAACTACAGTTGGAACACCAACCCGGCGCAAACCACTGCAACGGCATCCAACTTGACGGCAGGAACGTACACCATTACCGTAACGGACGCTGGAGGATCCTCTGCACAACAAATCGTTACCGTTTCGCAACCGTTGAGCGCATTGACCGTTGTGGCAAACGGCACCAACATCTTGTGCGCTGGTGCTGCAACCGGCTCCGCAACAGCCAGTGTTTCCGGCGGTACCGGAGCAGTGACCTTTTCATGGACTACCGTTCCGGCACAAACAACTGCTTCGGCAACGGGATTGGTTTCTGGAACCTATTCCGTAACGACCACAGACGCCAACGGCTGCACGGCGGTTCAAACAGCAACATTAACTGAGCCCGCATCGGCGCTTTCGGCTACCGTTTCGCAAAACAACCCTTCGGGCTTTGGTTTGCCAAACGGTTCTGCATCTGCAGTGGCCTCTGGCGGCGTTGCCCCGTACACGTTCGCTTGGAGCCCCACTGGGGGAACCGGTGCCACGGCCAGCGGATTGGCAGCCGGTACGTATACCTGCACCATTACGGACGCCAACGGCTGCACCCAGTTGAAAATCGTTACCCTTACCCAACCCAATGCACTGGTTTCCGGAGTGAGCAGTGTAACCCACGTGGCGTGTTTTGGAGGAACTACCGGCACGGCCAGCTTGTTTGTGAGCGGCGGTGTTGCCCCCTACGCGTATTCGTGGAATACCGCACCGGTTCAATTGAGTTCGACGGCCTCCGGGTTGGCTGCGGGTTTGTACACCTGCACGGTAACGGACGCCAACAACAACTCCACGCAGGTATCGGTTCAAATCAACGAACCCACTGCGGCACTTAGCTTGACCGCAGCAGGTACCAACCCTACCGGTTTTGGCTTGGGCAACGGAAGTGCAACCGCAACCATCGCAGGAGGTTACACGCCTTACACCATTGCTTGGAGCACAGTGCCTGCCCAAACCACGGCAACGGCCACCGGTTTGTACGCGGGATCGTACACGGTTAACGTGACGGACGCGGGCGGGTGTACGGCGCAAAGCGGTTTGCTGCTGACGCAACCTTCCTTGCTGGAAAGCAACATCTCCAACCAGGTAAACATCCTCTGCGCCGGTACAAACACCGGGCAGGCCGTAGTGAATGCCGTGGGCGGCATCCCTCCCTATTCCTACGTTTGGAACACTATACCCGTACAAACCTCCAACGTCATTACGGGTTTGGCCGCAGGAACCTATACTTGTTCTGTTTTAGACGCCAATGGAAACCAAACGGCGCAAACGGTTACGATTACCCAACCGGCCGCTGCATTGAGCGCGTCCACAACCGGTAGCGCATTGGCCTGTTTTGCAGACAACAACGGCCGTGTAGTAGCGTCGGCATCCGGCGGCACCGCACCCTACTCCTTCAACTGGAACACCTCACCCGTTTCAACAAACGATACGGTGAACCAATTGAGCGCTGGGTTCTACAGCGTTTTGATTACGGATGCAAACGGTTGTACCACCTTCCAAATTGCAACCGTAAGTCAACCGACTGCAGCCCTGGTCCTTACGGCTACCACCGTCAACCCCACCGGATTTGGGTTGAACAATGGCTCTGCAACGGCATCGGTATCTGGAGGCGTTGCTCCCTACCGGGTTTCCTGGAATACAACACCTGTTCAGAAAGGAGCCATCGCAGATACCTTGGTGGCGGGTACGTACGTGGCCACGGTAGTGGATACCGCCGGTTGCGTCCGCACCCTACCGGTTGTTTTGACCCAACCTGCCTTGCTGCAAGCCAGCACTACCCAATCCCAAAGTGTGGTTTGTTTTCAATCCGCTACCGGCAGTGCAACCGTTCAAGCAACGGGCGGCGCGACGCCTTACCGTTATGCATGGAACACGGTTCCGCCAAAAGTGGGCCCATCCGCCAACAATTTGGCAGCCGGCGTATACAACGTTACCGTCCTGGACACCAACAACAACAGCACCGTACTGCCGGTAACCATTACCGGTCCGTCTGCTGCGCTGCAAGTGAATGCAGTGGTCACCAACACCACCGGCGCGGGCAACAACAACGGATCGATTCAAGCCGCAGTTACCGGTGGACACACTCCGTACAGTTACGCGTGGAACACCACTCCAGCGCAATCCGGAGCTACCGCAACCAACTTGAATGCCGGAACGTACCAAGTGGTGGTAACCGACGGCAGAGGTTGCACGGTTAACGCAAGTGGTATCGTGGCGAATCCGTACACCGTTGTGATCTCCTTCGCCAACGTGCAAAACGTCAACTGTGCCGGGGGCAACAACGGTACCGCCACTGCTCTGCCGTCGGGCGGTATTGCTCCCTACACGTTTGTCTGGAACACCGTACCGGCACAAACGGGCTCCACCGCAACCAACTTGGCGGCCGGAACGTATTCCGTAACGGCTACTGACTCACTGGGTACCGGCACCACACAAACCGTCACCATCACGCAACCCAACGCCTTGGTAGCAAGCACCAGCAGCACCAGTATTGCCTGCGCGGGAGGAGCCGGCACGGCCACCGTAACGGCAACGGGAGGCACCGCACCGTACACGTATGCTTGGAATACGGCCCCCGTTCAAACAACGGCTACGGCAACGGGCTTAACGTCCGGATTTTACCAAGCTACAGTAACCGATGCAAAAGGTTGCACCACAACGCCCAACGGGGTGGTGCTCCTGGCTCCGGCACCCCTGGTGGCAGCATTTACCA
>ENA-OUVC01001886-OUVC01001886.1-marine-metagenome-genome-assembly--contig:-NODE-1886-length-12072-cov-2.869779_pt1 | contig 12072 bp, 5 predicted proteins | sample MGYA00248622_ERZ508571 | MGnify/ENA primary metagenome ERZ508571 (study PRJEB26236, sample SAMN06267175) | marine metagenome | isolation source: Columbia River Estuary | place: USA:Columbia River Estuary... | reverse complement strand
AGAAAGCTCAGGTCCTTGTTTTGGGGTGATAGTTCTGCAGAATAACATCCATCCGAGGATCCGATAAACAGCTTGTTGTTGAAAATTTTGGCAGAGAATCCTGCGGCTTCATTTTCTTTGTTGGGCGTGATGTATTTTATGGCTGAGTTGTATGCGATGAAACTGATTCCATTGTTCAGCCCTGCCCAAAGGTTTTTATCCCTGTCAAGGAATACGCTGATGACATTGTTGTTTTGAAGGCCCTCCTTTCTTGATATCTTTTGGACGAATTTTCCATCATTTTTCATGATGAGGCATCCATCCGTGGTAGTTGCAGCAATAAACTCGCCTTTGTTGATCTCTGTAACCTTGGAAAAATTAAAGTCTGAAGCTGGCAGCTCAAAACCGCTGTTGTTGAAAAGGGAATCCCTTCTGAGCGTCAGGGATTTTCTGTCATAGGTCAGGATCAGGCTGCTTTCTTTGCCTGTCTGAATCATTCCTGAGATAATTGAGCCGGAGAGCAGTTGATTATTGGCCGCCAGGCGCCAGGCATTGTTCTTGTATATGTATAGCCCGTTCTTTTGGTCCTGGGCATAGAGGATGGTTCCCATTTTTTTCATGAACTGCCATCCACTGATAGGGGGGTGAAACGATATGGCTTTGTTTCTCAGCTCCATGATCATCCTTTCCGATGCCCTGAAAAAGACGGACTCACCAATGATTTCTATTTCCCAGATATCTGCGAATGACCTTTCTTTGGCTGGGAGTAGAGGAGTAAGTGAAATATATTTCAAGAAACCACGCTCGTTGGGAACGAAATAGCCCATTTCTCCTTGTCCGCCGGCATAAATGATTCCATTTTTATCAATGGCAATGGAGCGCATGATGGTCTTGTTCGGGAGTGGGTGAAGTTTCCAAAAAGTTCCATCGTAGGTGAGCAATCCCTCATTGTTGGCAAAATACATCCTCCCTTTGCTGTCCTGATCAATGTCCCAGGTTTGGGTACCCGCCCTGAAGTCGTTCTTGTTAAAATTGATGATTTGAGGTATTCCAATGGTATTTTGACCATTGATACAAAGGGCTTGCAATACCAGAAATGCCATAATCGGTAAAATTCTCATTATTTTGATTGAAGGAGTTCAACTTGAGCCTTGTTTAACGAAACCAGGTCCAATTTACTAATTTTTCTTAAACAAACTATATCTGAAAAAGGGTTTGATGTATTCTTGATGTAATTTTTATTTATTGAAAATCAATGGTATACAAATTGTTGATGTAGTCCTGTAGTACTACAAAAATATTCAATGCCACAACTAACTATACCTTCACACCCCCTTTAACGAAGGGCTAATTATCTAAAAAACAAAAATTTGCGTATGGAAAAGGCTCTAAAGAAGTTTACACTTCTTTCATTTCTCATCATGCTGGGATTCACCTCATGGTCCCAAGACAAAACTGCTGCTGGTAAGGTGGTCGACCCTTCTGGGTTACCGGTATCCAAGGCAACCATTCTGGTCAAAGGCACAAACGCTGGAACTTCCACCAATGAAATGGGAATGTTCTCCTTTACAGTTCCATCATCCGCCAAAACAATTGTTGTTTCTTCTGTTGGGTTTGAAACCAAGGAAGCCTCGATTGTAGCGGGTATGATGAACATTGCCCTTGAACCATCTTCCTCCAAACTTGATGAAGTGGTTGTTGTGGGATATGGTGTCCAAAAGGTCACCAAGGTATCTGGTGCAGTATCAACAGTCAAGGGGTCAGATATTGAGAAGTTGAAACCTGTTCGTGCTGAAGATGCCTTGCAGGGCCGGGCTTCTGGTGTTACCGTGATTTCCAACGGCTCACCCGGCGCCAAACCAACCGTCCTGGTAAGGGGTATACCTTCTTATACAGGAACAGATCCGGTGGTAGTGGTTGACGGAGCCATCCAGACCCTGGATGATTTCAATGCCATCAATCCTGCTGATATTGAGTCGATCAACGTCCTCAAAGATGCCGCCACAACTGCCATTTATGGAGTGAAGGGAGGAAATGGTGTAATCGTAGTGACCACAAAGACTGGCCGGAAAAACCAAAAAACTGAAATTACTTACAGCGGAAACTATGCGATGCAGGAAGTAATGAACCAGATTGGCGTTTTGAACGCATCTGAATATGCGGCCATTGTGAATGAGGGAAGTGTTGCTTCAGGAGGTTCATTGGTGTTTCCTAATCTTTCAGGTTTGGGTGTTGGAACCAACTGGCAAGACCAGATTTTCAAGCAAGCCCCCCTTCAGTCCCATACCATCGCAGCAAGGGGTGGCAGCGACAAGATGGCCTATTTCCTTTCTGGCGGATACCTTTCTCAAGAGGGAATTGTTGGTGGCGGTGAGAAATCCTATTTCAACAGGATCAACGCCACTTCCAACCTCAGCTTCGATCTCAGTTCGAAACTAAAGTTCATCACCAATACCACGTATACCAATATAAAGGGTGCAGGTGTACCTGAAAATGCCATCAATTCAGTCATCTCCAATGCACTGAACTTTGATCCTACTGTGCCGGTATTGAACAATATGCCCAATACTTATGGGAAGTACAGCACAAGCAAGTACATCCTTTCCGAGATCATCAATCCACTGACCCAGTTGGAGGATACCTATAATAAGAACAATACCAGCAAACTCTATGGTAAGTTGGAATTGCAGTATGATCTGCTGAAAAACCTGAAACTCTCTTCCCGTTTTGGTTATACCAATACCGATGTAACTGGAAAGAATTTCAGTCCACTTTCTTTTTATGGAACCAGCCACATCAATTCTACCATGAATGCTGATGGAACGCCAAAGACAGGTTCTCATAACAGTGTATATGAATACAAGACCAATTATTTCAACTATACCTTTGAAAATTTTGCCAATTACAATTTTAAAGTGGGCAAAAGCCACAACTTTGAAACCGTTGCAGGCTTTTCAATGGCCCGTGTAACAGGTAATTCATTGAATGGTTCCAGGCAGGATGTTCCTTTCAACTCATGGAGCTTTGCTGACATTTCCTCTGCAACAGGCATTGCAACACTTTCTGGTATTGACCTTGGATCTTACCAGTACGAGAGAAGGAATCTTTCCTATTTCGGCAGGGTAGATTATGACTTCAATGAGAAATACCTTGTATCTGGAACCTTGAGAAGGGATGGGTCTTATGCCTTTGGCGAAAACAACAAATTTGCCAACTTCTTCTCCGGTTCTTTGGGCTGGGTAGTTACACAGGAAGATTTTTTCAAGGTTGATTTCATCGATTACCTGAAACTGAGGGGAAGCTATGGTGTTACAGGAAATGAAAATGTGAATCCACAATACCAAAGGATTTCAACCTTATTGTACGCATATGGCCTTGGCCAGAATGCGGGATATTCTTTTGGCAATGAGCCAACATCTGTTGGTGCCACCATTGCATCGTTCAAGAATGATGACCTCAAATGGGAAGAGCAGGCACAGTTGAATGCGGGTTTCGACATCAGGTTCTTCAACAACAAGTTTTCCTTCAGCGGAGACTATTTCCGCAAGGATATCAGCGGCTTGCTGTTTACCCCAACATTGTCCCTTTATTTGGGTACAGCTTCATTGCCTACTGCCAATATCGGTACAACCAGAACAAGTGGTGTTGACATGAACCTTGGATACACAGACCAATTGTCAAAGAACTTCAGGATTTCAACGAATGTCACTTTCACCACGGCCACCAACCTGGTTACCGAAACCAACAATGGTTTGATCACCGGTGGCGGATATGGCATACCGTATCAGTCTGTTACCCGTTTTGAAAAAGACAAGGCGCCTGGATATTTCTATGGATTCAAGACGGATGGCTTGTTCCAGTCTCAGGCAGATGTTGCCAAACATGCTTCTCAGCCAGGTGCACAGGCCGGTGATATCCGTTTTGTAGACATCAATGGTGATGGCAAAATTGATGGCGATGACAGGACTGACATTGGCAATCCATTCCCTGAATTCACCATAGGGTGGAACCTTTCTTTGGAATACAAGGGTTTTGATTTCAACTCTTTTGTATACGCCTCAGTTGGCAACGAAGTGTACCGTGCATACGAAAGGAACCTGGCCATGACCAATAAATTCAGGAGTGTATTGGGCCGTTGGACCGGAAGCGGATCGACCAGTGATGCCACTAACCCAAGGTATACATTTATTGATGCCAACAACAATACAAGGGTTTCAGATCGCTATGTAGAGGATGGTTCCTTCATCAAAATCAAGAACCTTCAGTTGGGATATAATTTTTCATCTGCAGCCCTTCGCAAAGCGAACATTTCCAAGCTCCGCATTTATGCACAAGCAAGAAATGCCTTCACCTTCACGAAATACACTGGATTTGATCCAGAAATTTCCGGTGGAATTTTTGATACAGGCATAGACAGGGGTGCATATCCGCAAGCCAGAAGTTTTGCCATAGGACTTGATCTTAAATTCTAATCAAAGAAAAAAGAACAACATGAAAAATTTACAATTCATCATATCCATGTCAGCACTGCTCTTGTTCGGAGCAGGTTGTACAAAGTTTGTGGCCTATGATCCGCAAGAGGATTACCAGATTACCGCAAATGATTACTTGAAAACAGCAGATGATTTCAATAAAATGGCCATCGGTGTATATTCACCATTGCAGTGGTTGTATGCCAACCCCGTCATTGGGGATGTAGCATCAGACAACGCTGTATCTGGTGGTGAAAATGCAACAGATGTGGTTGGTCTTCAGCAGATTGATGACTACCAAACCAACCCCAATAATTTTTATCTTTCTGAGGCTTGGAAATCCTGTTATGAAGGCATCAACAGGGCCAACTATCTTCATGAAAACAAGGCCAAGCTTGACTTTGCAGGAAAAGAAGCTTTGTATGGAGAGGTTTATTTCTTGAGAGCTTACTATTATTTTGAGTTGGTCAGGATGTTTGGGGATGTTCCCTTGTTTGTTGAGAAGAGGCTAACTGCTTCTGATTCAAGAAAATTTACAAGAGCTCCTAAGGCAGATGTATACAAGCAAATTGAACTTGACCTGAACAATGCTATCAAGGTTTTGCCGGCAGTCAATACGCAAAAAGGCAGGGTGACAAAATTTGCAGCACATGCATTATTGGGCAAAGTGTTTTTGTACCAAAATAAGTTTGATGCAGCAGCTGCAATCCTTGAGCCGGTTGCTAACGGGCCTTTCCAATTGGCAACCAATTTTGGTGATATTTTCTTACAATCCGGTGAAAACGGATCTGAATCAGTATTTGAAATCCAGTACTCCAACATCAGTCCTTTTTACGACTGGTCCAACCCAGGAAGGGGTCAGGGAAATCTGGCCGTTCAAATGTGTGGCGTGCGCAACCTGGCAGGAACCAGTCCTTATGGTCAGGGATGGAGCATCAATCTTCCTACCAAAGAATTGGCGAGTGCATTTGCTGCAGGAGATAAAAGAAAGGCAGTAACCATCCTTGATATTGAAGCATATAAAACAGCCAATCCGGCTTTTAACATCAGCTATCTGGTTGCTCCCTATAAAAATACCGGCCTCTATAACCAGAAATATCACCCAAGAAAGGGAGAAACTTCTGGCCAGGTTGAGTTGAATTATCTCAACAATTACAGGACCATCCGGTATGCAGATGTATTGCTCATGGCTGCAGAAGCCAACAACAGGGCTACTACACCCAATGATACAAAGGCCCAGGGGTATTTGAACAAGGTCAGGGAACGTGCATTTGGCAACAAATTGCAAAACATTACATCAACTGGTGCAACGTTGAAGCAAGCGATATGGGATGAACGCAGGTTGGAGTTAGCGATGGAAGGTGATAGGTTTTTTGATTTGGTGAGAACAGGATTAGCAGCAACAAAGATCACCAACTTCAAGGCAAACAAGAATGAGGTATTTCCGATTCCACAGCAGGAAGTTGATATTTCAGGATTGACACAAAACCTTGGTTATTAATAATTAATTATTTAAAATCATTGACATGAAATCAATAAAATTTTTATCCATCGCGCTTTTGTTGGGCATCTTGTTTGCAGGGTGTACAAAGGTTAAGTACGAAGATGTTTCTTTTGTAGAAACAGCAACGGATCCAGCAAAGCTTTCTGCATTGTTTGATATTACACAAGACAATACTGGCATGGTAACCATTTTTCCAAATGGAGAAGGTGTTGCTTATTTCAACGTTTATTTTGGTGATGGTACGGCTGCACCTGTAAAAATCATGCCTGGTGGAAGTATTCAGCGCAAGTATGCAGAAGGTTTGTATGATGTGCGCATTGTTGGCGTAGGAGTTACAGGAAAGACAGCAGAAGCAATACAAAAGTTAACTGTTTCTTTTAAGGCACCAGAGAAGTTGGAAGTAACCACCACCGTAGATGCATCGAGTGCATTTAAAATCAATGTATCAGCAACTGCATTGTATGAAACAATGTTCAGGGTGTATTGGGGAGATGTGGCCAATGAAGTACCCGTTTCATTTTTGGAAGGTGTAACAGTAAGCCATACGTATGCAAAATCAGGAGATTATGTGATGAGGGTTGTAGCATTGAGTGGCGGAGTTGCCACAACAACTTTTACAAAAACCATCACCATTAAAGTTCCAATTTTGTTGCCATTGGATTTTGAAACAGTTGGACAAACGTACTCATTTATTAATTTCGGAGGTGGTGATGCATCTGTGATAGACAATCCCAAATCAATAACTGGCAATACTTCAGCCAAGGTAGGTAGGATGATAAAAAATCCAGGTGAAGTGTACGGCGGTTCTTTAATTACTTTGAGCAGTCCAATTGATTTCTCTGCAAACAAGTACATGCGCCTCAAAGTATTTTCACCAAGAGTAGGCGCTAAAGTATTGTTGAAAGTAGAGAATTCTGGTAATGCTGGAATTAATTTCGAGAAGGAAGTGTCTACTACAGTAGCCAACCAGTGGGAAGACCTGGTATTTGATTACAGCACAATCAACAAATCAAATTCTTACAACAATGTGGTGTTAATATTTGACCTTGGAACAGCAGGAACTGGTACAGCTAACTTCACTTTTTATTTTGATGACTTAAAGCAAACAAATTCAATAGAAGAATTGGTATTGCCTTTGACTTTTGAATCAGCTGAATTGAAATATAATTTCGTGAATTTTGGTGGAGGTATTGCATCTGTTGTAGCAAATCCATATTCAAATGCTTCCAATGCGAGCACCAAAGTAGGTAAGATGGTGAAGAATGCAGGTGAAGTGTGGGGAGGAAGTTTTATCAGTTTGGCTAAGTCAATGGATTTCTCATCTAATAAGATCATGAGGATGAAAGTATATTCACCACGTGTAGGCGCCAAGGTGTTGTTGAAGGTGGAAAATTCTGGTAATGGTGGAATCAATTTTGAAAAAGAAGCAGTAACAACCGTTGCCAATCAGTGGGAAGACCTTGCGTTTGATTTCAGTGCAATCAATACATCAAATACCTATCAAAATGTAGTGTTGATTTTTGAATTGGGAACAGTTGGAAACGGGTCATCTAATTTCACTTTCTACTTCGATGATATCAGACAAGCAAATGCGCTGCCAACCATCAAGCAAATAAATTTGCCGGTTGATTTTGATACACCTGGTTTTAATTATGCAGTGACAGATTTTGGGAATAACAATACAGTTGATGGCAATGATCCTGTAAACAGTGGCAACAAGGTTAAGGTTACAACCAAACCAAATGGTGCTGAAACATGGGCTGGTACAACAATTGGAACACCTGCAGGTTTTTCATCTGTAATTCCATTTAGTGCAGCAGCAACGCAGATGACGATGAGAGTTTATTCACCTGCAAAGGGAATACCTGTACGTTTAAAAGTAGAAGATCGCAACGATCCAACAAAGTCGGTAGAAACCGAAGTTAAAACAACCCTAGCCAATGCATGGGAAACCCTGACTTTTGATTTTTCAAACCAGGCGCCTGGAACAGCAGCGATTAGTTTCGCCTATAAATACGATAAAGCATCTGTGTTTTTTGATTTTGGATCAGTAGGAAATGGCAAGGTTTTTTATTGGGATGATGTGAAACATTCAACAAGCAATGCAACAGTACCTACGCTGGGATTACCGTTAACATTCGAATCAACTTCATTGAATTATGCATTTACCAATTTCAATGGCGGTAATGTAACTGTAGTAGCAAATCCAAATGCATCAGGAATAAACCTTTCTGGTAAAGTAGCCAAAATGGTGAAAGGTGCAGGTGAAGTTTGGGGTGGTAGTTTTATCACCTTGGATAAGCCAATTGATTTCTCTGCTGGTAAGACAGTAAAGGTTAAAGTTTTTTCTCCAAGAGTTGGTGCGAAGTTGTTGTTGAAAGTTGAAAACTTGACTGATGGTGGCATTAGTTTCGAGAAAGAAGTGTTAACAACAAAAGCAGGTGCATGGGAAGAACTGACATTCGACTACAGCGCCATTAATACCACAAAAACTTACCAAAAAGTGGTGGTGATATTTGACTTGGGTACTGTAGGAGATGGTTCAGCCAATTTCACTTTTTACTTTGACGACATCACGCTTAATTAATTTTTTAAAATTTTGTTTATGATACATAAATTTATAAAACACAGTCTGGTTGCAATGTCACTTGTCATTGGCATTTCATCATGTGAAAAGACTGAATATTCATTTGGTAATATTACATCGCCATCTAACCTTACGCTCACTGCAGTTGTTGCAGGAGCAGATGCTGCAAATCCGAGTGGCAATGGATCAGGTGCTGTTACTATTACAGCTACTGCTTCTAATGTGCTAAACTACAAGGTTGATTTTGGTGATGGAAAGGTGCAAATGTTGCCTTCCGGAACTATTCAATATAAGTATACAATGCCAGGCGTAAATGAATTCACCATCTCTGTAAATGCGGTAGGTACAGCAGGTGTTGTTTCAACCATCAGCAAAAAAATAAAGGTATTTGTTGCCTTTGAAATTCCAGCTGCTATTTTGCAGAACCTTACCGGTGGTGCATCCAAAAAATGGATGTGCGACAAGGATGCAGATGCACATTTTGGTGTTGGCCCCAATGATGGATTCGCTCCCATCTGGTATGCTGCAGGCCCCAACTCCAGAGCTGCTGATGGCTTCTATGACGATGAAATCACTTTTGGCAAAGATGCCAACAACCAAATTACCATGGATGTAGACAACAAGGGCAATACCTTTGTATTGGGCGCTGCCGTTGGTTTCTATGGACTCACAGGGGCCGAGGGTCAATTCCCCATCATGAGCAAGGGAGTAAAGAAATTGTCCTTTATGAATGCAACTTCTGCAAGTACTCCAGCAAACTCTACCAGGATAGAATTTTCTGTACCTGGAAATGGATTGGTTTGCATCGGAATGGGCAGTACAAATTATGAAATACTTTCGCTTACGGCTACAACAATGAATCTCCGCACCATCGGAAAAGATGGCCTAGCATGGTACCAGAAATTAAAAGTAAAACCCTAGATGATGAAGTATTTACTGGTGAATTTTGCAGCCATTATTTCTTTGAATGTTTTTGCATCCTGCAAAAAGGCGGAGACTCCTAAAAATCCTGCTCCTTCCAATATTGTAATCAATGCAATAGTGAGTGCTGATGGCTCAGGGAATGTTGATTTCACCGTTACTGCAACCAATGCCGTTACCTATTCATTTGAGTTTGGAAATGGCGAAATACAGGATGTCCCAACCGGGGCCATAACATATAAATATGCCACGGTAGGAACCATTGATTACACCGTTACTGTAACTGCAAAAAACAGTGCTGGGGTTTCCGCTTCTGGCAAAAAAACAATTTCTGTAACAGTAGTTCCTGTGAAGCAAAAACTTGTATGGTCTGATGAGTTCGACAAGAATGGCGCTCCGGATGCTACAAAATGGGGATATGATATCGGTACAGGCGCCAGTGGTTGGGGCAACAATGAATTGCAGTATTATACCAACAGGGTTGAAAACGCAATAGTGGACAATGGTATTCTCAAAGTAAAGGCCATCAAGGAAAACTTTAGCGGCAGTGCCTATACTTCTGCAAGACTGCTTTCTAAGGGCAAGTATGAATTTAAATATGGGACGGTTGAAGTCAGGGCAAAAGTTCCTGCAGCTGTAGGTACCTGGCCCGCTGTTTGGATGCTTGGTACTGATTTTGCTACCGTTGGCTGGCCTGCCTGTGGTGAAACAGACATCCTGGAGCACAGAGGATCTGAGCTCAATACCATTGTTGCAGCATTGCATTATCCTGGCAGGTCTGGCGGAAATCCTGTAAAAGGGCAAACCGTTATCCAAAATGCTTCAACTGAATTTCACGTCTACAAGTTTGAATGGACCAGCACTTCCATGCAGTTTTTTGTTGATGGGAAATTATTCCATTCTGTAGTCAATTCCCCCGCTATCCCTTACAACAAGAATTTCTTTTTCTTAGTGAATTTGGCCATGGGTGGTGGTTTTGGCGGACCTGTTGATCCCACATTCACCAATACAACTTTTGAAGTGGATTATATCCGCGTTTATCAATAAGGGTACCGTTTATTTTATGCAGGTATTTATGCTGCATCACACCCCTGGTTGTTCATACTCCAGGGGTGTTTTTATTGGTAAAATCACTATCTTAATTTATTAATTACCAAGTCAAGCATTGTACAATGATCACCAAGATGAACTGTAGGAAAATTTCTTTTCTGGGAATGCTCTTGTTTGCCATGTTGAACTGCAGCGCCCAATCTATTCCAGAATGGAAAATGATTCATCCAGGAATCTGGAAAGCCGTCATCGGTAAACCAGATGCCATGACCTTGCTTTCTGTTGCAGATGCCACGCCCAATCTTGAGGCGATGTCAAAATTGCCCAAGGGTAGTTTCCCATTGCCCCAGGGGGAGATCAGCATGTCTGTGGTCGATCACAAAACCTATCTCCGTTTTCCTTTGGAGAAGGGAGAACAACTATTCGGCTTAGGGCTTAATTTCAAAAATGTAAACCAAAGAGGAAAAATTTTCAACCTGCATGTTGATCATTACAATGGGGAAGACAACGGTCGCACACATGCACCTGTGCCCTTCTATGTTTCTTCCAAAGGATATGGCGTGTTGATAGATGCTGCCCGGTACATCACTGTTTATGCGGGCACAGGGGTGCGAACAGATACCAAGAATCCTCCTGAATTATTGGACAGGAATACCAGCAAAAATTGGAAAGCCCATCCGTATTCAGATGCAGTAGAAATGCTTGTTCCTGCTGATGGTGTTGCTGTATATGTTTTTGAAGGTCCTACGCCCATGCAGGTGGTACAACGGTATAACCTGATGAATGGTGGTGGATACCTGCCTCCCAAATGGGGGCTTGGTTTTACGCAACGCGTCCCTACTTTGTATTCACAAACAGATATTTTAAAGGAGGTGCAACAGTTCAAGGAGCATGCCTTCCCGCTTGACTTTATTGGCGTTGAACCCGGATGGCAAAGCATGGCCTATCCCTGTACTTTTGAGTGGGACAAAACCCGTTTCCCCAATCCCAAATCCTTCATTGATTCACTTTCAGCCCAGGGCATCCGTTCTAATCTTTGGATGAATCCTTATGTATCTCCTGTTGGATCTCTCTATCCCAAGCTAAAACCTTTATCCGCATCGCATACCGTGTGGAATGGAATTATACCCGATATAACACTCCCCAAAACCCAGGAAATCCTCAAGGATCATTTCATCAAGGAACATCTTTCCCTCGGTGTCAGTGGTTACAAGATGGATGAAACAGATGGCTTTGACTCATGGCTATGGCCGGATGTTACAACCTTTCCGTCGGGATATTCTGCAGAACAGATGCGTCAAATGTATGGTTTGAAAATGCAACGGATGACAGCAGGTTGGTTCAAGGAAATGAACAAACGAACCTTCGGGTTGACAAGGGCTTCTAATGCTGGTAGCAGCGGATTGCCCTATGTCATATACAATGATTATTACGACCACAAGGATTTTATCACAGCGCTGGTCAACAGTAGTTTTATTGGGGTATTGTGGACGCCCGAGGTTAGGGCTTCAAAGACTGCTGAGGAGTGGATTAGAAGGATTCAGTCTGTCTGTTTTTCT
>ENA-OUVC01001881-OUVC01001881.1-marine-metagenome-genome-assembly--contig:-NODE-1881-length-12102-cov-2.643659_pt1 | contig 12102 bp, 10 predicted proteins | sample MGYA00248622_ERZ508571 | MGnify/ENA primary metagenome ERZ508571 (study PRJEB26236, sample SAMN06267175) | marine metagenome | isolation source: Columbia River Estuary | place: USA:Columbia River... | reverse complement strand
AAATTAAGTCATACTATGGAAATGGAAAATTCGGAAAAAGATATTAGCCTTAGAGAGGACAAGGCCTTAGTAGAGGCACTTTTTAGCAAGGAGTCTTTGATGCAGTTTAATGAAAATCAACAGCAGTCAAATGACTCGTTCTTTGAACAACAACAGGCTTCTATTTTAAATGCTATTGGTCAGCAAAAAGCTAGAATAATTATTTTTGGGAAATATGGTAAAATTGCGGTAGCCGCTTCCATATTAGCAATCATTGCAACCAGCTATTTATACATACAAGCCAGTAAACAGTCAACTGCAACTGTCGAGTATGTAAAAATTGAGGAAATACCTTCGGAAGAAATTGAAAATTATGTAAACGCAAATGAACTTATTGCTGAAATAGATTGGTCAACAGAAATAGATGAAGCAGCCGAAATGTTTGATGAAACCACAATAAATATAAACTCAAATAAGGACACGAATAAAACCGATTAAATAATTTAAAAAAACAAATACAATGAAAAAGATTTTATTTTTATGTTTAGTGATTGTAATGGCTATTTCTACAAACGCACAACCACCTAAGGGTCAGGGGGGAGGCAGGGGTCCTGGCAAGGGAGGAAGAGGAGCGAATAAAGAAAAAATTGAACTGTATAAAATTCAATTTACTACTGAAAAGTTGGCACTAACGACTTCCGAAGCTGAACAATTTTGGCCAGTATATGAAGCATATAAAAAAGCAATGAAAGAAATTATTGAAACCAAGTCTAATGACGAAATTCAATTACAAGAAGCGAGTTTAAATGCTAGAAAAAAATACAAAACCGATTTAAAGGCAGTATTAAAAACCGATGAAAGAATTAATACAGCTTTAAAAATAGAGCGTGAATTTTTAAAGAAAATGCGCAATGAAATGAATAAAAGAAAAGGATTTCGTGCATAATTAAGGGTTTTAATTATACTAGACGCCTCCAAAATTTGGGGGCGTTTTTATTTTATAGCCTTTCCAGCCAAAAAAAGCAACTACGCTAAAGCAAAATAAGGGTACGATGTATCCAAGTTGAATATTACCGCTCGCATCGCTTATTAAGCCAAAAATTCTTGGCATGATAGCGCCTCCTACAATAGACATCACAATTAAACTACTAGCCATTTCTGTATCTGCACCTAAATCCTTAATGCCTAAAGAAAAAATAGTAGGGAACATAATTGACATAAAAAAGCAAATACCAATGAAGGCATAAATAGTAATCATACCATGGCCAGTAATGGCAATCCCACAAAGAATAGTGCTTATTATTGCGTAAAACATTAATAATTTATGGGGAGCCACAAATTTCATAATCGCAGTTCCAGCAAAACGACCTATTAAAAAAGCAAGGCCCCCAATGCCTAGATAATCTGCGGCTTGTAAGTCAGTTAAATTGGCTGATGAAGTTGCATACAAAATAAACAAACTAAAAACGCATACCTGTGCGCCTACATAAAAAAATTGAGCAGCTACCGCCCAAGTTAAATGTGCATGTCTAAATGTTTTTAATAAACTTCCAGCATTAGATTTTGTATTTTTTCTTAAATCAGGTAATTGTATAAAATAAAAAACTGCTGCAACTAGTAATAATACAATAGCCAATACTGTATAAGGCGTTTTTACACTATACGCTTCGGTAGCCAATGCAATTTTTCTAGCCGCGTCTGTCATTGCTGCTAATTCTGCATCGGTTTGTCCCTTCGTTAATATTACTCTAGCACCAATGGCAGGTGCCAATGCTACCGCCAATCCATTAAAGGACTGTGCTAAATTTAGTCTTTGGGTAGCACTAGCAGGATCGCCTAATGCAGAGACATATGGGTTTGCTGCGGTTTCTAAAATAGTTAAGCCGCAAGCAATCACAAATAAGGCTACTAAAAAATAATCATAGGATTGATAATTAGCAGCAGGTACAAATAAGAAAGAGCCTAGAGAAAACAATAGTAAACCAGTAATAATACCCGTTTTATACCCCCATTTTTTCATAATATACCCTGCTGGCAATGCCATAAAAAAATAAGCTATAAAAACAGCAGAGTCCACTAAGGTAGACTGGGTAGTGGTTAAAGTAAAGGATTTTTTTAAATGTGGAATTAATATGGGATCTAAATTGTGTGCAAATCCCCACAAAAAAAATAAGCTTGTAATTAATATAAAAGGCGTTAGATAAGAATTTGTTTTTTGCATACCAGGGTAATTGAATATAAATATAATAAATATTCATTGTAGCTGACAGAAACCCTATTTTTGGTGTCTTAAATTGAAATTTATGAATAAGGTGTTCCTATCAATGGTCTTTACTTTAATGATGATATCTGGGTTTTCTCAAAAATCAAAAAAAAGTACTCGAGAATTTTATTTAATTCAAATTTATCATTGCTCTAGTAATCAACAAATACAACGCATAGATACTTATTTACAAAATACCTATTTACCTTACTTGCATCAGTCAGATATTGAAAAAGTAGGCGTATTTGCGCCTATTGTAAATGACACAGCCGCAGATAAAAAATTATATGTTTGGATCCCGATGCGTTCATTAAATGTTCTAGATAAATTAGATCAAGGTATTGAACAATTAGATCCATTTGGGAAAAATGAAATTGTAGACTTAGAAAACGCAGATAGCAGTTTACCTTATACTAGGATTGAAAGAATTATAACAAAATCTTTTATATATCAACCTAGGTTTGAAAAAAATTCTAGCTTAATAAAATCTCTAGATCGTATTTATGAATACCGTAGTTACGAAAGTCCTACCGAAAATGCGCATTTAAGAAAAGTACATATGTTTAATGAGGGGGAAGAAATTACCTTGTTTAAACGATTAAATTTTAATGCTATTTTTTATGCTAAAGCCATTGTAGGAGATAGAATGCCCAACCTTATTTATATGACTAGCTTTAACAATATGGCCGATAGAGATGCGCACTGGAAAGCATTTGGAGCTTCTCCCGAATGGCAAAGCATTTCCAATATGCCTAAATATGCCAAGTCGGTCAATAGAAATGAAACGGTTTTAATGACTGCAAGAATATACGCTGATTTTTAATCAACTATTTTTGAACCCATTATTTTCAACTATATAATTTGTTACTCCTTTGTTAGGTGATACTCTTGAATAGTTGCTGGATTTTCCGGAGTAAGCGTAAATGTTAATTTTAATTTCCCATTTTTACATTCAATAATGCAATAGCCTCTCAATTGATTTTCTGCAATCATATTGTTTACTTTTTCAATGGGGCCTACTTCTTTAAATAAATTTGCAGACTCCGCTTTTAACATGTCAATGGGGTAATCATCAAAAAAGTTTTCAGCAAATATCACGCCTGTATTTTCCCAGCTAGGTATGATCTTGATTAATTCTTGTTGACGCTTCGCTAAGATAGGTGAAACGCTTATTTGTCTTGGTTGTAGCTTGGCCAATTGAACAAGTGTATCCATGACCGCAGTATTTATTTGAGTAGTGGGCGCATAGGTTACATTTGCAAATAAAATCACCCCCACTCCATAATCAGGTAAGAATTGCCAATTACTGCCAAATCCAGGTAAGCCTCCACTATGGCCAATATTTTTTTTATTTTCTGCATCAATCGTCCATCTTAATCCATATGTATAACTACCTGTTAGGGCTAATTTTTTACCGCTTGGAAATCTATAACTAGGATTTAAAGAAATAAATCGTGCAGGCTGATGCATTTCTCTTATAGAACTTCTTTTCACTGGCAAGCTTTCTTTTTCATTTCTTTCTGGCCAAGCTGCTTCATGCATGGCTACATATTTCCCGAACATATCAATAGAAGTAATCATTCCACCCATGGCCCCATATATGCCGTCTTTTAATGGCGCTTCTTTTCTCCAAATATTATTGATATAGCGATACCCAAAAGCAAATTTATCTTTTTGAATAATGGTGTACTCATAAGTTGTGGCATTCATTCCCAATGGATTCAAAATATTTTTTTGAATATATACATCATAACTTAAGCCAGACGCTTTATGAATAATGTAACCTAACATCGCAAAACCCAAATTGCTATACTCGTATTCAGTCCCTGCTACATTAGAAAAAGAAAGTTTCCCGCTTATTAAGTCGGTTAAGTCTTTTTCCGAATCTGCTAATTGTCTGTCGCCCCATGGGTTGTCCTCTGGGAAACCTGCGCTATGACTCATTAAATGACGAATCGTAATAGCAGGTGCATCATTGGTTAATCCCTGTCCTTTGAGTGCTGGAATATACATTTCAACAGGATCATCTAATTTTAATTTTCCAGCATCTCTTAAATGTAATATCGCAAGGGAAGTAAAACTTTTTGACATGGATGCAACACGAAACATAGAACTAGTCGTTGCAGGAATTTTTTCCTCCAAATTCGCATAGCCCTCCGCACCCTTGTACAACAATTCGCCGTCCACCACAATTCCATATGCATATCCTGGAAAATGATTGGCCAGTGCAAAATCTTTATACATTTTTTCAATGACCGGCATGGCATTTTTAATACGTTCTAAACGTGCAGGATCATTAAACGTTGCAGGCGTAAAGTTAGCTGGATTTTGTGCTTGACTTGAAAAACTGAGAACAAGTAAAAAAAGCGTGTATATCTGTTTCATAATGTTGAATGCTGCGTAAAATAATCAAGCTAATTGTCTATTTGAAAAATAGTTGATTATAAAAGTAAAGTAGTTGGAACTTTATATTCTGTGATTTTGAATTTACCTAAGTCTTTAATGTCTTTGAATCCTCCTTTCACATCTATTAGGTGATCAAAGCCGCGCGCTTTTAAAATAGAAATGAAAATCATAGAACGGTAACCACCGGCGCAATGTACAAAGTAGGTTTTGTCTTTGTCAATCATTGACATGCTATCATTGATAAAATCTAAAGGTGCATTGATAGCACCTTTAATATGTTCACTTTTAAATTCAGAAGCTTTACGAACATCTAATATTAAAGTGCTAGCGTCTTGGTTATTTTGATCTGCCAATTCCAATGCTGAGATAGATTTAATTTGTTCCACTTCTTTGCCTGCATTTTTCCAGGCATCAAAACCACCTTGCAAAAATCCAATGGTGTAATCATACCCAACTCTTGCTAATCTTGTAATCACTTCCGCTTCGCGACCCGGTTCACTTACTAATAAAATTTCTTGTTTAATGTCTGGTATCATCGCTCCTACCCAAGGCGCAAAACCTCCATCAATACCAATATTAATGGAATTAGGAATAAACCCATTGGCAAATGTTTGCGCATCTCTTGTGTCTAAAATTAGGGCGCTGGTTTCATTCGCTGCTGCTTCAAAAGCATCCGGTGTAAAAGCATGTTGACCTCTTGCTATTACATCATCTATGCTATCATATCCTTGAATATTCATCATTACATTTAAAGGGAAATAACCTGGAGGTGCCACTAATCCGTCTAACACGGCTTCAATAAATTCAGGTTTCGTCATATCCGGTGCCAATGCATAATTGGTGGCCTTTTGACTTCCCAAGGTATCCTGTGTTTCCTTACTCATTTTTTTTCCACAAGCGCTACCTGCACCATGCGCTGGGTAAACAATGATGTCATCAGACAATGGCATAATTTTATTACGCAATGAATCATACAAATGCGCTGCTAAAATTTCCTGTGTTAGTGCTGCTGATACTTTTTGTGCTAAATCGGGCCTGCCTACATCTCCAATAAATAAAGTATCTCCACTAAAAAGCGCCACTTCCTTACCCAGTTCGTCTTCTAACAAATAGCAGGTGCTCTCCATCGTATGACCAGGTGTATGTATGACTTTGATTTTAATTTTTCCTAAACTCAATGCTTCTCCATCTTTTGCGGAATAAAAATCAAAAGCAGGTGCCGCAGTGGGGCCGTACACAATTTTTGCACCTGTTTTTTTAGCAAGGTCTAAATGACCTGAAACAAAATCGGCATGAAAATGAGTCTCTAGCACGTATTTGATTTTTGCCTTATCTACCAATGCTCTTTGAATGTAGGCATCCACTTCTCTCAAGGGATCAATGATGGCTACTTCACCTTCACTCATTATATAATAAGCACCTTGAGCAAGACATCCCGTATATATTTGTTCAACTTTCATAAAATAAGAATTAAAATGAACCCGCAATTTCTATATTAAAATTAAGTTTTATAGTGACAAAAATCACTTTCGTACAAAATTATTAATTAAGTGACAAATAGTACATAAATTGTACTTCATTATCAAGAGGTTTGCTTAAAATTATACTGCATGGAATGGTTAGGATATCTGGCTGCTGTTTTAATTGGCGTTTCATTGGGTTTGATTGGAAGCGGAGGCTCAATTTTAACCGTTCCGGTATTAGTATACCTTTTTCATATTGACCCTTTATTAGCAACTACCTACTCCCTTTGCATTGTAGGCGTGAGTAGTATTGCAGGTGTGATTTCTCGTTTAAGACAAAGATTACTAGACTTTAAAGTGATTTTGATATTTGGTGCGCCCTCCATTTTGGGTGTATTTATTGCTCGTAAGTATATTTTAAGCGCGATACCAGCAAATTTTTCAATCGGCTCAGATACCATTCTTAGTAAGGACAGTTTTATTATGCTATTTTTTGCAAGTTTAATGCTGGTGTCTGCTTTGTCAATGATACTAAGCAAAAGCAAAAAAGAAATAGATGTTGAAAAAGCAGAATACGGTGCCTCACTTGCTTTTGTTGGATTATTAGAAGGACTTGTTACCGGTATTGTAGGCGCAGGTGGTGGATTCCTAATTATCCCTGCACTCGTGCTATTAGGTAAGTTATCCATGAAAAAAGCAATTGCATCCTCCTTGTTTATTATTACTATAAAATCTTTAGTGGGCTTTGGCGGTGACTTATTGCATGTAAATGTAGATTGGAAATTTCTCTCCATCATTATTGTACTGGCAACCCTTGGTATTATTACAGGGAACTATTTAAACAAAACAATAGATGGAGCGAAGTTGAAAAAGGGCTTTGGATGGTTCGTTCTTTTCATGTCGCTGGTAATTATTTTAGAACAAGTATTTGGTTAGTTTACAATGTAAATATTTTTTGCATCAACATCCATTTTTCTCCAGGTTTTGAAATAGGTAATGCTTGCTGATATTCCCACATGGTTTTTTCCCATTGTTGTACAATATCATTGCTAGCATCCATCATGGCTTTTTGCTCAAAACTAAATTCTACACTCGTTTCCATCATCATAAACAATCTGTTCGCAACGCGGTAAATTTCTAAATGAGTGATGCCCGAAGATTTAATAGATTCAATTATTTCAGGCCATACCGATTGGTGATATTCATCATAAGCAGCAATGAGCTGAGGATCGTCTTTTAAATCAAGTGCTAAGCAGTAACGCATTATATTAAATTTTTTCTTCTAATTTTAATTTGAATAGCATTGGCAATGGGGGTATCACTTACTAAAATTAAATAGCCTCCACCACCGGCACCTGATAACTTATGGCCCAATGTATTTTTACTCAGTTCGGTGATTGTATCTAATAATTTTTCGTCCACCATATTAGGAAACATTTTTATTTGCGCTTTAAAAGAATCTAAAAAAGATTGTCCAAAGGCAATTTTGTCTTTTGCTAATATGCTTTCCCAGCATGCATTTGCAGCGACGGCCAAGGCTTTAGCCCCTGCTGCTGTAATCGCTGTATTACTTAATACATCATATTCGTTGTGACGAGGATCCAGTGGAATTAAATATAAATGTTGTTCCAACCAAGATAAAATCTCTTCGGTTTCTTCTGATTCTATTTTATGAGGCCAATAGGATTTATCATAGTGTAATTTATTTAAACCTGGTAACACAATGCCCAAGGCATCCTGCGAACCGGCAATACTTTTGGTACCTGGAGGGTTTTCATAACTAAATAAAATTTTAGCAATTTGTTCGTTGTCACCTTCAGGTAATTGTGCTTTCCATAATTCAATGGCTTTGTTACGCGTACTACTAGACATTCCACTTCGATTATTAAATTCTACCGTAGGTTCAATGGAAATAGTTAGTACGGGACCCGGATAGGCTTCATTTACATAAGGTTGGTCCAGCCAGCCGCCCGCAAGATCAATCCTAAAGGGGATAATGGAATTAGTGCGTAAGCTAGTGGTGGAGCGAACGGGCAAGCCCAGCGATGGAATACGTTCTAGCACTTTGTACACTATATTTTGCTCCTTACACAATGCCGCTTTAGCAGGCGTATTTCCATCCTCGTTCACCACAAAAATAGTGGGTTGAATGGATTGTATTTCCTGATCAAAATCAATAATGCCAGCGCCTTTGTTAATCCTGCATTCCTTTACGCATCTCAGGGCCTGTATCATATACTTTCTCTCTTCCTGTGTGATAATTGGATAGCGCCCCTTTAATTCATAAACAGTTTGGTCTGAACCAATACAAACATATAAGTCGCCAAAGGAAGCTGCTTGTTCCAAAAAAGCAATATGCCCACTATGTAATAAATCAAAACAGCCTGTTACAAAAACCTTTTCCATTCAAATTATTTTTTATGGCCGTAAACAAATGCTTCCATTACCCGCATAGATTGTAAAGCATCCGCTGCCGAACATGGATTCTCTCCTTTTCCTAAAAAGAAAGTTACTACTTTTTCAATTAGATTTTGCTGGTTGTGCAGGGGTGCTTCAAATGGTATCACCTCTTTTTTATTATTTCTTTCTACTGTAATCGTATGTCCAAACACTGAAAATTCAATCTGGCCGGTTGCTCCTTTAATCAGAAATACATCCTGTTCCTGCGCGCGTTCATCAATTGCAAAACACCAATCCCCATAAAATTGTATTCCATTTTCCATTTGCATTGCTCCCTTCACGGTATCCTCTACCAAATACAAATCTGAAACATTAGTTGCACTACCATGATAATTTAATGCTTTGCCAAAAAAATAAAATACTAAATCCAACTGATGCGGCGCTAAATCATAAAACAAACCACCCCCCGAGCGGGCTTTATTTACCCTCCAGTTATTTTCATAATAAGTTTTAGGACCTGCTTTTTTATGCATGATTATTTTAACCTCGGAAATCTTTCCTATAGTATCCTGATCTAAAAGTTCTTTTACTTTTAAAAATAGAGGAAGTTGTCTTCTATAATGTGCAATGGTTAACTTTCCATTTACTTCATTGGCTACTTGTTGCATATGCTCACAAGCTAAAACTGTTGTAGCCATTGGTTTTTCAACGTATACAAATTTGTTGGCACGCATGGCTTCAATGGCATATGCTTCATGCACATCTGGTGGAGTTGCAATATAAATAGCGTCAATGCCTGGATGATGAATTAACTCCAAGGCATTGGTAAATGTCTGAGGAACCTGATGACGCAATGCATACTCTTTAAGCAATGCTTCGTCTCTGCGCATCACTGCCATTAATTGAGAATGGGGTACTTTATTAAAAGCAGGACCACTTTTCATTTCAGCTACACTTCCACATCCTATCATCCCCCATCGAATCCTATCCATTATCTAAATTATTTTAGGTATTTTTTAAACCAGTCTAAATGACTGTTTAAACGATGTACTAAATAACTAGGTACGCGGATACCATGATTTTGATTTGGATAAATAATAAGTTGCGTTGGAATGCCAACCGATTTAAACGCTTGATACATTTGTTCGGCGCCCACTACTGGAACATTAAAGTCAGCTTGACTAGCCATAAACAAAGTAGGCGTTTTTATTTCTTTTACTTTAAAGAAAGGATAAGAAACGTCTAACCATTTTTGTAGGTTCTCCCATGGCTTACCCAATTCTGGTTCGTATTGGCTTATGTATTGATCGGTTCCGTAAAATGAAAGCATTAAGGAGCCACCTGCACCACTTACTGCCGCTTTAAAGCGCTTATCAGTAGCAATGGTATAATTGGTTAAAATACCGCCATAACTCCATCCAGCAATGGCCATTTTATTTTCATCAACAACCCCCGATTTAATTAAATAATCTGCTACCCCAATAATATCTTTCACTTCCTTATTGCCCCAGTCACCATAAATACTTTTTGTATAATTAGCGCCACGGCCACTACTTCCTCTATAATTAACGTTTGCCACTGCATAACCTGCTGCAGCAAAAATCTGACTGGTTAAGTCAAAGGAGTATTCGTCTTGTGCTACTGGACCCCCATGTATGAATAAAATTAATGGAAGCTTTTTAGCATTGCTATCTGGTAAAAATAAAATTCCATTCACTTTATTGTTATCACTTGCTATTGCTGAAAATCCTTTCACTACTACTTTTTGAATACTATTCACAAAAGCATCTTGTACATGCGTAACTTGCTTAAAACCGGCGCCCTCATTCAAGAAAACTTCATTAGGTTGGTTAGGGGTACTAAATAAAGCCACCATTTTCCCTTTTTCATTCATGTTAATTCCATTGTAAACACCTACTTCATTTGTAAAGGCATTCACCGCGCCTGTACTTGCATTTATTTGAATGATATTTTGTTTTCGGTCATCGTCTGCTGTACCAAAAATACTTTTGCCATCCAAAGACCAAAATATATTGTCAATAGAAAGATCATATTGTTTTGTAATTACTTTGTCCGTTTTTGAAGCAATATCAATGATGCCTAAATGTTGTATATCATACATATTAAATGGATCTTCAGAACTAGATCTTAAAAAAGCAATTTTAGTATAATCGGGACTAAACTTTGGTCTACGATCGGTACCCTTATAAAACGTAAGCTGAGTGGGCTTTGCGTCTTTTGTTAATGACAATAGAAAAATATCAGTATTTGCATTTTTATCAAAATCAACACTCACATTACTTGCATAAGCTACCCATTTTCCATCGGCATTAACTACTGCATCTGTTTCGTTATTAGCACCCTTCGTTAATGTATCTAATGTTTTGGTTTTTACGTCAAATGTATAAAGATGTGTTTTTCTATTATCTAAGTACCCCTCGTAGTCGGCTTTAAAATGATAACGATCTATTTCATAAGGTTGTCTCACTTTAGATTTTGCAGTGTCTGCAAAACTAGGGTCTTTAATTTCAAATAAAATTTTACTGCCGTCTTTAAACCATTGATAGGCTGCAATTTCTCCTTTTATATGTGTAAGCTGTATAGGTTCTCCGCCTCTTCGATCTAATAAAAATAATTGACTTCCTTCTTTTTCTTCTTTACCTGCAGTTAAAAAAGAAATATATTTTCCTTCCGGACTCCATTGATAACTTCCAACACCTTTTGTTTGTTCAGTTAATGAAACCGTTTCTGTACCGGTCTTATTAATCATATATAATTGAGAAACATTTTTATCCTTTTGCGCATCTGCTTTAGAAACGCTATATAAAATCCAATCACCTTCTGGCGATATTAAAGGACTACTTAAATTGCTTATATCATAAACCGCATTGGGAGTTAATTTGTGAGGCTTAGGCGTTGCGGTTTGTGAAAAAGAGGCCGATGAGCATAAAATTGCTCCGAATAATAATGATGTAAAGCGCATAATTTAAAGTTTAAGTAATTTAAATGTACGAACTTATTTATTGGAGACATAAAAAAGGGCAGTATAGAAATACCGCCCGTATTTACGATTGCTTGTTTATATAAAATACAGCACAAATATAGGCATTTTTAACTAATTGTCTACCTTTTTTATAGACTTTGTAGTCATGTTCAATTACTGCGTAGTCTCTCAGCTCCAAAAAGGCAAAATTTGAGCATGGGTATGGATGCTTTGGTGATATTATGGTTAACTTAGTTAACTAAACATTACCCTATGGCAAATAGAAGGAATTTTGTAAAACAAATAGGTTTAATGGCGGGTGCGTTTTCCGCAAACAGCCTATTTAATCAAGCACATGCTGCTGAGTTTGAACATATTAATTTATTAAAACAAGATGTGAGTGCAAAGGATCTTGCCATGGACGAGGACTATTGGAGTATTATTCAACAGAGTTACACCACGAGTCCAGCCTTAATTAATTTAAACAATGGAGGCGTAAGTCCAAGCCCAAGAATTGTGCAAGAAGCGGTAGAAGGTTTTAATAAAATGACCAACGAAGGTCCTTCCTTTTTTATGTGGCGTATACTAGATCAAGGTAGAGAACCATT
>ENA-OUVC01001879-OUVC01001879.1-marine-metagenome-genome-assembly--contig:-NODE-1879-length-12106-cov-3.973564_pt1 | contig 12106 bp, 6 predicted proteins | sample MGYA00248622_ERZ508571 | MGnify/ENA primary metagenome ERZ508571 (study PRJEB26236, sample SAMN06267175) | marine metagenome | isolation source: Columbia River Estuary | place: USA:Columbia River Estuary... | reverse complement strand
TAGTCGCTATATCGTTCGCTTGAAATCAACTTCGTCTTTTTCGGCGGCAGAGTCAATTGCTAGTGCCGTTGGTGCTACCAACATCACTTCATTTCGTAATGTCTTCACAGGTTTTGCAGCCGACTTATCGGCTGCTGCAGTGGCTGAACTCACTGCAAATACCAGCGTTGAATCTATTGAACTCGATTCCATCGTTTCTATTTCCGCCGATCAAGCCAATCCCACGTGGGGCTTAGACCGAATCGACCAGCGCAACTTACCAATGAACAACACCTACTCATATGCCAACTCAGGCACTGGTGTCACCGCGTATGTGGTCGACACCGGAATTCTTGCTACACACAGTGAGTTTGCCGGTCGTGTCTCTGCCGGTTTCAGTTCCATTTCCGATGGGCGCGGTACCACCGACTGCCACGGACACGGAACACATGTTGCAGGCACCCTGGGGGGCACAACATTCGGCGTTGCAAAATCAGCAACACTCGTACCTGTTCGCGTGATGTCATGTGCTGGTAGCGGGTCTACCTCAGGCGTTATTGCTGGCATCGATTGGATCATCGGTGACCATCAAGCAGGAGTTCCTGCTGTTGCCAACATGAGTCTCGGCGGCCCTTCATCTGCTGCGTTGAATGCGGCAGTTGCTCGTGGTGTTGCCGATGGTGTGGTGTTTGTGGTGGCCGCTGGAAATGACGGTGTCAATGCATGTCGGTATTCGCCAGCAAGTGCAGCAAGTGCCGTCACTGTGGGTGCAACCGGGGCAACAGATGCGCGTGCAACGTTTTCAAACTTCGGCTCGTGCCTCGACATTTTCGCTCCAGGTGAAGCAATTACCTCCTCAACCATTGGTTCCGACACAGCTCGTGCAACGTGGTCGGGTACTTCAATGGCATCTCCGCACGTTGCAGGCGTTGCAGCTCTTTTGCTTGCAGCAACACCAACAGCAACTGTTGAAGCCATTTCGCAGGCCCTGGTGCTGAACGCCACTGCAGGTCTAGTAGGTAATGCCGTAAGTTTGTCACCGAACAAATTGCTGTATTCCGGAAGCCTCGAGAGCGCGCCAGTGGTTGCACCAAGTGCCCCACGAGCCTTGAGTGCTGAAGCACGCAACGCTTCGGTTGCCCTGACTTGGCAAGTTCCGAGCGCAAATGGTGGCGCCAATATTTCTGATTATGTTGTTGAGTTCAGTACCGACGGTTCTGTGTGGAGCACATTCGCCGATGGCATTTCGTCTGGTCTCGCAGCAACTGTGACCGGACTCGTGAATGGCACTTCCTATCAATTCCGGGTGAAGGCAGTGAACACTGCTGGTGCCGGAGCGTTGTCAAATATTGTCTCTGCTCGACCATTTGCTCTGGGTGCCAATGATCCATTTGCTGGCGGCATAGTTCTCGAGGGCAATTCCGGTGTAGCGCTCGATAGCACGCTGCTCGCCACTCGTGAAACCGGTGAACCAACACATGGTGGCATTGGTGGCGCTGCATCAATTTGGTATCGCTTTACTGCTCCAGGTAACGGTGTGTTGAGTGTTACTACTCAGGGAAGCAACTTCGACACTCTGCTTGGTGTCTATTCCGGTAGTGCTCTAGACGCACTCACTGTTCTTGGGGTGAATGACGATGCTCCAAAGCTGGGTGTGTTGTGGAGCAAGGTGGAAGCCAGCATTGTTGCTGGAACCGAGTACTCCATTGCCATTGACGGATGGAATGCGCGCAAAGGTGCGGTGAAGCTCAACTGGAGTTTCGTAGCAAGCGCATTGCCCATTGGTCCAAGCGTTCCTACTGCTCCTCTTGCCTTGGCAGCGGTGCCTGCAAATAATGCTGTTGCCTTAACTTGGAACATGCCGAGCTCCGATGGTGGTGCTGCCGTAACCGACTATGTAGTGGAATATGCAATCGCTAACACCACAACTTGGCTCACTTTTGCCGATGGAACTTCAACATCAACTGCTGCAACTGTTACTGGTCTCAACAACGACTTGCTCCACTATTTCCGCGTGCGCGCAGTGAACACCGCAGGAAACAGTGCAGCCTCAACTGTGGTGTCATCAACACCATTCCAGGCTCTCACAAATGACGCATTTGCAGCGGCAGAAGTTGTAGTGGGTATCACAGGAACGGCAACGGGCAACACTGCGCTCGCCACTCGTGAAACCGGCGAACCAACTCATGGTGGTGTTGGTGGGGCAGCGTCTATTTGGTACCGCTGGGTTGCTCCCAACAATGGTGTGTTGAGTGTGACGACTGAGGGCAGCAACTTCGACACGCTCTTGGGTGTGTACTCAGGTACTTCTGTAGCGTCATTGAACGTTCTCGGCATGAATGACGATGCACCAAACTCTTCTGCCGTGTGGAGCAAGGTAGTAGGAAACGTCGTTGAAGGAACCGAATATAAAATTGCCATCGACGGATGGAATGGTCGTCGCGGAACTGTTGCATTGAACTGGAATTTTGTTGCTGCACTTCCTCCTGCGCTTCCTGGCGCTCCACGTAATGCGTCGGCCGCTCCTGCAAATGGTGCACTCGTCGTGTCGTGGGCAGCTCCACTCAGTGACGGCAACTCGCCAATCACTATGTACAAAGCAACTGCTGCACCTGGTGGAAATATCTGCACAGCCTCTACTCAGCTCGGATGCATTATTGCTGGCCTTACCAACGGAACTTTGTACAGCGTGACGGTCGTGGCAACAAATGCGGTAGGCAATAGCCCCGCATCTACGCCGTCTAGTGCAGTTGCACCTGCAGCACCAACCACTACTCCAGTCACTGCTGCGTCGTGGGGTATCGATCGCATCGACCAGCGTGCGCTTCCCTTAGATGGAAACGTCACTCGTCGCCAAACTGGTTTAGGTGTAACTACATACATCATCGACACTGGCGTGTATGCCGGTCATTCTGAATTTATTGGTCGTATGTCAACAGGCTTTACCGCAGTTTCCGACGGCAATGGAACAAATGACTGTCAGGGTCACGGAACACACGTGGCAGGAACAGTTGCTGGGTCAACCTTTGGCGTGGCACCGCAAGCAACCATCGTTCCTATTCGAGTACTCGACTGCTCGGGTTCAGGTAGCACTGCTGGAGTTATTGCAGGTATCGACTGGATGATTGCACATCACACCGCAGGTACGCCCGCAGTTGCAAACTTGTCATTGGGTGGGTCGTACTCCCCAGCAATGAATGCAGCAGTTGCGCGCGCAGTTGCCGATGGCATTGTGATGGCAGTTGCTGCAGGAAACGAAAATGCAGATGCGTGTGGAGTGTCGCCCGCAAGTGAGCCATCGGCAATGACAGTTGGGGCGACGGAAGCTAGCGATGCTCGTGCGTATTACTCAAACTACGGATCGTGTGTCGATATTTTTGCACCAGGCTCAGCAATTATTTCTGCTGCAACTTCGTCGCCAACAGCGTCGCGTTCGTTGTCGGGTACATCGATGGCAACACCTCACGTAGCAGGTGCAGCCGCACTCTTGTTGGAAGTAACGCCCACGTTGACCCCTGCAGCAGTAGCTTCTGCTGTGTCGCTGAGCGCAACCCAGAATGTGGTGACCGACCCTGTTGGCTCAGTAAATCTCTTGCTGTTCATCGGAGTAGCAAGCGCAGCAGGCTCTGGTGGTGCTGAGGTAGAAGTGCCGCCAACAACAGTTCCGGTGGAAACCCCGTCAACAACAGTTCCCACACCAACGACAGTTCCTGCACCTGTGGTAACAACACCTACCACTCTGGTTCCGGTTCGTGACGCAGTACCCGCAAATGCTGAAGGTGACACGCTGAGCGTTAACGCAGCACCGAAAGTGTCTGTGGTGAGCCGCACGGTTGACAAGGTGACACTGCGTATTTCAGGCAAGGGCAAAGTTGATGTGTACCGCAATGGCAAGTACCTCCTCACCACCACGAAGAAGTTGGTGACCCTCAAAATGAAGCAAATCAAGAAGTCGAGCTTCACTGTCAAGGCTTTCCGGGCACGTTCGTAGACAAATTCTTACCGAACTCTCAGAAATGAGTTCGTAAACTAGACACATGACGAAGAGCGTGGTGAGGCGAGCAGCAAGTTGCGTAGCTCTGTGTGCTGTAGTGCTCACCTCTACTCTCCTTACTGCGCAGGTAGCTGCCACTGAAGTGCGCGAGAGCTACATCGTGCTGGCACAAGACAATTCATCCGCTCTAGCCGTCTCTCGTGCAATGTCTGCAAGCGGCTTGAGCGTTGAATCAACACAACTCGGCGCCGTGGACTTTGTTGTAGTGATGCTCACTGCATCGCAAGCTGCAATGTGGTCGCAATTTGCCGGCGTTCGCCACATTGAAGTGAATCAAAAAGTGGTACCTGCAGTCGACCAAACAATCCCCGCTCCCAGCGGTTCAGATTGGAGTACTGCGGGCAACTGGGGTCTTGATCGCATCGACCAAGCGTCGTCTACGTACGACTCGCGTTATAGCTATACAACGACAGGTGCTGGTGTCGATATTTATATCATCGACACAGGAATACGTAGGTCGCACAGTGAATTTGCTCCTGCATCCACTCGTGTGGCTGCCGGCTATTTCACGCCGAGTTTGGGCTCCACCGACGATGGTTGTGGGCACGGCACGCACGTTGCGGGAATTGCTGCAGGAGCCACCTATGGAGTTGCCAAAGCTGCACGCATTATTCCTGTTCGCGTTTTTCCGGGAGGGTCGCAAACCATTTGTAATGCGGGAACCTCCGTTGCCAACGTTGTTGCTGGAGTGAATTGGGTTGCGAGCAATCATGTAGGAACAAATACTGCGGTTGCAAATATGAGTTTGGGAGCCACAAGGGGGTATTCCGCATCGCTGGAAGCAGCTGTCATTGCTTTGCAGTCTGATGGAGTGTCGGTGGTAGTGGCTGCGGGTAATGATGGTGCTTACATCGATGCCAATAATTATGCGACCCCAGCGTGTACGCCCGGAACCATTTCCGTTGGTGCTACGCAACGCAATAATCAAGAGGCATCATTTTCAAACTATGGAGACTGTGTCAACATCATGGCGCCAGGTGACGACATTAAGTCGGCTTGGCCAACTGTTCCTGCAGACCCCAACTACCCCGTATCGGGCACGGGGGTTGCTTCCGACAGTGCGTGGGCGTTGTCGTCGGGTACTTCAATGGCGGCGCCATTTGTGGCAGGTGCGGTTGCACGTCTTTTGGAAACCTCTCGCACTGCGTCACCAACAACTATTGCGAATCAGATACTTGCCAAGGCAACAACGAATGCAGTCACCATGGTGCCTGCACGCGTCAGTGCGGGTAGGCAATCGCCCAACTTATTGTTGTATACCTGCGGCGTCATCTGTTACGCCAGTGAACCTTCTTCGGTCTCTGCGATTGCCGGAAACACCAGTGCTTCGGTGTCTTGGTCGGTGCCCGTTTCTGATGGTGGAGGTGCAATTACCGGATACACAGCAACGCTGAACCCTGGCAACCTCGCATGCAACGTCGACGCATCGGTACGAAATTGTGTTTTCAATGGCCTGGTGAACGGAAATACATACACCGTTACCGTTGCGGCTCAAAACTCGGTGGGTAGCGGTATTCCCTCTGCTGAAATTACAGTGGTGCCAGCAACCACTCCGAGTGCACCAGGTGCACCAGGTGTTGTTGCAAGTGATGGTGCAGTAACGGTGTCGTGGGTAACTCCTGTAAATAATGGTGGTAGTGCAATCACTTCATACACGGTGACTGCAACTCCTGGTGGGGCAACGTGCACCACAACAGAACTTTCATGTTTGTTTTCTGGTTTACAAAATCTTTCGTCGTATACGTTCAACGTTGTTGCCACAAACGTGATGGGTACAAGTGCTACTTCACCCGCATCAAGTGCGGTCATCCCTAGCGCCAGCTGGGTAACAAATCCTGAATTCGTCAGTGCCGTTCCGGGTAACAAAGTAGTTGTGCTCACATGGTCTGTTGGAGTGTTGAGCAGTGGTTCCCCAACTGGTTATGTGGTGAAAACATCTGATGGTGTTGAGGTGTGTAGAACAACTGCGGTGACCTGCACGGTGGGCGGACTTGTTAATGGTTCGACACCTACATTCAGCGTTGAGGCACTGGGGGCAACTGCAGTAGCAGCTTCGCAGGCAGTTCCAAAAGTTGTTGTGGGCGGACTCGTCCAAAAGGTCAAGAAGATAAAAGCGAAATCGCGGGCGTTGTTGACGAAAGTTGCCTCAACAATGTCGAAAGGGAAAACCACCTGGACCCGCAGCAGTGGGAGTTGCGCAGTGTCGGGGAAATACCTGGTGGCGGCCTCCCGCAAAGGGTCGTGTGTCTTTCGGGTGTCGGTCGCCAAAAAGGCACCTTTTACAGCTCAAAAATTGACGGTTCGCCTTCAAATCTCCTAACACCCCTATTTTCTATAGGTTCTGGGGCTATTGAGCCATTTGTCACATATTGAACGTTTTGTTAAGACGGTCTAACCTTGCGGTAACCACCAACCAACCTGTGGGTCAAAGTCGACTCATAGAACAAGGGGAGAAAATAATGAAGAAATCCACTCTGTTGCGCGTCAGCGCAATCGCAGTGAGCCTCGCCTTCGTTACTGCAGCATGCGGTAGCGACAGCGACAGCTCAGTAACGGAAGATACCGTTGCATCCGAAGTAACCGAAGACACCGCAGCAGCAGCTGTTGACGGCGTGACCTGCGAAGGCGTTTCCATTGCCTTCTTTGGTGCGCTTTCAGGCGATGCCGGCAACCTCGGTAAAAACATTCGCGCTGGTGCAGACCTTGCTGTGAGTGAATTCAACACCGCAAACCCAGACTGCCAAGTTGGCCTTGTTGACTTCGACTCACAAGGTGACCCAGCACAAGCTCCAGCACTTGCTCAGAAAGCAATCGACGACGCCGGCATTCTTGGCATCGTTGGACCTGCATTCTCAGGTGAGTCAAAAGCTGCTAACCCATTGTTCGATGCAGCAGGTCTTGCCATCATTACTCCTTCGGCAACGAATGCAGATTTGAATGACAACAACTGGAAAGTCTTCCACCGCGCACTTGCTGGTGACGACAAGCAAGGCCCAGCCATTGCTACCTACATCCAAAAGACATTGGCTGCAGCCAAAGTTGGCGTTATCGACGACGCTTCAGAATACGGTAAGGGTCTTGCCGACATTGTGAAGACAACTCTTGGTGATGCTGTTGTTGCAAGCGATTCCATCGACCCTAAAGCTGCTGACTTCTCAGCTGCTGTTAGCAAGATGAAAGAAGCTGCTCCAGATGCAATTTTCTACGGCGGCTACTACGCAGAAGCTGGCAAGCTTGCCAAGCAACTTCGTGACGCTGGCGTGACCGCAACACTCGTGTTCGGTGACGGCGTAAAAGACAATGGTTTCATCGAAGCTGCAGGTCCTGCTGCTGATGGATCCATCATCACTTGCACATGTGCAGACGGTGCGTCAAACGCTGAATTTGCTGCTGCTTACACAGCCAAGTTCCCTGGCGAAACACCACAGACCTACGGTGCAGAGGCTTACGACGCAGCAAAGGCATTCCTTGCCGCAATTGCTGCTGGCAAGACCGACCGCGCTGGCGTTCTTGAGTTCCTTGGAACATACGATGCTGCTGGTGTTACCAAGCAGATCAAGTGGGATGAGACTGGTGAAGTTGCAGGAAACGCTGTTTATGCCTACAAGGTAGAAGCAGGCGCAATTGCCGTTATCGGTTTGATCGAATAAAACTCCTTCTCTCACTGAGAGAAACTTTTTGAGAATGGCCGGGAACAAATGTTCCCGGCCATTCTTTTATATATGACATTTTCTGCTAGACAACAGGGGAACAACTTCGTTCTCGGGGACACATGCGCGACTGGCTGATTTACAGAACATTTTGGGACCTCACGGTGACCGGCGTAGCGCTGGGTTCCATCTATGCCCTCGTGGCATTGGGCTACACCTTGGTGTATGGCGTGTTGCGCCTCATCAACTTTGCCCACTCAGAAATTTTTATGATTGGCACATTTGCCTCGCTCATTACGGCAACAAATGTGTTGGGGCTTCCCATGTTGGAAGCTGGCGATTACCCGTATCGCACTGGGTTCCAACTTGTTCTCATTTTGTTGGCCTGTTTACTCGGCTCCATGGTTCTCTCGGGCGCAGGTGCAGTTGCATTAGAACGCGCCGCTTACCGCCCTCTGCGTGGCTCTGGTGACCAATTTGGCGCAATAGTGCTGGCATTCGTTACTGCATTTGTTGTGGGGCTTGTCTTCTTCGATACACCGAAGTCAAACCTCATCTTCGGAATTATTGGTACTGGCCCCATTGCGTGGATGTATCTCAACATCTTCCGCCGTGGACGTCAGGCTCCGCGTTTAGCTTTTCTTATTTCGGCAATTGGTGCGTCAACAGCAATTACCGAAGCCGTTGCCATTTGGGGCCCACGCGACCGCGAGCAGTATCAAACCCCACGTGTTCTTGAGAAGAAAACACTTTTTCAATTGTTCGGAACCGACATTCGTATTGACTATGTCATTGTCATCATTGGTGCTTTGCTCATGATGACCGCATTGTTGTTGTTTGTGAATCGCACCCGCCTAGGTCGTGGTGTACGTGCTGTTGCTCAAGATGTTGAAACGGCAAAGATATTGGGAGTCAATGTTGACTTCGTTATTTTGATTACTTTCCTACTCGGCGGCGTGATGGCTGGTGGGGCAGCAATGATGTTCACTTTGGTGTACGACCAGTCGAAGTTCAACATCGGTTTCCTTCTTGGCGTGAAGAGCTTCACTGCCGCAGTACTTGGTGGCATTGGAAACCTCAAAGGTGCATTGCTGGGTGGAATAGTTCTTGGCCTTGCAGAGAACTATGGCTCGGCGCTTTTCGGAGGCGAATGGAAAGACGTCATTGCCTTTGTGTTGCTACTGGTGGTGTTGATGTTCCGCCCAACGGGTCTATTGGGTGAATCGCTAGCTAAGGCGCGTGTATGAGTTTGTCTGAATCTTTAAGAAGCGTCACGTCCGGCGCGTATTCCGTTTCGCGTTTAGGTGAAGCCCTCGCGAAGCAGTCGCGTTCTGTACGTTGGTCGTTCGGGGCCATTTGTATTCTCGCTTTGTATCTTTTGCCCTGGTGGCCAAATGTGCCGGTGTTGGGTTGGATTGTCGAGACGCCCGGAACCAGTTTCCCGAGCGTGCTCACCGACCAAGTAGTGATTTTCGTTTTGGTGGCATTGGGCCTCAACGTAGTGGTGGGCCTTGCTGGGCTGCTCGACCTTGGTTACGTGGGCTTTTACGCAGTTGGTGCGTACACGGTTGCTATTTTGTCGAGCCAACACGCCAACTTGCCGTGGCTGTTGTGCATGCCTATTGCCGTATTGGTTTCCATGCTTGCCGGTGTCATTTTAGGAACACCAACATTGCGCTTGCGCGGAGACTATTTGGCCATCGTCACGCTCGGCTTCGGCGAAATTATTCGTATTACTGCAAACAACATGCATTGGCTCGGAGACAGCCGCGGTATTAGCAACATTGCTACGCCCCCAAGTATTGGGCCATTGAAGTTCACTGTGCTCGACGCAAAGCCGTATTACTTTTTAGGTTTCACCACTATTTTGATTGTGATTTTCTTATTGCGTCGTTTGGAAAATAGTCGCGTGGGTCGTTCGTGGAACGCCATTCGTGAAGACGAAGACGCAGCAGAACTCATGGGTGTCGACACATTCAAATTTAAATTGTGGGCATTTGCTATCGGTGCAGCTATTGGTGGTCTTGCAGGTTCGCTGTATGCGGGCAAGGTGCAATTTATTAACCCCAACAACTTCCCGTTGCAACTGTCTATTTTGTTCCTCGCAGCAGTTGTGCTCGGTGGAGCAGGAAACATGTGGGGAGCCGTTGTCGGTGGGGCGTTGGTGGCGTGGATGCCAGAGCGTTTCCGTGGTTTTGCCGACAAGCGCGTGTTTGTATTTGGTGTCGCACTGGTATTGGTCATGGTTTTCCGGCCACAGGGTCTCATTCCGCGCAAAATACGTAAAGAGCGCTGGCTCGAGTCGTGGAAGCCGTCATCGGGAACTGCTCTGGGAAGTAAGGAGTGACCATGAGCGACAATCTTTTAGAACTCGATCATGTCACCATGCAATTTGGCGGCGTTACCGCTCTCGACGACGTCACCTTCGCCATTCGTCGCGGTGAGATTCTTGGTCTCATCGGACCAAACGGCGCTGGGAAAACTACTTGCTTCAATGTGATGACGGGTGTGTATGCGGCTACGAGCGGTGGGGTGCATTTTGATGGCACGTCACTTGCGGGCTTGAAGCGTTTTCAAATTACCAAGCGCGGAATTGCACGTACATTCCAAAACATTCGCTTATTCCCCGACATGACTGCAATTGAAAATGTCATGGTGGGTGCCGATGCGAATCATCGCACCAGCGTGGGCGGAGCGCTCCTTGGCCTGCCACGTCATCATCGTGAAGAAGCAGAAGGCCGCAATACGGCAATGGAGTTGCTCACCTTTATGGGCATTGCCGACCGTGCTGGCGATGCGGCACGTAATTTGCCCTACGGCTATCAGCGTCGACTCGAAATTGCCCGTGCGCTTGCTACCAAGCCACAACTCTTGTGTCTCGATGAACCTGCTGCTGGCTTTACGCCCGCAGAAAAAGTTGAGCTCATGGATCTCATTCGCAAAATTCGCGCGCAGGGGTACACCGTCTTGCTCATTGAACACGACATGAGCTTGGTGATGGGAGTGACCGACCGCATTGTGGTGCTCGACTTTGGCAAAGTCATTGCAACGGGTACGCCAAGTGAAGTGCAAGACAACCCTGCAGTGGTTGCTGCGTATTTAGGAGTGCCCGACGATGATGCTTGAGGTGCAAGATCTCCGTGTTGCTTACGGGAAAATTGAGGCATTGAAAGGCATTTCTTTCACTGTCAATGAAGGTGAAATTGTCACACTCGTTGGCGCCAACGGCGCCGGCAAAACCACAACCATGCGCACAATTTCTGGCTTGCGCAACGTGGTGGGCGGCAGCGTTACTTTCGAAGGCAAAGACATCACACAGATGCCCTCGCACGAGCGTGTGAAGTTGGGCATTTGTCAGTCGCCAGAAGGTCGCGGCATTTTCCCAGGTATGACCGTTCGCGAGAACCTTGACATGGGTACCTACACGCGCAAAGACCACAAGTCGAGCGCTAAAGACGCCGACTTTGCGCGTGTGTTGGAACTCTTTCCACGCTTGGAAGAACGCATTACGCAATTAGGCGGGACTCTCTCTGGTGGTGAGCAACAAATGCTTGCCATTGGTCGTGCACTCATGAGCCGTCCACGTTTGTTGCTACTCGACGAACCTTCTATGGGTCTTGCTCCAAAACTCATCGCGCAAATTTTCAACATCATCACCGAAATCAACAAGCAGGGAACAACAGTGTTGCTTGTGGAACAAAATGCAAATACCGCATTAGCTGTTGCAGACCATGGAGTTTTATTAGCGTTAGGTAAAGTTGTATCGGATCAACCTGCTGCAAAAATGCGTGCTGATTCCGCCCTACGAAGTGCGTACTTGGGGTATTGATGAATACTTTTATTAGCACCCTAATTACCGGCACTGCCAACGGAGCAATTTTTGCGTTAGCAGCACTTGGCTTAGTAATTGTGTGGCGCGGTGCAGGAGTTGTTAATTTTGCGCAAATGGGACAAGCCATGTTCACGACCTATATTGCATCGAACTTAATTAATTCTGGAAATTCATATTGGTTGGCTTTTATAGTTGCATTGATATCGGGGTCGCTACTTGGAATGGTCATTGATTTATTGATTATGCGTCCGCTGGCACATAAAAAAAGTTCATCTTCGACCAAAACCCTCGCAGCAACAATTCCAGTTATCGCCTCACTTGGAATTTTGGCGATATTGCAAGCGCTTGCGGGAGTCTTCTGGGCGGGGGAAGAACGCGGATTCCCTACTCCGGTTGATAATTTCTATTTTAAAAATGGTGATGGCACACTCCCATTTTCAGCATTTAATCTTTTTGTAATTGGTGTTGTATTAATAGTCTTGCTTTCACTCACCTACTTTTTCACTCAAACTGGCGTGGGGTTAGGTATGCGTGCCGCTGCGTTAAACCCAGAGGTCGCGAGATTAAGCGGAATCAAAGTAAGCAGAATGC
>ENA-OUVC01001873-OUVC01001873.1-marine-metagenome-genome-assembly--contig:-NODE-1873-length-12124-cov-23.562630_pt1 | contig 12124 bp, 6 predicted proteins | sample MGYA00248622_ERZ508571 | MGnify/ENA primary metagenome ERZ508571 (study PRJEB26236, sample SAMN06267175) | marine metagenome | isolation source: Columbia River Estuary | place: USA:Columbia River... | reverse complement strand
GTCACGCCCTGAACCACGGGAATGTGGTCATGGGTATAGATGTCGCCAGACTTCTTGCCTACGGTATCCACCGCCCAGGTTGAGGGCGTTGCGCCGGAACCCGTGGTTACAATGGGTACAGAAGAAACTTGGTTCAGGTTAACCGGCATGCCATTGACCGTGTATTCACGGGCTTCGATGCCAGTGGCCAGCAAGTACGATTGAACATAGTAGGACGTGTTTTTGCTGTCTTCGAAGAATTGCACCTTCACATCGACCACTACGGTATCACCCGTGGCGTTTTCATGCGTGACGTGGGCCACACCGACGACGGGAATGCCGCTCAAGGCTGCCGCAGTGGGGCCTGAAATGCTCTGGCCCGCGTCGGCGTTGTTGACGTAGAAGTTGGGTACACCACTTGTTGGGAAGGTGGCATTCAAAAGGGTTTGAACGGGCGTCTCCAAGGGATCCCCGGTGTGGGAAGCAAAACCGATGACACGGATGTTGCTGTCGCCGTTTACGTTGTACTTGCGCATTTCCTTGAGCATCAAGGCTGCGCCGTTGGGGCAATACTGGCACCATGTGCCGGTGGTTTCAATGAGGAACGCCTTCTGATCTTCGGTGACCACCAAGTCATCCGTGATATACTTTTCGGGCGTAGGATCTGGCTCGTTCTTGGTGCAACTAGCTAAGGCTAGTGTGGCAAGTGAAAACAGGACAAACTTTTTCATGGTACCTAAAGGGTCTAATTAGAAGGATAAATGTACGGCAAAGGCTCGCACGTCCATAAGGTGAATCGAAGCGGGAGGTGGTCCGATGCGCCGCCGCAATACCTCCCCGCGTAAAAGGTGGCTTGGATAGAGGGGGTGTGATCTTCGTAATGTCTGATTCCAAAGGGGATAGCATGCATTTCCCCGTGCCATTTGGAGGAGTTATGCCGCCACCCGCTGTCCAAAAAGCTCCAGCGAGACCCAAAGGCATAGGTCCCCCACCGCACATGACTGGGCATGCAAGACCAATTGTACGCCTGGAGGTTGGCGCCTAAGAGCCCCTCGGGATGGCTATTGAGGTCGCCGAGTAAAAAGTCCACGTGTGGGTAGGTACGAATGGGCTCCAAAGCCCGAATGCGTTGAGCGATTCGTGGATCCCGTTGGCTGGGCAAGTGGACCCAAAATCCCGATAACGTCTGCCCCGTTTGTTTATGGCAAAAGGCTGTGTAGACAATGTCTCGGCTTCCACTCAAATCGGAAGCGTGGAGAAAATCAATCGAATCCAGTCGCCAGCGGTCCTGTGCATACAAGACCGCCACGTCAATGCCTCGCGCATCGGGACTATCCTGATGGCAGGTCCATATCGCCCATTCCCAGGGTAACTGGCGAACAAGATCCGCCAATACGGTGGCGTTTTCAATCTCACATAGCCCAATAAAATCGGGAGGGGTGGAGCCCGCCGCGGTGCGAAGCCCTTTAGCGATGTGACGGAGTTTGCGATAGTAGCGTTTCGAGGTCCATTCCTTGGAGCCGCTGGGGGTGAAGGCTTCGTCCCTCGTTTGGGGGTCGTCCAGGGTATCGAAGGCATTTTCCACATTCCACCACAGAAGGTGGACACTGTCCTGCACCCCTGCGATCGCCGGTTGCCCCAAAGCGAAAGGAGCGGGCGTCAGGGCCAAGGCCAAAAGCAGTTCAATCGGGGCAGGCATGGAACAAAATTGGGCTACAACCCCCAGCGAGTCGGGAAGAAACGACTGCAATCAGCCATTCAGCCGGACATTCCTCTACAACGTAGCGGAAGGTTCTTGAACCTTAAACAAGCAGGCATCTCCATAGCTCAAAAAGCGGTAGTCTTCGGCCAAGGCATGTGCATAGGCCTCTTTCCAACGCGGTCCGATCGCCGCGGCCACTAAGAGCAGGAGGGTACTCTGGGGCTGGTGAAAATTGGTCATCAATACATCGACCATCCGAAAATGGTAGGGCGGAGCAATGAGGAGCGCTGTCGGGCCCGTGAAGGCCTTTTTCCCGGCCTGTTCCAGGGCCGTCGCCAAGGCCAACAATGCCTCCGATCGGTTCGGCTGAGAGCCATTATTTTGATAGGGGAGCCATTGATCCACCGAGGCGGGAAGCGGGCGACCATGCCATGCCTCACATCCTAACCAATAGAGCGATTCCAGGGTGCGTGCAGCCGTGGTGCCCACCGCCCAGATGGGTCGTCCATCGGCGAGATCCCGAATGGTATCCACCGGCACGTGGAGCTCCTCGGCATGCATTGGGTGGTCGGACATGCGTTCGCTACTGACTGGCTGAAACGTTCCAGCACCCACGTGAAGGCGGACGGGAGTGCGGCGCCACCCCTCCGCTGCCACGGCATCAAGCAGGGCGGTGGTCCAATGCAATCCGGCAGTTGGGGCGGCTACGGACCCTTCCACCCGCGCAAAAACGGTTTGGTACCGCTCTTGGTCTTCTGGTGCAACCAACCGCTGCATGTAAGGCGGTAGGGGAAGTTGTCCTAGATGGGCGAGAAGTTCGGACCACGTTTCGGGACCTTCCCACGTGAATTCCACCAGCGAGGTATCCGCCTCAAAGCCAACTCGGCGGGCTTGAAGGCGATCCATCTCAAGCACCTGATCGGGTTTCCATTTTTTTGAATAGCGCACCTTGCACGCCGCGACGAGACGCCCCGTGGCAGCCATCGCTTGCTCTATGGAGCCTTGGGCTGGATGGAGGTAGAAGAGTTCAAACGGTTTGGCTTCCCCGCGAGGGAAGAATAGCCGAGCCTGCACCACACGAGTTTCGTTCAATACCAGGTGTCCTCCCGTATGAAACCCCATGGCGCGCATGACTTTTGGGAGGTCTGCGACAGAGGAAGAGCCAAAACGTGCCCCATCGAAGGTCAGGAGCTTCGCCGCATCGCGGGGTTCCACGGCAAATTGGGCAATTCGTTCCTCGGGGAGTTCGTAGGTAAAGTCCGCAATGCGGAGCTGGCGGGGATCCATGGCGCAAAGATAGCCGTGGCTTTGGCCTACCTTCGTGATTATGCCCAAAGTCTTTCTGTCGGTCATCAACGATTTGCATTCGGACCAGCGCGTGCACCGAACGTGCATGGTTTGGCAGGAGATGGGCTACGAAGTGGTGCTTTCAGGCCGGAACTACCCCAATCCCGCCCCGCTTGCGCGTCCCTACCGCACCGAACGCTTCACCTGTTTTTTTCACCGAGGGCCTCTCTTTTATCTGGAATTTCAATGGCGCTTGTGGGAAATACTGCGTAGGGAAAAACCAGACGTCTACTTGGCCAACGATCTCGACACGCTTTGGCCCAACGCATACTGGGCGCGCCGCCGTGGTAAGCCCCTCGTGTATGACAGCCACGAGTACTTTTTGGGCGCCCCGGAACTCGAATCCCGCCCCTTCATTCAAAGCCTTTGGCGCTGGGTAGAAAGGCGCTATGTCCCACAGATCACCGCAGGAGTGACGGTCAATGCGTCCATCGCGCAGGCCTACTATGCCGAATATGGGCAGTCGATGGACATCGTTCGGAACGTGCCGCTCTTGCCCCAAGATGGCTTGCCTTTCCCGCCCGCCGGCGACGACCAGCAAGAGTCCCGCCGACTGGCCGCCTGCAAAGCACTGGACCTCCCCACGGACCGCCCCCTCTGGATCCTCCAGGGAGCGGGCATTAACATCGATCGTGGGGCCGAAGAACTCCTCGAGGCCGTCGGCCTGCATCCCAATGCTCTGTTACTCGTCGTGGGTTCCGGCGACGCCTTTCCGCACCTTCAGCGCACGGCCGAAGCCCAGGGCTGGACGGGATCCAAAGTCCGCTTCATTGGCCGCGTACCGCGCGAGGCCTTGGCCCGCTATACCGAAGCCGCCCACCTTGGCTTTTCCCTGGATAAACCCAAAAGTCAGAACTACCGTTGGAGCCTGCCCAACAAACTCTTTGATTACTTCCAAGCGGGCATCCCAGTCATCGCTAGCAACCTGGTTGAAGTCGCCGCACATCTCGGCGCGGCCGGTCGGGTGATTCACGAAACGACGCCGGAAGCGATTCTGAGCGCCGCAAACGAGCTCCTCCAGCCCGAAGTGTACCGTCACGCTGTTCAAGCCGCACAACAGGCGGCCCACCGCTACCATTGGGACCATGAAAAAGATTCTTGGAAGCGTCTGATTCGCCGGCTGCAAGGAGAAAAAACCGTGCACGTCTGGTCCATGGACCGCTTGGAACCGCCCCCCTATGGCGGCACCTTGGAAGTCGGAGGTCAGGTGGAACGCCTCGTGCAATCCGGCTACCAAGTTGTTTTGCACGCCACGACGAAGGCGGCCCTTGCCCATACCCAGGCGCTGACGTTGAGCGAGCACCCGGGCGTTCAGTTCAAGACCTACCCCCGCAACCGATGGGCGATACTTTCGGGGTCTCGGCCCTACATCGTGGGCAGTCGGAGCACTCGGGTGCTTCGTGCGGCCTTGGCCACCGCAAACGGGAAGCACCTTGTGCAGGGAACCCACTTGACCGGGCTGAATTTTCCGGCGGACGCCATCCTGCGTTGGCACAACCCGGAGGCCACGTACTACCGCAGTTTGGGTGCCTATGCAACCGGGCTAAAGCGGGCGTATTTGCGTTGGGAGGCGGCGAAGCTGCTGCGCTGGGAGCGCAACCTAGCCAAACGTTGGCAAGGTCCCGTTTGGGCCCTGACGGCGGGCGATGCTCAGGCCTGGCAAGCATTGGGAGGGCATACTGCCAAGATCGTCCCTCCTCAGAAACGCTTTCCCGGGACGCCCCCCGAACATGGAGCAATGAGAAAGAGTCTCGTGGTTCCGGGGAAATTTTCCGTCGTAGAGAACGAGCGCGCGGCACGCTGGACGGCCGCGCTCCCGGTGGAGGTCATGTGGGCGGGCCATGATTTTTCAGACGAACTGCGCCGCATCGCTGGCGCAAAAGGGGTGCACATTCTCGACCAACCCGATGATGTCGCCATGGCTCGAGCGTTTCACGACGCGGCCATGGTCCTTGTCCATGCCGAACATAGCCTCGGCCTCAAGCTTAAACTCATACAAGCGTTTTACCAGGCGCGCTGGATCGTCGCACATGAAGCCGCGGTGCAGGGTTTGGATTGGACCCCTGACATGGGAATTTTTACCTACCACAGCCCGGAAAGCCTCTCGGAGGCCGTCAACCAAGCCTTGAATACGCCATGGGACGCTCAACGGGCGCAAGCTGTAAGAGCGGCGCGTAGCCCCTGGACCCAGCCCAGCTCGATCGCGACGCTCCTCGATTAAAGGGTGCGCTGTACCGTGCTGCTAATTTGCCCGCCCGCGCATTTCCAGGTGGGATGCGGAAACTTCAAAAGAAGGGCGTAGTCATGGGTGGCCATCAGGATGGTCCGGCCGGAGGCCGAAATTTCTTCCATCAAATGCATGATTTCCTCGCTGGTATGCGGATCCAAATTGCCCGTCGGCTCATCCGCGAGGATGAAGGGGGGATTGTTGAGAAGCGCCCGCGCAATGGCCACGCGTTGCTGTTCTCCCCCTGAAAGCTGGTAGGGCATCTTGTGCTCCTTGGTGGCCATGCCCACGCGTTTCAGCACTTGCTGAATGCGGTCTGCATTTTCAGACTTGGTATGCTGGCCCGTGGCTTGCAGGACAAAATCCAAATTGTCAAAAACAGATCGGTCCATCAAAAGTTGGAAATCTTGGAAGACAATGCCGAGGTTCCGGCGGAGGAAGGGGATATCTCGATCGGGGAGGTTTCTCAAGTCATAGCCCACAAATTCACCTTCGCCGGCCGTCAAAGGCAAGTCTGCGTAGAGGGTTTTGAGCAAGGAGGACTTTCCCGAACCGGTCGCCCCGATCAAATAAATGAAGTCACCTTTGTGCATTTCGAGGCTTACTTGGCTCAAAATCAGGTGGTCACCTTGATAAATATCGGCGTTTCGGAGGGAGAGTATGGGGCTGTTGGAGGCCATAGGCATGGTTTATGCCACAAATTAACAGGATTTTGTTGGTCCGGACTACCTTTATGCTTCCAACAATGATGCGAAGACTTCTCCTTCTTGTATTCTTGGCTGGGGCCGCAGCGGCTCATGGCCAAGCCCCGTTCTCCCATACCACTCCGCAATCGGTTTATGCCGACAGCCGTGGATTGTTTGATCGAGCGCTTTATTCTCCGGCCGCGGAGGGATTTGCGCAGGTCCTTCAACAGGTGGATGCCCAGACCGATTTGGCCGAGCAAGCGGCCTTTTTCAAAGCTATTTGTGCCGTTCGACTCCTCAACCGCGATGCGGGGGACCAAGTCTTGGCCTTTTTGGATGCCTACCCAAGTACGGCCCGCCGAAAAGAAGCCGTGCTCGAGATGGCTGAATATTCCTTCAACCGCCGAAAGTATTCGGACGCCCGCGATTGGTTGCGCCGTTTGGACGGGCTCTACCTGCCCAAAGCCGAGCGCGCGGAGGTGCAATTCAAGCTCGGCTACTCGCATTTCTTGTTGGAGGAATATGATTTGGCCCGGCCCCAGTTGGCTGCCGCCAAAGCGACCAAGTACCCCATTGCCGCTTCGGCCCAGTATTACTACGGGCACATCGCTTATTTGGACACCAACGATGTGACGGCGATGGAGAATTTGGAGCCCTTGCAGAACCACGAAGAGTTCGGCATGGTCGTTCCCTATTACTTGGCCCAAATCTATGCCCGTCAAGGCTTAGACGATAAGCTCTTGAAACTCGGGGAATCCCTGCTGAAAAACGCCACAGCCAAACGCACCCCTGAAATTGCGAAACTGATTGGCCAAAGCCTCTTCAAGAAAAAGCGCTACCCGGAAGCCCTGCCATACCTTGCCATGCACCGTGATTTGGGCGGAAAAATGTCGGCAGACGATTACTACCAGCTCGGGGTGGTCAATGCCCAAACGGGCCGCTACAAAGAGGCCATTCAGGCGCTCAATAAAATCCCATCCAATGTGGGTCAAGTATCGGAATTTGGCCTCTACCTCCTAGCGGAGTGCTACGTAAAAGAAGGGCAATTGGAAGAAGCCCTGAACGCCTTCAAGGCAGTTAGCGAGCGGGCAAAAGATCCGGTTATTCTGGAAGAATCCTCCTTCCAAGCGGCCAAACTGACCTACAAGAGTTCGAGCCCCTTTGGCGATGCCATTGATATGTTCAAACGTTTCTTGAGCGACTTCCCCCAAACGGAACACCGCCGTGAAGCCAATGAATACTTGGCTAATCTGTACATCACCTCCAAGGATTACGGTCGCGCTATGGAGGCTATTGTTCAGACAGGAATGGGCACGATGGCCATGCGCGAAGCCTACCAACGCGTGGCCTACTTCCGCGCCGTGGAATGCTTCCAGATTAGCGATTGGTCCGGTGCACAGGAATACTTCAACAAGTCGTTGGGTTATCCGCAGAATTTGACTTTTGTGGCCTTGAGCCACTTTTGGTTGGGTGAATTAGCCTACCGCAAAGGGGATGCCCAAGAAGCTTTGGCACAATTTGAGTCCTTTCTGAAAACCCCAGGTAGCTACACGCTAACCGAGCGCCCGACGGCCCTCTACAACAAGGCCTACTGCCTGTATAAATTGGATCGCTTGGAAGATGCCTCTGCGGCCTTCCGGGTCTATTTGCAGGATGCCAAGGGCAAGGACCGAAAAATAGAAGATGCCACCCTTCGTCTCGCGGATTTGTACTTCCTGCTGGGCAAGCATGCTTTGGCTCAGGAATACTATGAGAAGTCGGTGCGCCTGGACCCCAAGGGCCGCTATGCGGGCTACGCCACGTTCCAACAAGCCCTTTGTTTGGGCCTTTTGAATAAGGACGTCAAAAAAATGGAGGTCTTGCAGCGATTGTCCATCACATCCAATGAGCAAGACGCCTATGGAGGAAAATATTGCAGTGAGGCGCTGTATGAGCTGGCTCAAACCCATCTGCGCCGAGGAGAAAATGCCGAAGCCGAGCATGATTTCTTGGCCTACATAAGAATGGTGGGAGGGTCGGAGCGGGCCCGTCGCGCCGCCCTCAACATCGCCATTGCCCAACGCAATGATCAACGATTGGATGCAGCCATCTCTACGTTTCAAGAAATCGTCAATAAATATCCCGGAACGCCCGAAGCAAGGGAGGCGATTACCACGGCCCGGAGTGTGTACGACGAGGCGAATCGAATTGACGATTATCTCACGTGGGTTCAGGGGATTGATTTTGCCCAGGTGCGGGCGAGCGAACTTGACAGTGTGGCGTACATGTCGGCCTACGACAAATATGCTTCCAGCAAGTTTGAGGAGGCCATGTCTGGATTTGACCGATATATGAAGCGTTTCCCAGACGGGTTTTTCACGGTAAAAGCCAACCACTATGCCGGGGAATCTGCGCGTCGTCTCAACAAGCCAGATGAGGCATTGGCATATTTCCGCAAGGTGACCCAAGCACCTGTGGGCGAGCACCACATCAATGCGTGGACGTGGATCTTGCGTATCGTATCGGCTCGAAAGAATGCCGACGAAATGCTGATTGCGGCTGAATCTGTCCTTGCCTTGAGCGATGATGCCAGCCTACTTCGCGAAGCCAATGTGGCCATGATGCGGGGACACCAAGCCTTGAAGCACCTCGAAGTGGCCTACGGCTATTCGGAGGTGGTGGCTGCCGACGAACGCAACAGCCCTGAAATTCGAACGGAAGCCAAAGCGAACGTAGCGCGTGACGCGATGACCATGGCCATGGGCCCACGCGCCCGCAAGGCAGACTTCCTTGCTTCGTGGGGAGAGGATAGTATCAATGGCGCAGAGTGGCAATGGATAACCAAGTCCCTCAGTGCTTACGGAGACTTGAAGAAAAATGGTCCGGCGGTTTTGCAGGCGGAAGCATCCTACTACGAGGCCTTGATTTTGTACTTGTATGGATCGCATACGGCCTCCAATGAGGAAATCTTTTGGCTCATTGACAACCTGCCCGGTCAAGGCGAATGGCGCTTCAAAGCCTTGCTGATTTTGGCCCACAACTACGCCGCTTTGGACGATGTGTTCCAAGCGAACTATACCTTGGACTTCATCATCGCGGAGAACTTCATCGCCGAAACGGTGGAGCAAGCGAAGGTCTTCCAAGCTATTTTAAACAGCCCCGCGGAAGATGCGGCGGGTCCTGATGAAGAAACCATCTCCGAAATGCCCACCCTCCCATGAAACGTATTCTCGTCTCAATTTTTACGCTGACCACAGCCCTTATTTGGGCGCAGCCAGTTATGAATGGCCTGGAAATTTCGGTGACCGAAAAATACAATGCTCAAGTGGCAGAGGGCATTAAAATCACAGGACAGCCCAATGTCATGGATACCACGGTCGAGAAACTGCCCGTGGCCATCAGTGTGCGGAACCGCACATGGGTGCCCGAACCGCGCTTGGAGGTTATCCCTCCATTGAAAATTTCCCGCGCTCGCCTCGAGCGCCTTCCTGCGAATACGGTCCACATGTCTCTTGGGAATTATGCAACGGCCGATGTGGGTTTTGCCTTGGGCAATGCGCGTTCCGATCTTCAGCGATGGGGGGTGCAGGGCCAGCATTTCTCGACCCAAGGGGGCTTCAAGGCCAACGATATGGCGGGTCAACCGTTCAACGTATACAACCGAACAACGTGGATGGAAAACGGGCTCTCCGGGCAGTATGCGCGTATTGTCGGTCGCGGTCGATTGAGCACCGAAGCGTCCGCCGACTGGAACCGGTATGCTTTTTACGGTACCCCTTTGACGGCCAACAATGCGGCGGACACCGCCTCCGCCGCTCCGGGCCGATGGACCCAAGATTACCAAGTTGGACTGTCTTACCGCCAAAGCCGCATGCGTCGGAAGCAAATCTTTCACGGGGCGGAGCTCACGGGCCACCATTGGATTGACCAAGGTGGTCGTCAAACGGAAAGCGGTTTGGCCGCCGGCGTAGACTGGCGATTGCCCGTCCAAGATGTCTTCTTGGAACTGCCCATACACGGGTCTTGGAACCATCTGATGCAAACGGCAAACCGGGATAGCCTGGGACTGCCTGTGGGCCCTTTGGACTATTGGTCCGCACAGTTCTCTCCTGCGGTTTCCGATAGTGTGGGTTCCATCTACTTCCGAGTGGGCTTGAACGCCATATTTACGGGCCAAGGAAGCACCTGGGACAAGCCCTACTTGCCCCCGGTCGTTCACCTCGAGTTCCCCTTGGTCAAGCACGTGCTGAATCTGTATGCAGGCCTGGAAGGGTCTGCCGACAATGGGGGCATGCGCGCTCGGGTCGAAGCCATGCCCTTCCTGAGTGAGGCAGCACAGTATGAAGCGGTGCGCCAAGCCTCCCTTTATGCCGGGGCTTCCGGACGCTTGACCTCGACCATTGGCTACCGATTTGGTATTCGTCAACGTTCGTTTGCCAACTACGCCATGTACACGCGAAGCTTCGAGGGCTGGCAGTCCTCGGCGGACAGTGGCCGATTTGGCGTGGAATATGTGGGCGTGAAGATGCTCGAACCCTCTGGGGAATTGAGCTTTCAAAACGGCCTTGGTTGGGAGGTCCGCGCCTTTGCCACCTTGAGAACGGCCACCCGCTTGGATGGGGGCACCGTGTACCACGTTCCCTCGTCCGAAATCGGCGGCCAAGCCTTTTTCAATTTGAAGGATAAGATTCGCTTTGAATCCACCATCATATACCGCGGAAGCCGCATGGCACAAGGGCAAACAGGGGATGAAACGCTGCCCGCTTTTCTCGATGGTCGACTGAGTGCGGTCTACACGTACAACAAGCAATTGAACGCCACGTTCAAGGTGGACAATCTCTTCCACAGCCGCACGACGTGGTGGACGGGCTATCCGGTTCAGGGAATTCGAGCAAATTTGGGCCTGGTTTACAAGTTTTAAGCCGAAATATCCCATCTATCACCTGGGCGCGAGAAATGCGCTCATGTTGAAAAAAATGTTGATAAACGGGCCGGTTTTTCTTCTCGGTACACCCCTAGGAAAAGTGCTGAAGTTATCTTTGTGGGATAGACATTTTTACCCCCACACAACATGAGTGAAGCCAAGAATTACGGCGCCGATAGTATTCAGGTTCTCGAAGGCCTCGAAGCCGTCCGCAAACGTCCTGCGATGTACATCGGGGACGTGGGTCAGAAAGGACTCCACCACTTGGTCTATGAAGTTGTCGACAACTCCATTGACGAAGCGCTTGCCGGACATGCTACCTCGGTTCAGGTTACCATCAACGAAGGCAACTCCATTACGGTGAAGGATGATGGTCGGGGAATTCCCGTGGCCTTGCACACCAAGGAGAATCGTTCGGCCTTGGAAGTCGTAATGACCGTCCTCCACGCAGGAGGCAAGTTTGACAAGGATTCCTACAAGGTTTCTGGTGGTCTGCACGGGGTCGGTGTATCCTGTGTCAATGCCCTGTCGACGCACCTTGAAGTCCGTGTCCACCGCGATGGCAAAGAATACATGCAGGAATACTCCATCGGGAAGCCCTTGTATCCGGTGAAAGAGGTGGGTAATTCGGACTACCGCGGCACGATTGTCACGTTCCAGCCGGATGCGAGCATCTTCTATGAGGCCACCTACCAGTATGACATTTTGGCCGCACGTCTGCGTGAGTTAGCTTACCTCAATCGGGGTATACGCATTCAACTGACGGATGACCGCGACAAGGATGAGCAAGGCGTGGCACGCACCGAAGAATTTCATTCGGAGGGAGGCTTGCGCGAGTTCGTGGTCTATGTGGACCAAAACCGCGAGGCGCTGATTCCCGAGCCGATGTACATGGAGGGCGAGATCGAAGGGATTCCCGTCGAAGTAGCCATGGCCTATAACACGAGCTATGCGGAGAACATTCACTCCTACGTCAACAACATCAACACCCATGAAGGAGGTACCCACCTCGCTGGTTTCCGCCGTGCGCTAACCCGTACCTTGAAGAAGTATGCCGATGAGAGCGGCATCTTGACCAAGGAAAAAGTGGAAGTGGCGGGGGATGACTTCCGTGAAGGACTCACCGCGGTCATTTCTGTCAAGGTCATGGAACCTCAGTTTGAGGGCCAAACCAAGACCAAATTGGGCAACTCCGAAGTATCGGGTGCGGTGGACCGCATCGTCGGCGAAATGCTGACCAACTATTTGGAAGAGCACCCCAACGAAGCCCGCATCATTGT
>ENA-OUVC01001872-OUVC01001872.1-marine-metagenome-genome-assembly--contig:-NODE-1872-length-12128-cov-3.075098_pt1 | contig 12128 bp, 10 predicted proteins | sample MGYA00248622_ERZ508571 | MGnify/ENA primary metagenome ERZ508571 (study PRJEB26236, sample SAMN06267175) | marine metagenome | isolation source: Columbia River Estuary | place: USA:Columbia River... | reverse complement strand
CTCGGTTTATTAATCGGCGCTATTTTGGGTGTGGCATTGGATCAACCCTCCGCCGGATTGGTTATCGGTATGGCTATCGGCAGCATGATCGCGGTGGTGATATGGTTGTTTGATCGTAAACGAAGCACATAAGGGTCAGAAAAATGTGGAAGCATGTTCGCAACATTACGTTGATATTCATTGCGTTGGCGCTTGCTGGCGTCTGGTACATTACGCGCCCTGACGTCGCGCAATTGCCGTTGGATGCAGTGACCGGGCCTAAGCCCAACATCACTGAGGGCCGCGAACAGATTTTCCCGACCATTAAGGTTGCCGAGGTTGACCGCTGGAAAGCCGGCGAAGCACCAATCGCTGCGCCGGGTCTGGTTGTCGAGCGCTTTGCAGAAAGTCTCGACCATCCCCGCAACATGTATGTCTTGCCCAATGGTGATGTTCTGGTCGCTGAAACAAATTCCCCGCCGCGCGAAGTTGGCGGTATTGAAGGCTTCGTCATGAAATGGCTGATGGGCAAGGCTGGCGCGGGCGTGCCGTCTGCCAACCGCATCACATTGCTGCGTGACGCCGATGGAGATGGCAAAGCGGAGTTGAAAACACCGTTTCTGACGGGGTTGAACTCGCCATTTGGCATGGTGCTGATCCGCGATACTTTGTATGTCGCGAACACCGATGGATTGATGGCCTTTCCTTACAAGACAGGCGACACAAAGATTACCGCGAAGGGCAAAGAGCTTACAAAGTTTAATGCACAAGCGCCAAACAACCATTGGACGCGCAACTTGGCTGCATCGCCCGATGGTAAGAAGATTTACATATCGGTCGGGTCAAACAGCAACATTGCTGAACATGGGATAGAATCCGAAAATGGCCGCGCGATGGTGTTCGAATATGACATCGCGAAGGACAAGAAAATTCCATATGCCATCGGTTTGCGTAACCCCGTTGGCCTCGATTGGGATAGCCGTGGGCGCCTGTGGACGGTGGTCAACGAACGCGACATGCTTGGGTCGGATATGGTGCCCGATTATCTTGCCCTTGTGGAATTTGGTGCCGATTATGGATGGCCGCAGCATTATTGGGGTGGCTACACCGATCATCGCGTTTCACCACCAAAGCCAGAAAAGCGGGAATATGAACGCCGCCCTGATTATGCCTTGGGCGCGCATACCGCTCCCTTGGGCCTTGCCTTTGGCTATACGGGTAAATTGGGTGCTGGACTGACCGATGGTGCGTTTGTTGCGCGCCATGGCTCTTGGAACCGCAAGCCCGTGTCTGGCTATGATGTGATCTTCGTGCCCTTTCCAAAAGGCGAGCCTGCCGGAAAGCCGGTCAACATTTTGACTGGGTTCCTGGACAAAGACGGCAAAGCGCAGGGGCGGCCGACGATGCTTGTCATCGCAAAGGACGGTTCGCTTTTGGTCAGCGACGATGTGGGCAATATTGTTTGGCGGGTTCGGACGAAAAGCTAAATCCGTCGGCCCGCGCGGCCAGCAAGTTCCACTGTGTAATGCCATGCTATGCGGCCTGACCGGCCGCCACGGCTTTGCGCGAAACTTAAGGCATCGGCCTCGTCCCAATCGAGGTCGAAGTGCGCCGCGTAACTGCCAACCATTTTCAGATAGGCATCCTGATCGGGATATTGAAAACCGAGCTTAAGGCCAAACCGGTCAGCCAGCGCTAAGCTATCATCCACCGCATCACGTCCGCCAGTATCTGGATCCGCGCCATTTTCTCTTTCGACGATGTTCCGGCGGTTCGATGTCACGCACAAGCGGACATTGTTCGGGCGGGCTTCAACGCCGCCTTCAAGCAGCGACCGCAACAGGCGGGCGCTTTGGTCATTGGGCTCGAAAGAAATGTCGTCCACGAACAACAGATATCGGCGGCCTGATGCGGCAAGCTCGTCGAATAATGCAGGCATGCTGGTGATTTGGTTCGCCGCCGCCTCGACAAGCGCAATGAAGAAGCCTTCTTCTTGCAACGCCGCGACCACCGATTTGACCAGCGCGGATTTCCCCATGCCGCGTGCGCCCCATAAAAGGACGTCATGCGCTGCAGCACCTGAAGCATGCCGCCTGCTGTTTTCGATCAGGTCGGCTTTTTGCCGGTCGATACCAACGATAAGGTCAAGCGGCAGTGGCTTGAAATCATGCACCGGCGCCAATGCCGTGCCGTTCCAATGATAGGCCGGATGGGACGATAGGTCCGTCGGTGGCGCAGGCGGCGGTGATAGCCGCTCCAGCGCCTCAGCAATGCGTTTGAGTGTGTGCTCGTTCAAGCCGCCAAGTCCTCGGCATCCAATGCGTAGAGCAAGTCGGCACCGGCCATCGCGCTGCCTTTGAAAGCAAAGGCTTCGGGAACCATGATGTCCAGATAATAACGGCAGGCGACAATTTTGGCCTTTAGGAACGGGCTCGTATCTCCCGCGTCGATTTCTGTTTGTGCCGCCCGCAATTGCTTCAGCATCAGCCAGCCTGCAGTCACGACGGACATCATGTTGGTGTAGGCGTAACTGCCGGCGAGACGATCATCCACGCTTGCGCCCAACATATATTCGGTCACTTCAGCGCAGGCTGCGCTCAATGCCGAAAGACCCGGTTGGTCGGTGGCGTCTTGCGAAATGGCCGCGAGATGATTCCGAATGACATCACCGCCTTGCATCGCGAGTTTACGCCCGACGAGATCGGCGGCCTGAATGCCGTTGGTTCCTTCATAAATCGCGGCAATACGGATATCGCGATAAAACTGGGCTGCGCCGGTTTCCTCAACAAAGCCCATTCCGCCATGCACCTGAATACCCAGCGAGGCGATCTCGCTGCCCATGTCGGTGCCGTAGGTCTTGGCCAGCGGCGTCAGCAGATCAACCATGTCCTGAGCCCCAGCCTCACCAAGTGTGGCGCGGTCAACATATCCGGAGGCCAGATAGAGCAAGGCTCGTATTGCTTGCGTGCCCGCTTTCATGCGGAGCAGCATGCGGCGGACATCAGGATGCTCGACAATCGCGACGGACTCGCGCGACGGTCCGCTTGCTTTGGCCGATTGGACACGTTCACGGGCAAACCAGATGGCTTTTTGCGTTGCCGCTTCGGCAATTTGAACGCCTTGCAACCCTACGTTTAGCCGCGCGTTGTTCATCATCGTGAACATCGCACGCATGCCGCCGAATTCAGGGCCGATCAGTTCGCCAATACATTCACCCTCTTCACCAAAAGCGAGAACGCAGGTTGGGGAGGCATTGATGCCCATCTTATGTTCGATCGATACGACCTTGATATCATTCGCTTTGGTAAAGCTACCATCCTCTGCGACCTGATATTTCGGGACCAGAAACAGCGAGATACCCTTGGTTCCAGCAGGGCCATCCGGCGTGCGGGCCAGCACGAGATGGACGATATTTTCGGCCATATCATGGTCGCCAAAGCTGATATATATTTTGGTGCCTTTGATTTGGTAGGTGCCATCGCCGCGCGGTGTTGCGGTTGATTTCAGCGCGCCGACATCGGAACCTGCCTGAGGTTCTGTCAGGTTCATCGTGCCAGACCATTCGCCGGTTGATAGTTTTGGCAGGAACATGTGTTTTTGCCGGTCTGACCCATGGTGGTTGATGGCTTCGATCGCGCCAACCGACAAGATCGGGCACAAGGCAAATGCCATGTTCGCCGCCCCCAAAGAATCCAGCGCAACAGTCGCCATCGAAAATGGCAGACCCTGGCCACCGAACGCCGACGGTGCGTTTATCGAGCCCCAGCCATTGGCGACATAGGCTTTGTATGCCGCTACAAAACCTTCGGGCATGACGACTTTGCCGTCTTTCAAACGCGCACCAACGGTGTCGCCTATCCGGTTGAGTGGCGCAAATTCGCCCTCGGCAAAGGCGCCAATGCCTTCCACAATCGCGTGCACCATATCGGGGGTGGCATCGGCGAAGCGTTCATGTTGCGACAAGGCTTCGATACCTACGATATGCTTCAGGACAAATGCTTGTTCAGTAACGGGTGCAGAAAAGGCCATGATCAATAAAAAATCCTGTTAAATCGTGTCGACCAAGGCCTATAGCCGCGAATGATGTTTGGCTCAAATACCTTGGGGAATGGCTGGGTCCTGCCCGCTGATGACGCTGCAATAACGGCGGCGATGGAGCTTTTGCGTTCCGGTCAAATCGTCGCGATTCCCACCGAGACGGTATATGGCCTCGCGGCGGATGCCAGCAATGCCGATGCTGTGGCCAAAATTTATGCGGCAAAGGGGCGTCCGGACTTTAATCCATTGATTGTGCATGTTGCCGACCAATCGGCCGCCGAAAACTTGGCTGAATTCAGCCCGATGGCACATCAACTGGCACAGGCATTTTGGCCGGGGCCGCTTACGCTGGTGCTACCGCTCCGGCCTGACGCCGACATTGCCGGCGCCGTCACGGCTGGGTTGCCGACAATTGCATTACGATGCCCCGCCCATCCCGTCATGCAGGCACTGCTTAAAAAAACCGGCCTGAACATTGCCGCACCGTCCGCCAATAAAAGTGGCGGTATAAGCCCGACCCGTGCCGAACATGTGCTTGCGGGGCTTGGCGGTGCGGTTCCGATGATCTTGGATGGAGGGCCTTGTTCTGCAGGGCTTGAATCCACGATTGTTGCCGTACGCGAACATGGTTGGCAAATATTGAGGCCGGGGCCCGTCACCGCGGCGGATATTGAGCGGGTTCTAGGGACGAGCCCCCTGGCGGCATCGGGCGACAATATTGAAGCGCCCGGGCAATTGGCGAGCCATTATGCACCGTCAAAGGCTGTGCGCCTAAACGCGATCCAGCAAGAGCCCGGCGAGTGGCACATCGGGTTCGGGGCAATTGAGGGCAATGATAATTTGTCCGCTTCAGGAGACCTCGCGCAGGCCGCAGCCAATCTGTTTGACGCACTGCACAGGGCCGATGCGAGCGCCGCATTATCCATATCGGTCGCGCCGATACCGCACGAAGGGATTGGCGTTGCGATTAACGACCGGCTGCAGCGGGCATCTATCCGGTGAAGTGGGCTGCGGGCATCCTGTTGAGTCCGTCGAACTAGAAAAATCAGTTGCATATCAGGATGCTATTTCATCCCAGCGCGCTTTCGCCTATCAGGTGGTTTATAGCAGTGCAGGGGAGAGCAAATTGCCTACATCGAAGAGATTTTTGATTGGGCTTTTGCCGATCGTTGCACTTGCCGGCTGTGGCGAGGCACCGGACAGCAAAAAGGCTGCGGTCGAAACAGCGCAGGTTGTGCGCGTGTTCACCGTGGAAAAGGAAAGCCTTCAGCGTGAAATTAGCGCGGTCGGAACGGTGCGGTATCGGCGCGAAACGCCGTTGGGCTTTACCACCCCTGGAAAAGTGGCCGTTGTTCGCTTTGAAGAAGGCGACTTCGTCAAGCGTGGCGCATTATTGTCGGCATTGGATTCCACGACTGTTGGCGCTGACGTAAGCGTGTCCGTCGCTGAACGGGATCGTGCACGCGCAGAGTTTGAACGCGTGCGTTCATTATATGCGGATGGCTGGATAACCAAAGCGCGTTATGAAGCGGCAGACGCTGCGGTCAAAGCCGCCGACGCACGCGTCCGGCAGGCTGGCTTTGCGCGCAGCACGGCGCAGCTTTATGCGCCATCAAGCGGCGTCGTCCTGCAACGCAATGTCCAGCCGGGACAAGTCATCGCCGCCGGTATGCCAGCGCTTATTCTGGGTGAAGCCGATGATGGCTTTGTCTTTCGCGTACCCATAGTCGACCGTGACGCGTCAAAATTGCGCGTGGGCATGACGGCGGACATCATGATTGAGTCAGCGGGTGAAGGGCCTGTTTCTGCCACCATTTCGGAAATCGATGGACGCGCGAATGAGGCAACGGGGGCCTTCACCGTGCAATTCCGGCTGCCCTCGCGCGCAAATTTGCGTTCGGGACAAATTGGAACGGCCAATATTAAGCTCCCTGCTTTGGAAAGCGGCGACCTGCTGCAGATTCCAGCTACCGCATTGTTCGGCGTCCGCACCGGAGAAGGCCTGGTATATGTTGTCGCAAAAAACAATCGCGTCGAAACGCGCAATGTCGCGATTGAACGTGTGTCTGACACATTCGTCACTGTGTCCGGCGGCATAAAGCCCGGGGACAAGATCGTAACGTCGGGGCTCGAAAAATTGCGAACGGGATCGCCCGTGCGCATTATTGCGACGCAGCCTTAGCATATGCATGTCGCCGAAATAGCCATCCGCCGGTGGCAACTGACCTTAGTGCTTTTTACGCTGCTGTGCGCGCTTGGATTCTCCGCATTCCAGCAGGTGCCACGCGCGGTTGATCCGCATTTTTCGATGCCTGTCGTATCGATCGTTGCTGCGCAGCCGGGGGCGGATGCAGCGGAAATTGAGCAGACGATTACCAAGCCAATCGAAGAGTTGGTTCAGGGCCTTGAAGACGTCCAAAGCGTAAATTCGACCAGCAGCGATGGTAACGCCGTCATTCGAGCGGAATTCGACTGGTCGGGCGACCCTGACCAATATTTCAACGACACCGTTCGCGAAGTGACGGCCATCCGCAGCCAACTTCCGGCCGATCTGCAAAAGCTGCAGTTCGAGAAAATTCGAACGACGAATGCATCCATTCTGCAAATCGCTCTGCTGAGCGAGACCGCCAGTTGGTACCGCATGGAAAAATATGCGCGGGATATCAGCGAGGCATTGGGGCGGTACAAGGAAGTCCGGCAGTCTGAAATTTATGGGCTGCCCCAACCCGAAATAAGCGTCGCGATCAACCCGGGGCGTTTGGCCGAGCTGCGCATTCCCGCAAACGCCGTGGTCGACGCAATCCGCCTGGCCGGCGCCGATGTTCCCGCAGGTGCAGTCACTAGTGGCGCACGCCGTTTTAACATCGAAGCAGGGGGCGCGTTTCGCGACCTTGATAGAATACGCAATTTGCCCATCCGCACCAATGATGGGACCTTATTGCGCGTCGGCGATGTCGCGGACATTAAAATGGGATCGGCGGAACAGCGCGTAAAGGTCAGCCATAATGGCCAGCGCGGGGTATTTATTTCGGCCAACCAAAAACAGGGCACCGATGCGACCAAGCTTCGGAACCGTTTAATCCAAGAGCTTGAGATTCAAAAGAAGCTGCTTCCGCCCGATATAAAGGCTGTCGTTCAGTTTGATCAGAGCCGGGATATTCGCAAGCGTCTCGCAGAACTTGCGCGCGATTTTACGCTGGCGCTGTTTTTGGTGCTGATCACGCTGCTGCCCTTGGGCTGGCGCGCCTCGGTGATTGTCATGATATCTATCCCGCTATCGGTTGCTTCGGGGTTGCTGGCGATTTCGGCATATGGATTTAACCTTAGCCAGCTTGTGGTCGCGGGCTTCATTTTGACGCTTGGTTTGTTGGTCGACGATTCGATTGTCGTTGTCGAAAACATCGCGCGACATTTGCGGATGGGCAAAGGCAGAAGCGAAGCTGCTATCGATGGCACCAAAGAAATCACCATGGCCGTTTTGGGCTCAACGGGTGTTTTGGTGTTTGCCTTCCTTCCGCTGTTCTTTTTGCCGGAGGGCGCGGGCAAATTCACCCAGAGCTTTATCGCGACAATCGTGTCGACGATTACCGCCTCGATGATCGTATCGCTAACAATTGTGCCGTTCCTTGCCAGTCGTATCTTGAAGCGCGACGAGCATGAGGGCGGCAATCCGTTACTTCAGTGGCTGATGTTAAAGATTGACCGATTTTATCATCCGATGCTGCATTGGGCACTCGATAGGCCGCGGCGTTCGGTGTGGGGCGCCCTTGCGGTCACCTGCGCGGCATTTCTCTTCATCCCTTTGCTGGGTTTTAGCTTGTTTCCAAATGCGGACACGTCCTATTTCCGCGTCACGGTGGAAGCGGAACAAGGCGCCAGCGTTGCAGAAACGGGTCGCATCGTGCGCCAAGTTTCGGAGATTTTGAAGACCGAGCCCGCGATAAAAGTGCGTGCGGAAAATGTCGGCGCATATAATCCGCCTGTCTTTTACAATGTTTTCCAACGCGGCGAAAACCCGACCCATGGCGAAGTATTGGCTATCATGGACAATTGGGAGGGCTCCAAATCCCGCGCAATGGTCGACCGGCTGCGCAAGAAATTCGACGAGATATCTGGCGCGCGCATTAAGCTGGTCTTGTTCCAAAATGGCGCGCCGATAAACGCGCCCGTTGAATTCCGGGTATATGGGCCCGACCAAAACGAGCTCAAACGTATCGCCGCCAAAATGGAGTTGGCGCTCCGCGAAACCCCTGGGGCCCGAGACATCAACAATCCCGTCGCTTTTGACCGCATTGACCTTGATATACGGGTCGATGACGCAAAAGCAGCCCTGTTGGATGTGCCGGCAGGCGCCGCACGCCGTGCGGTCCGACTTGCCATCAGCGGTGAGCGTGCTGGCACATACCGGGACGAGGAAGGCGACAGCTATCCCATCATTGTGCGGCACCCCCTAACCGATACCCAGCCCATATCGGCGTTGGAATCCATCTATGTGTCCAACCGAAGCGGGCAGGCTGTTTCATTGGCTGAAATTTCCAATCCGACCTTGGAATCAACGCCGGCTGCAATTTACCGTTATAATCTACAACGCAACGTCAGCGTGACCGCGCAGGTGTCCGACGGTGCGGTGATTTCCAAGGTGAACTTGGACGCGCAGAAGAAGATGGACGCCATTCCGTTGAAGCCCGGATATAGTATCGCGGTCGGCGGTGAGGCGGAAAAAATCAACGAGACATTTGCCGGTTTTGGCCCGGTCGTCATCGTTGCCCTATTTAGCATTTTCGCCATTCTGGTGGCCGAATTTGGCCGGTTCAAAGAGGCATTGGTTGTCGCGGGCGTCATTCCATTGGGTACGTTCGGTGGTATCATCGCGCTTCTTGTTACTGGCAATAATCTCTCGTTCTTGGCAGTGATTGGTTTTATCGCGCTCATCGGGATCGAAATTAAAAACTCGATCCTGCTGGTCGATTTCACCAGCCAATTGCGCGCCAGCGGCTATGCGCTGCGTGAAGCCATTGAAAAGGCCGGAGAGGTCCGTTTTCTTCCGGTGCTGCTGACATCGGTAACGGCCATTGGCGGACTTATGCCACTCGCGCTTTTTGGGGGTAGTCTTTACGGGCCATTGGCGATCGTATTGATCGGGGGGTTGATTTCGTCGACTGTGCTATCACGTATCGTCACACCAGCCATGTATCTGCTGGTGGTACGCGGGGATGTCGCGAAGGCGCCAGATTCCATTCAAGTTCAAGGATAAGCACATGTCACATGATGAAGCGATTTTCGCCGGAGGTTGTTTCTGGTGCACCGAAGCTGTTTTTGGCCAATTGACTGGCGTGCACAGCGTGCAAAGCGGATATATTGGTGGGACCACGGTTGACCCCACATATAAAGAGGTTTGCGGCGGTCAAACGGGGCATGCAGAAGCTATCCGCATTGCCTTTGATGCCGAAGTCATCAGCTATGCCGATTTGCTGGAGATATTTTTTGCAACGCATGATCCGACGCAATTAAACCGTCAGGGGAATGACGTCGGGACGCAATATCGGTCGGCCATTTTTCCGTTGAACGATGATCAACGTGCGACCGCTGAAGCAGGCATTACGAAAGCCGCGGCGGACTGGCCAGCGCCTATCGTCACCGCGATTGAAGGTCCTGCGACTTGGTATCCTGCAGAAGATTATCATCAGGAATATTGGGAGGGTGAAGGCCAGCGGAACGCATATTGCCTGGCCGTCATTCCGCCCAAATTAGCAAAGCTGAAAAAGGGATTTGCCGAACGGATCGCCGGTTCAGCATAGACAATCGCAATCGGAGCGCTAAGCATAAGTCATGCCCCATAAACCTGTTCGAAAAGCTATATTTCCTGTCGCTGGTCTTGGCACCCGCTTTTTGCCAGCGACAAAGGCCATTCCAAAAGAAATGCTGCCGATCGTCGACAGTCCGCTCATCCAATATGCGGTCGATGAGGCGCGTGAAGCGGGTATCGAGCAGATGATATTCGTGACGGGTCGCTGTAAGAGCGCAATTGAAGACCATTTCGATATCGCGTTCGAACTTGAGCATACAATGTTGGCGCGTGGCAAAGACACATCGGTGTTGGCGAGCTCACGCCTGACACCCGGCAACTGCGTGTATGTTCGGCAACAGGAACCATTGGGCCTTGGGCACGCCATCTGGTGCGCGCGCGACATCATTGGCGATGAGCCCTTCGCCATATTCCTTCCCGATGAATTTATGCATGGCTCGCCGGGATGTATGAAGCAGATGGTTGACGCCTATCAGAACATTGGCGGCAATGTTATCAGCGTGCTTGAAGTGCCCCGCCACGCGGTATCCAGCTATGGCGTTATTGCGCCCGGCGAGGCACGCGGCGCGATTACGGAGGTGCTTGGTCTCGTTGAAAAGCCGAAGGTTGAGGACGCGCCATCGAACCTGATCGTTTCGGGTCGCTATATCCTTCAGCCCGAAGTGATGCATATTCTGGAAGGCCAAGAAAAAGGCGCTGGCGGTGAGATCCAGTTGACCGATGCCATGGCGCAGATGCTCGGTAAGCAACCTTTCCATGCCGTCACATTTGACGGAAATCGTTATGACTGCGGATCAAAAGTAGGTTACATCGAAGCCAACTTGGCTGTAGCGTTGCAGAGAGTTGATATGGCAGACGAAGTTCGCGCAATTGCTATCAATTTGTTAAAATAGGCCTGTTGTGCGAGATATTGGGGGGTTCGAAATGCGTTTGATTGTTTGTGCTTTGCTGTGTGTGCTCCTCCAAGGATGCGTTGCTTCGATCGTGTCCAATGTTACGAACGCACCGATGAAAGCCGTTTCAAAGACGTTAGATGTTTTGACGACCAGTCAATCGGAAGCTGATGAAAAACGCGGCCGTGAAATGCGTAAACGCGACGAAGCTCTTGGTAAGCTCAGCCGTAAACGTGCCAAGGAGAATAAACGCTGTGCCGACGGTGATCGAGGCGCCTGCAAAAAGGCAGCGGACCTGAGCGAACAGATTGAGCGGGAAAAGAATCGCGCGCGGTAAGCGTATTTGTCTGCCAACCGGTAATGGCTGTCGACCAACAGCCAATTTGCATCAAAACTTTGTATCTCGTCGATTGCTAAGCTTTTTGGTCGAACGCAGCTTTCGCCCAAGGCCTGCGGTCCGTTAAGGCACCGGCATAGACCGATGGGGAAGATGCCCGCGGGTCTCGTGGAGGGTTAATGCGCGTTTTTGAACTACGTCTGGCACTGTTGACGTCGGCTATGGCTGTGATGGCTGTACCGTCTCAAGCTGTTGCCAATGACAGCGCCGCAAATGCCGAGGCATCTTCAGTTCGGGCCGGCAGCCGGCAATTCACGCCCGATTTTTTCACGACTTACGCCCCCGTTACTGCGCTGGATATGGTGAATCGCATCCCGGGATTTTCCATCAGTGAAGGTGAAGGGCGTCGTGGCTTTGGCGAAAATGCCGGTAATGTTCTGATCGACGGAGATCGGCCATCCACAAAATCCGATGACATATGGACGATGCTGTCCCGGATTCCGGCAAGTCAGGTCGAATATATTGAGTTGTCTGAGCAGGCGGGCGCGGACACCGAAACGCAGGGGCAGGGACAAGTCATCAATATCGTCCGTAAGCGGACTGCTAAGGTCAACGGCACCTATGAAGGGACGATCATCGCTGGAACCCGCTATGGGTTCCAGCCATCATTGAACGCGTCGGCAACGCTGCGGCGGGGCGAAACAAGCTATGAACTGAACGTGTCATCTTATTCTGAACGGGTCTACGGATTTGGCCCCGAAGATTTTAAGACGGGATCGGCTGTCTTGCTGGAACGGCGCTATTACAATGGCAAGGGCGGATATGACCAAGCTGCCCTTGGTGATTTCAGCCTGATCCACGATCTACAGGCGGTGTTCAGCCATCCCTACGACGAGCTATCCCAGGAGGTGGAGGCGCGCTACGACCGCTTGAGGCCAAGGGAATTCTTCAACGCCGGAGGCGTCTCCCACTACAGCTGTTCGTCTTGAGCTGATTGGTCCTGATCTGATTCGTCCTGATCTGATTCATCCAGATCAACCACGCTTGATTGCCTCGACAATCAAGCCGATTCGTT
>ENA-OUVC01001869-OUVC01001869.1-marine-metagenome-genome-assembly--contig:-NODE-1869-length-12139-cov-2.933676_pt1 | contig 12139 bp, 6 predicted proteins | sample MGYA00248622_ERZ508571 | MGnify/ENA primary metagenome ERZ508571 (study PRJEB26236, sample SAMN06267175) | marine metagenome | isolation source: Columbia River Estuary | place: USA:Columbia River Estuary... | reverse complement strand
CGGTAGCTCAGTCGGTAGAGCAAAGGACTGAAAATCCTTGTGTCGCCGGTTCGATCCCGGCCCACACCACAAAGCCTGATAATTAAGAAAGTTCTTAATTATCAGGCTTTTTTGTTTATAAAAAATAGCAAATATGTGAAAGACAAAGAAGCCTAGCCGGGAATGTTAAGCGCTTTTTGTACGAAGTACATAATTTGCATGATTTGGTCAATGAAAACAGGGGGTTATTCATAAAAGATTAGCCTAAAAGAAAGTTTTCTGTTTTAAATGTGATATTCTGCTTAGGTTGTATCTTTAGGAATATTATATTTAGATTATATGAAGATTATATAACTGTTAAAGTATTGAAAATCAAATAATAATGTCACATTTTATTTTACCCGTCACCATCGATTCTAGAAAAGTTGTTTTTTTAGATATTAAACAAAATTCGACAAACGATTTGTTCCCCAATAAAGTAGCAGATAGTTTTATTATAAGGCTTCCGGAGGGCGTTATTAATCAGACTTCCTTATTGCAGTTTAAAAAGTCTAGGATATTACAAGCATTAACGCCAGGAAAGAAAGACATTCCAATTAATGATTTCAAATTTTCAATTCAAGAAAATGAAATTGGGTGTATTGATATAATTATAAGTGCTGAGCTGGAAGGAAAGCCGAGCTGTAATCTTTCTAGTAGTAGTGAATTAAGTGTTAATGAAGACGTTGACTATTTTGAAATTAAATACAGCAATACTGGATATAGGAAAGAAGCAGAGACCGTTAAAGTTCGTTTTGTGTTAAATTATGGTGGAGAAAAAGCCTATGGGTATTCATTATTTTGGCTGGCTCCAAGAGAAAAAATAAAGTTGTTGGCCTTAGATTTTGGCTCTGAAGCTTGCCAAATGAAAGAAGGTTTTTTCGGTTCCGGTGCAAATACAAATATTCAAATTACGGCGGTTGATATTTTTCAATTGTTGCGAAATTTAGAGGGTGGACATGAAGGGATTAACGATAAATATTTTCAACAATTTGAATCAAACAGATTATATAAATCTGTTTTTTATGCCAAAAATGTTTTGGACGGTAAAAGAACTGATCGAGAAATCTTAGGACACAGACTCTACTGGCTCAAGGATGGAATAACAATGACTATTCCATTAAATTTAGTTAATAATATAAATAGTCAGTTTTTAAAGACTAGTACGCTAATCCCTAATCTAAAGCTTGTAAGAAACGATAAAGAATTATCGAGCAATATTCGTTTTAAACTTAGAGAAAATCGAATAGAAACTGATAGGGGTTTTTCAGAAATGCGCGGTTCTTTATATATGGCGCTTTTAAAGCAAATGTTAAAAGCATATTTTGATCAACGCATCAACGAATCTACATACTTAAGATTTACTTTATTGGTCCCCAATATATATACCAATGAAGATATTTTGGAATCTAAGAAAATCATAGATGAAATATTTGTAGAGCATAATATTGAAAAACAAAATTCCATTTTGGGATACGAGATTGATTGCTTATCAGAGAGTGACGCTTCGTTTTTGGGATGCCAAAACACGATTAATGTAAGTGAAAGTGATTATTTTGTTACCATTGATTGTGGTAAGGGTACAACAGATTTTAGTGTACTAGAATTAGAGCAAAATTCGGCAAACGTTTTTAGGCCCATTTATAAAAATGGGTTTGCGGGTGCAGGCAATTTAATAACTTATTCATTTGTAAAAGCCGCTTCTTATTTTTTAATCAATGAATTAAGTCCCGATCCCTCTCATCAAGAAAAAATAAAGAATTTTTTGAATGAAATTTTTTCTGAAAATGGCGACCCTTATTTTCATAGAGCATTTTTTGAAGCTGCTGAAAGATGGAAAAAGAATTATGCCGAGACAATAAATATCTCTAGGGATAATGTTGAAACGGAGTGGAGGGAAGCAAAAACGGGCGATTTGACATTTGAAAAAATGCTTGAAAACGATGAGTTATTTGTAGAAAATTTTGTATCAATTTTAAATAAGCTTGAACATTGCTGGGATTGGAATGGTTATGTTCACAAGGCCATCAACAATATCGTAGAAACCATTACTTCTCAGTTGTCTCTAGTAATAATGCATCAAAACCAGCAATCTAAGTGTGGAGGAATTATTATTACGGGTCGTGGTGCATATTTTCAACCATTATCAGATGCCATTATCAGCGGTCTTCAAGAAATTGAAGGCATGGATAAGGTCAACAGAATAAAATTAGATGGAATTGATTTAAAAGAAGTTTGTCTAGAAGGGGTTTTTAATCAATTGGTACGATTCTATGCTGACCTATCTTCAACACCAGTTGAAGTGGACAGAGAAACCATGCGCCAAACGATTAAGAAAAGATCTTTTTTTTCAAGGTTGATTGGGAAGGGCGGAGCTGTAGGTTCTTCTTATGATCCCGAAACAAATGCCATAGAAATCATAAATACACATAATTTAATTAATTGTCGTTTCGTAATTGGCGGAAATATTTATGCGCCACATGGCGGCTTAGCAGCTACTTCTAACACGTTGTATTTGGTTCCAACAAGAGAGGGTGTTTTTGTAGTTGAAAAAAATACTGATCAAATTGTTACAAATATTTTTCCATTAATTAAAGATATTGGGACATCAAATAACAATGATGTTAAAGTTTTGGAATCGCTTTATCCGGGTTGGTGGAACAAAGATTCATTTATTAATACATTATAATATGCTTAAAAGATTATTATTACTTATCGTTTTCTTAAAAAGTTTTGGAGCATTTTCTCAAAAATCAATAATAGTAGAAAAAAAGGGTTTAGGCTCTGTTAATGATACAGTAGTTATCGAAATCGATACCGCAAACAAAAAGGTTGTTCTGTTATCAAGCAAGCCAAAATTCAATTATAATTATACAATCAGAAAGGTAAAACTAAAGTCTGATTTAGTTTGGTCAATATCAAAGAAGGACAATAATGCTGTTCTTGCTAAATTAAATCAGTTTGCAATTTCAGAAGATAAAATAGATTCAGCAGACTTTGCAAATTTTTTATCATTAAAAAAAGACACCGTATTTCTAGTTTTTAATGCGGCACAATCTGTTGTTAGCGATCCTCAAAAAAATGGTATTGAAGGCGGCGGTGGAGTAATTACTCCAGTACCCCAAAAATCAATCTTTGAAAAATATTTAACATTAATTCTAGTTAGTTTATCAGTCATCTTTTTTATTTGTTCGATTGTTTTTTTCCTTCTCTGGATGCTTGGATCTAAAAAATTTAAATCGTATAAAAAAGAAAAGGAAATAAGTGTAGGGAATAAAATCTTTGAAGAATTAAAGAAACATTTCTCCGAAGGGTTGCAATCAAAAGAATATAAAGGAGAAAACACTCAAACCCTAATTGCGCATATTGCAGCTATTTATAACGAATCAAAAAACAAAATCGCATCTTTAAATAACGATCTTAAAATTGCAAAAGAATCCGATTCGCAAAAGCATACAACGATTCAAGATTTGCAAAAACAGATTGATTTATTAAATTCTAAGCTCAATACAATTTCAAAAGAATATGAAGATAGGTTAAATAATTACCGGACTTCTATTATTGAAATCTGTAAGAAGATGTTAGTTAGACATCGAGAATTTAATGCAAAGTACCAAGGTGGAACATTTGAGTTGGAACTGGCTAAGAAAGACATATTACAATTTAATATTGCATTCACACAGCTAGCTTTTGATGTCTTTGCTACCTTGGCTGAAACTGCCACCGAAGAAGCAAAAATGAATATAGAATTATTGAATGGAAAGACGGTTCCCCCTCTTAAAGTAGTTGATCAATTTTCAGATGGGAATAGTGTTAGTACCATTGTTAATTTGATTATTCAAATATTAGAGGATAATAATATCAAGAGTATAGATGGAGTTTATTTCAAAGGGAATAAAATTGATTTAAAATAACATTATGCTAAAATTAAATAAGGGTTTAGTACTTTTATTGATAAACGCAGTACTTGTAATTGCGTTGTATGCCTTTTTTAAGCCTATCGCATTTTTTCTATTAACGGGCATCATTCTATCAATTACATTTTTCTTCATCACTGTTACTTATTTTCAAACAAATAGTAGCGGGATCTCGAGTTCCAGTCAAACTAAACTATCAACAGTTTCGGTAATAATACTGGGTCTATTATTTTTACTTTCTATAAAAGTTCTCAAAGATTATCAGCGCCCTGGAGGTGATAATCCGTATTTCACAAATGCGGATCATTATGCTATACAAAATGCAGGTGTAGCGTTTGATGATAAACTAGAATTATACTCACCGGATGATAAAGAATCTTCAGGTTTTTGGAAATCAGATACTGGCACTTTGGTTGTTCAAGGAGCAGATAACGCAGTAAAAATTAGCACTAAAAATTTTTATACGCCAATTTTCAATGTCATTGACGAAAAAACTAATTTTTTATTTTTTAAAATCAGTAAAGAAAAGACTAATTTTTTAAACCCGGTATTGGAAAAACCAATTGATGATGGGTTTACCATCTCAAATAATTTAACATCTATAGTTTGGAAACAATTCTCTGTAGAAAAATCATGGATTCCCTCATGGATTCCGTTTCGAGACGATAACGAAACCTATAAAATGGAAATAACTTTCACTACAAAAGACACAAATTTTGTAGGAAAGTCGGGTCGTACAGTAAGCTCTAGTTTTAATATTGAAACGTCTATTAAAAAGGGAATTAGTCTTTTAAATCTTTTGCAAAAACAAGAGCGTTCAGATGCATTTAATGTAGATGGCGTTGTTTATAGTTGGTTGAATTTAGTTGGAGACATCAGTTTAATTGTTAAAGAAGGACAGAACGGCCAAAAAGATCTTTACTTGCAGCCATCTGTTGATCTAATAAATGAAAATTATTCATTTACATTAAATGGAAACATACCCATTCGGAAGCAAATTGATTTAGAAATTCCCCTATCTACTAACTTTTATGTTGGTTTATCTCGTGGTCGTTATCCACTTAAAATTGAAAAAAAGAGTGAAAGTCCGTTCAACGATAAAATTAATAAAAACTATATTTTATCTTTTGAGGAGCAAAATTTAATACCATTTTACCATGTTCCCGGGATTGATGATTTTTATAGCATGGCCTCAGAGGGTAAAGAAGGATCAGAAAATAAATCTAAAGTGGGGTCTACCAAAATTAGATTTTTAAAAAATACAATTGATTTTGAGAATGGAAACAAGTTGAAGGAAGGATTTGTTTTTCAACGTAATATGAAAACAAATCCTGAAACCGCAATAGATGGATTTTTAGAGTTCCAGATAGACAAATCAGGCGTACCCCTGAAGTGGCGAAGCGGATTAGATAATTATATAGAAGGCCCGGGGAACATAGTTTTAAATAGCAATGCTGATAAATATAGTTGGATAATATCGGTTAAAGATCTTTCTGATAACTGGTTTAGTTTTGAAATTGTTAGGTGGTATTTATTATTTATAGTTATCACAATGATGATTTTGATCCTTTATTTTTCATCCCCTGCAATTATTGCTATTGAAACACCTATTTTAATTCTAATCTATTGTTTTTTGGTTTTCAGGTATTTGTTGACTTGGAGAGTAGCGACTTTCCCCCCACTAGAAAACATAAAAAAATACGAATTAGAAAATACTTTAAGACAATTTGACAACCTAATCAAAGATGTACCGTCTTCGTTTACATTTCTATTCACAATTTTTACTCTAATTGTGTTGATGCTGTATAGAGGATGGAGTGATTTTAAACAAACTAGATTTGGGAAATTAATAGAGTCTGTTGGCTTCCTAAATCTCTTAAGTAAAACCAGCGGCTTGGTTTTAAAATCTAGAGATTCTATATTAAAATTATTGAAGTCGGACCGAATAGAATTAAAGTTTACATTGTTTATTGTATTGTTTTCGCTATTGAACATATTTGGAGTAGATCAAATGCAGCGATTGATTAAAATTATACTCCCTATTACAGGGTATTTTGTTTTTGTTTATAGTAGCGTAAAATCAAATATAAAGTATACGTACATCTCTTCTAATAAAAATTTTATATCTGCTTGGGTAATACCATTATTTAGCAAGATTATTGAGACGCCGGTTTCTTACTTATCATTAGTAATGTTGATGTACTTTGGAATTTTTGACACAGGTTTTGCTGTTATTTTTTTAATATTTACTTTTTTTAGATTTATTATATCAGGCATTCTAAAATATAAAAATATAAAAAGAGTTTGGAAGTATAGAGAAGAAACACAATTAATAGCGGTATTGATTTCGTTGGTTTTTTTATTGGCTTTAATTTTCTATAAAGGATCTATACATTTTATATTAAAATTTGATAATTATTTTATTGCCATACTATCTGTATTGATGGTAATTACTTTTTTATTGTTGAAGTTAAATCTAACAATTAAAAAAACTGTTATTGGATTTTTTACTTTGGTTTTTATATTGTCGTTGGCTCCCAAATCATCAGATATTATTCATGATCAAATTCAAGAGAAAGTAAAACTAACAAAGTATCGTGCTGAATTAATTTATAGACCAATGGATTCAGTTCTTTACGATAATAAATTCCAATCACGACAGGAAGCAAAAATTATAGAAACGGCTCAATCACAATGGTTTATTCATACTTATCTTAAAGATGCCAAGTTTTTAGATTTGTTTTCTGTGGGCGATTGGATAGATTTTAGGCCCCATTTTAAAGTTGGTGTCGATTATAGTACTCAAACTCGAGATGTGGTTTTACCACGTTACGTAATAGGTGAGTTTGGTGGATTTACTATGTTATTGTTGCTGCTATTTTGTGCATTGCCATTAATACTATACTTATATGCCTATAGGATAGCGGATAGAGGACAAAAAAACTTGTTGCCAGATAGTATGATAGGATTGTTGGCTGTTTTGCTTTTTTTCACAATAGCATTGATGTTGTGGTTAACAGCTACAAACAGATTTGTATTTTTTGGTCAAGACTTTCCATTTTTAAGTATTACCAGCAAGGTAAGTGTTATTATTCCAATATTTTTATTGTTAGTTGTATTGTATACAAATCCAGGTAAGCTAATGCAGGGTGAATTATCCAGGTCTCGAAGACTCTTGCCTGGTCTTGGCATCTTTTTGATTGTTTTATCAGCAATAATTGCTTCACAAAAAAGCACTGAAATTACAGATGATAACTTTAAAGTTAATTTCAGCAGGATAGAGAAAAATTTAAATGATCATGTAGGTCCAATGTTATCTCAAATTCAGCATAATTGGAATCTACCAAGTTTTAAAAACGAGGATTTATCCCCAGAAGATCGAATTAGCGACATAAAAAAAGTAATAAATCGATTAACAAGCGACCAACAGTTTAAAGCAGTTTATGATAATTACTTTTCGAAATATGAACAAACCCTATGGGATACTTTAAGAAGTGATCCAACTTTAGGTCTACGTTTAAACAGTCCAATTCACTTTAAAATTGATGACGAAAAATTAAAGTCTGAATTTAATCCCTATTGGACTTTAGAATTGCCACCTTATAATGAAAAACAAGTATGGAAGGGCGATGTTGAGCAAGAAATGAATTTAACTAGTGATTCAGTAGATATGCAAATTACGAGGTTTACAGGATGTAAAATTGTAACAATCCCCTCAAGTTATACGCTTAATAAAAAGCCAATTGCACTGCTTGAGACTACTGGAAATGAACAAAATAAATATACAATATACAATTTGCAATCTAGAAAAATCGATTCGATAAAAACGGGCGATTATTATAGAGTTATTCGAAACACTGATATAGTTCTAGGATTGAACGAAAAAAATGAAATGAAGGTTTTTAGTTTGGATGAAAAAAATAAAAAATATTTCTCAAGAAGTATTTTACTTAACGGTAAGGTACAATCGGTGTATCCATTGCGCGAAAATCTATTTTGGGCTAGGCATTGGGCAATGGCAACAAAAACAGATTTTGAAAAATATAAAAAAGATCGTTTAAATGATAATACCACTATTACACTCGATTATGATTTGACAAAAGGTATAGGCCAACATTTAAAATCTGCATTTAGAAATAATAAAGATTTAGGATTAAAAAATGCAGCTTTTTCGGTTATCGCTGCAGATGGAGAAGGTAAAATTCGTGTGCTTAATGATTTTGCCAGAGAAAGAAAGCTTATAGATCCTAATAACGAGCCCGATATTTTAGAAGAACAGCAAAATTCATATTTCTATGTAGATGCAGCAAAGGAAAGAATTCAATGGGGTAATTTGAATTTATTGCGGATGAGAGAAGGCCCTGGGTCTACTATGAAACCTCTGATTGCTACCGCAATTACGTCTCAAGTAAATGCAGGTTGGGAGTCTATACAGTATAATCCTATAAATAATCCATCTAGTGTAAATTTCGAAACAGGAATAACTCATTATGGCGGTCTAGCATTAAATTCTAAATGGAAATTGAAAGGAAATAACAATCCAATCGATGGCTTAAAGAATTATATCAGCCAGTCAAATAACTTTTTTCATTCACTAATTATATTTTTAGGTTATTATACTAAAAAAGAATTTGCTGCCGTAGGAAATAAAATTTCTGGCCTACTCCTGCCAGCAGGTTCTTCAAATGACCCTTTAAATTTCCCAATTATTAATCTTGGTAGTAGTAAATTTCAATTTGCAAAATTAGCCGCATGGCCAAAAGAACAAAGATCACAACTTAATTTTGGAGACAATGAAAGTTTGCTAAATATTGGATTGGGTAATTTTGGTTTAGAAACCAATACTGACAATTTATTGAATAGACAAAACGCAAAAGAAAATTTTAGTGCTTTAAGTGATACTGTCTCAAGAAACAATACTTGGGCATTTCCAGAATACTCCTATATGTTGCTGTCTAAAAGGGTCAATCCTAAGCAAAATGTTGAGAATAATTTCAATAGTGCCCTACGTCAAACTTCTTTGGGTAGCGGGGGTGTTATAGATGTTTCTCCGTTTAAGATGGCTGAAATGTTTGGTAAGATGCTATTGCAAAATGCCGGTTATAATTTAAAAATTGATGTTCCCAAACCAATAAATAACCCTTGGCGTCCTGATCCTGGCTGGAATAATACTTACAAGTCTTTTTTGAGTGACAAAATATATGGTGGGATGTCGAGTGCTTTAACAGATGGAACTGCAGCTTCATTAGGAATAAAATTGCGAAAATATAGCGCGTATACATTTTATGCTAAAACCGGTACGATTGGTTCTGCAGACGGCACAGAAAAAGGCGACAATTCAAAACGACTAGCTATTCTTATAACAAAAGGAGGCGAATCTGCAGCGTCTCAAAGCGGTAAATTCTATGTGGTCTATTTCCGTTTTGATAAAGCTAGAAAAGAAGGTATGGGCGATGGCGATTTTTGGACTCTATGCGATGAGATTATAGGTAAAATAGTGAGTTCTTCATCTTTTAAAAATTATATGGGGGAATAATTATGAAAATTAAGCATTCAAAAACAACTTTATTGGTATGTGCTTTTTTAGTAATGGTTATGTTTTCAATAGTATTGAATATAAAACCAGACCGTGCAGAGCAAAAAATTACTTCAAGCGCTCCAATTGATACGGTGTCTATTAAGAAGACAATATTTGATTCGTTGTTGAAAAAGTTTTCTGAAAGAACTACTCAGGCCTATACTAGTAGTCAGACGAATGAAGGATATGCCGTAACATTTAATAACGTCAAAGTTCTCCCACAGCTCTTAAATAAAGACTATGAAAAGTTATTTCTCGAACCTAATATTGTTAAAAATGGGTTCTATGCAAAATATTTGGATTCAAATAAGGTAAACGTTCAATTGGTAATGCTTGATAAAAATGGATATGTAACCGTACCATCTGGTTTTTTATTTAAATTAATGGACCCTGATTAAAATTAGAAAAGTATGTCACTGAGTAGAATAATTAATACACCCAAAAGAAAATTAAGAGCTTTAAAAAGAGAGCTTGATGTTTATCGTCCTGGGATGTTTTCGGAAAGCCAATTGACTGAATTAAAAAATCTATCTAATAAAGAGTATAAGAAAAAGCTACTCATTTATTTGAATGCGCAATATTTTAAGCCAAATGAAATAAAGGAGTTGACCGAAAAAATGTTCCCATGGTGGGAACCCCTTCAAAACGCTGCCAAACTTTTCATCATTATCATTGTATTGTATTTGGGTTTTAAGCTCACTACATTCTATTATTTAGCAGATAGAGTTTATCCGAAAGTATTTGAAAATACTGCATCATTTTCTGATGGAACTGTTATAAGGGTTGGATTATTTGAAAATGTTTCAATGATACGCGAACATACTGATTCAGGAGATGTACTTTTAGAAGATAAATTATTAGATTGGTTGCTAATGAGGAGCAAAAAAACTAGCTTCGATTCAAGTGTTTGGACCTCTGATGAAACATTGTACCGGGAACTCAAAATGTTTTATCGCGATTTTGAGGGAAATGTATTGCTTCAAGAATTTAAGGAAGTCCCTTTTTCAATTGAGAGTATATATATGTCCGCATTAAGAGTTGCGGGCATGAAAAATATAAAAATTGACTTATCCTTACCTAAAGATCTCACAAATAAGTATGCACCTTTTTTACTATTCAAATATATAAATTCACCTTTATTATTTTTTTCGGTGACGGATGGACAAAATTACTGGAACATCAAAAATCATCTTGCTATTAGTGGGGTACTAAAGGAAGAACAAATTAAATTCTCACCTAATAATATGACAGACAATAATAGTAAAGCGATTTGGGATAAAGATGATCATATTACTAAACCTACCTTGGTAAAATTATCTAAAAATGGATCTTTTCTATCTAATAAATATTATATAATTAAAGATCTCAATAAGGCTTACGCAGAATAATGAAGAATTTAAGATACGATATAATTTATAGATTAATTTTCTTAATGATGTTACTTTCATTCGGTAAAAAAGCTTTGTGTCAAAAAGAAGGCCCAATTCCAGTAAATGCACCTTATACGCTCCAATATTATTATATACCGGGCGATAAAAATACGCAAGGAATATATAAAGTAATTAAATCTGGAAATTCTGCAAATGACGAATTAGTTAGTTGGAACATTATTGTTTTAGTCGGTAAGGAAAAACGAGAGGAAAATCGAACATTGACAATGGAAATTAGACGCGGAAGCGGAAGAGAAGAAAAGAAATTTTTCCTTAACAAAGACGAAGAAATCTTTAATGCTTTTAAAGGCGATAATATTAATCCTAAAAAAATCAGTTTACCAACTAGCAATGATTTTAACCCAACAATTCGAAAAGCAGCTGGTCCTGTGCTTGAAGGTGAAACAGTTACCCTGTCGGTTAATCCGTCAAAGCAATTCGATAATATTGAATGGGTTTGGAAGAATGGTAAAAAAGGTCAATCTATTCAAGTCGAAGCCTATAAAACAAATGTATTTAGTGTATACGGCCAATATAAAGGGACGAATTTTCGTACTAACGAAAAGTTTATTAAAGTTGATGTTAATCGAATAGCCGACGTTCTTGATTATGAAATTACCGGACCATTATCTCCTGTTCCAGATACGAATGCTATTAATTTATCATTAAATATTAAAAAAAATCTTTTTCAAAAAAAAAGAATCATTAAAAAGTAAAATAGTTGCATATATAGAAAACAGTGCATTAATGATTAACTCATTAAACGCTTTACTCTTTCATTAACGCGCTCAACAATCATACCTTCTTCTTGGTTAGCCAACCTACCGCTTGATACAACAGGCTTACCCTCAACAAACAAGTCTCTAACATTAAAAGGACCATTTAATACAAGCGCAGCAACTGGATCCCAAGCGCCTGCAGCAGCAAGGCCAGTAATATCCCAAATTGCAATATCTGCCCTTTTGCCTATTTCTATTAAACCTAACTCTGTACGATTTAGAACTGAAGCACCTCCAAGCGTTGCGATCTCTAGAGCTTCACGCGCTCTCATGGAATTTGCTCCGTTTTTTACACGTTGCAGTAAAAGTAATTGCCTTGCCTCCGATAGCAAATGCCCAGCATCACTTGATGCAGATCCATCAACTCCAAGACCAACCTTTACTCCTCCATCTCTCATTTCACGAATAGGCGCAATG
>ENA-OUVC01001868-OUVC01001868.1-marine-metagenome-genome-assembly--contig:-NODE-1868-length-12140-cov-3.087706_pt1 | contig 12140 bp, 10 predicted proteins | sample MGYA00248622_ERZ508571 | MGnify/ENA primary metagenome ERZ508571 (study PRJEB26236, sample SAMN06267175) | marine metagenome | isolation source: Columbia River Estuary | place: USA:Columbia River... | reverse complement strand
CGGCAATTCGCACATTGAAGGAAGAACTTGAAACTCTTCGCTCTGCTGTGGAAAGGGAAACTGATCTCACCAAGGCTTCAGAAATTCAATACGGTCGCATTCCTGAACTTGAACGTCGCATCAATGATGCAACCGCACATCTTGATCAACTGCAGGTCACACAACGGATGTTGAAAGAAGAAGTTGACGCCGAAGACATTGCCGAAGTTGTATCGAAGTGGACCGGTGTACCAGTCAGCAAATTGCTGGAAGGCGAGATGGCAAAGCTGGTTCATCTTGAAGATCAATTGCATAAGCGCGTCATTGGTCAAGATGATGCAGTGACTGCGGTAGCTAACGCCATTCGACGTAGTCGTGCTGGTTTGTCAGATCCGGACAAACCAATTGGCTCGTTTATGTTTCTTGGTCCAACCGGAGTTGGTAAAACAGAGCTTGCGCGTGCACTAGCTGAATATTTGTTTGACGATGAAAAGGCAATGGTTCGTATTGATATGGGCGAGTACATGGAAAAGCATTCTGTGTCGCGTCTCATCGGTGCGCCCCCTGGCTACGTCGGCTACGACGAAGGTGGGCAACTCACTGAACTTGTTCGTCGTCGTCCCTACAGCGTGGTGCTGTTAGATGAAGTGGAGAAAGCACATCCTGATGTGTTCAACATTTTGTTGCAAGTACTTGACGATGGTCGACTTACTGATGGCCAAGGCCGCACTGTTGACTTCACCAATGTTGTGTTGATCATGACAAGCAACTTGCCGGGTGAACCTATTGATTACTTCCGCCCAGAGTTCGTGAACCGTATTGATGAAATTGTGCGGTTCCGTTCGTTGACAGAAGACAACCTCAGTTACATCGTGGGTATCCAGTTAGAGCATTTGGTTCAACGCATGGCTGAACGTCGCTTGATTCTGGAAGTGTCTGATGCTGCTCGCGTGTGGCTGGGCACTCGCGGATTTGATGCATCATTTGGTGCTCGACCCTTGAAGCGGCTCATTCAGCGAGAGATTGCCGACAAAGCCGCCATCATCATCTTGGAAGGCCGTGTCAGTGAAGACGGGGTCATTGCTGTAGACGTTGCCGATGGAGAACTTGTCGTTACTGGCCGTTAAAGACCAACCGAATGGTATGTGTTATCCCGCGGTGAATTGCGGTGTTGTGGATGCTTCTACACTTCGGCAATGAGCTTGCCTGAACGTCGTATTGTCCCCACTGTTGGCGAGGTAGTGCGTACTCCTGAATCATGTTTTAAGAATGTGGTGGGGTATGACTGGCCTGTTCATGAGGTGACAGTTGGTGCAGGTTTACAGATGGCATATGTGGATGCAGGCCCACGCGATGCAAAAGAAACAATGTTGTTGTTGCATGGTGAGCCAATGTGGGGGTACCTGTATCACAAGATGGTCGCACCGTTAGTTGCTGCCGGATATCGCGTTGTTGTTCCTGACCTCATCGGTTTTGGTCGTTCAGATAAACCGACCGATGAACTGGCTTATACATATAGCAATCACGTTGCGTGGGTACGTGAGCTCGTTGAGAAGTTGGATCTACAAAACGCAACCTTCTTTGGTCAGGACTGGGGCGGCCTTGTCGGTGGCCGTGTTATTTCAGAAGTCCCTGATCGTTTCGCACGTGTTGTGTTTTCAAACACTGGCTTGCCGCGTTCAGGGCCAGCGGTTCCGTTCATTACTGCACAACAACCTTTTGATCCTCAGATCATGAAGGACATGATGAACATGGATTGGCGAGCAACAGTGAATGATGACGACAGCATCAATGCAGACAAAGTTCATGCACTTGTTGAAGCGGGCCCTGCGTTCTATTTCCTTGCATGGCGTATGTATGCCCAGGAAGTGAAAGAACTTATTCCATCAAAGATTGTGCAGGGCTGGTGCTTGTCGAAACTGTCGCAAGAATCACTCGCGGCATACGACGCCCCGTTCCCCTCGCATGAGTTCTCCGCCGGCGCGCGTCGCTTTCCGATGTTGGTGCCAATTTCGGCTGATGACCCTGAACGTGAAAAGGGTGATGCTGCGTGGGAAGTGTTCAACACATTTACTAAACCGGTATTAACCATTTGGGGAGACCGTTGCCCTTTCACATATATGGAAATGGGAAAGCAATATCGCGAAGGAATTCCAGGAACTCAGTTGCCAGGTATTGAACACAAGGTGTATCGAGCAAGTCACTTCATTCAAGAGGACCTCGGAACAGAGTTGGCCGCCGACATGGTCGCCTTTGTTTCTGCGTTTCCACTACCTGTCTAGTTAGAGAGAAAAGCGGCGGCGAATTGCATTGCCGTGTGCAGGGAAACCTTCATGGTCTGCAAACGCAATGATGTTGTCTGCCATACGACGTAGCGCAGGTTCATTTGCACGTGCAATTGCAGTGCGCTTTAAGAACGCTTCAACGGTGATACCTGAAGACACGTGTGCAAAACCACTTGTAGGTAATGACGCAGGTGCACCAATGATGAAATTACCTGCGCTGAACGGTGTGTGTTGCCCGATGAGAATTTCTCCTGCATTGACGATGGCATCAACAACACGCTCTTCGTACTGAGCATCTACAGCAACTTGGCAATGTTCAGGTGCGTACATGTTGACAACTTCAACCGCTTCGTTCAGAGTTGATACAAGAACTGCTCCGCCGTTCGGCCCTAGTGATGCTCGACATGCTTGCGCGCGAACGTCTGGAAGATCTGCAAGTTGAATTTGTAATTCTGCTTCAACAGCATCAACGAGTTCTGCAGAAGTTGAAACAAACACAACAGAAGAGTCAGTGCCGTGTTCGGCCTCAATAAGAAGGTCAGATGCAACTTTGCCAACGTGCGCTGTGTGGTCAGCGACAATGAGGCTTTCGGTGGGGCCGAGCAACATCATGGTTGCAAGACCGTGGCGTTGCATCTCTACTTGAGCCAAGGTGACGGCAGGACTTCCGGGGCCAACAACTTTGCGCACACGTGGAATTGTTTCGGTACCAAAACCAAGAGCAGCTATTCCCGCAGGGCCATTAATACGAAACACGTTGGTGATGCCAAGAAGTCGGCACACCACTAATACAGCGGGGTCAACTTCGCCGTTGCCACCAGGAATAGGCGGAACGACAAGCACGATGTTTTGTACCCCGGCAACAACAGCAGGGACACCAAGTTGGCATGCAACTGACGGATAACTGGCTTTGCCGCTTGGCACGAACAACCCAACACTTGAGATAGGTGTGATCTTCTCGCCAGCAGTCAGGCCGTTTTCCAGCTCCATCTGCCAGTCACTTGACCGCTCGCGCAGTTCCTCGTTGAAGGCGCGCAAGTGAGAGATGGCATCGATAATGGCGTTCTCGACTGCGGGGTCAATACGGGCATCGGCAATCTCTTGAGCCGAAACCCGTAATTGGCTGGGAGTCAGGGTGATGCCGTCGAACTTCTGGAGCGCATCGCACACTGCCTGGTCGCCACGAACCCGGACGTCTTCAATAAGGGCACCAATGGATGTGCGCAGGCCAGAGTCGAAGATGTCGTCGAGGCCGCGGTGGCAGAGGGCTTCCTTGTCGGCATTGGTCATGGTCGACCATGTCTGGCGGCGAAGGATTGCGGTCACATAGAGAAATCTACCTGCGGGCGGTGAAAGGGAGCGGATGAGTTTCGCCTCTACCAAGTAGAGTTAATTCACGTTCCGAAGGAGGAGCGTGTATGAGCGTCACCGTTGTTGTAGGTACCCAGTGGGGTGACGAGGGCAAAGCCAAAGTTATTGACCTTCTCGCCGCTTCTCATCAGATCGTTGCTCGCTACCAAGGTGGCCACAATGCCGGCCACACCGTTGTCATCGGCGATCAAAAGTACGCTTTGCAGCTCACTCCAAGTGGAGTCTTCTACGACACCGTGACCCCAGTTATTGGCAATGGAGTCGTTGTTGACTTGCCAACATTGTTTAAGGAAATCGACGCTCTTGAGTCGCGTGGTATCTCAACTGCTCGATTGAAAGTATCAAGCCTTGCGCATCTGATCTTCCCGTGGCACCAAGCCATGGATGCTGCATTAGAAGCAGCGCGCGGCGACGGCAAGATCGGCACAACTTTAAAAGGCATCGGACCTGCATATGTTGACAAGGTCAAGCGTGCTGGTATTCGCGTTGGCGAAGTTCTCGATATCAAGAGTTTCGAACAGCGGGTACGTGAACGTGCGGTTGCTGCGCGTCGCGAAGTAAGCGATGTTGGTGGCGACACATTTGACGTGGAAGAAGTTGTCACTGCTTTTGTTGCATATGCAGAACGCCTTACGCCGTATGTTGCTGACACTGTGAACTTGTTGCATGATGCTCGCGAGCGTGGCGAAAACATTTTGCTGGAAGGCGCACAAGCCACGTTCCTTGATATTGACCACGGCACATACCCGTACGTGACATCATCGAACCCCATTTCAGGTGGCGCAGCTGTTGGTAGTGGACTTGGACCACGCCACATTGATCGCATTGTCGGAATTACAAAGGCATACACAACCCGTGTCGGAATGGGACCTTTCCCTTCAGAACTCACTGATGCGCTTGGTGAAGCTCTTGTAGACATTGGCCGCGAATATGGAACCGTTACTGGCCGTCGTCGCCGTACTGGTTGGCTTGACACAGTGATGTTGCGTCATGCCACGCGCGTGAACTCACTTACTGAAATTGCTCTTACCAAGCTTGATGTTTTGGATACCTTTGACGAAGTGAAGGTTTGCACCGGGTACACAATTAACGGAACAGTGATGCGTAATTACCCAGACCGCCCAGACATGTTGGCGCATGCAGTGCCGGTGTACGAAACATTGCCAGGCTGGAAATCAAGCACAGAGGGAATCACAAAGTTTGCTGATTTGCCACAAAGTGCTCAACAGATTGTGAAAATCGTTGAACGTGAAACTGGCATTCCGGTTTCTATGGTTGGCACCGGCCCATCGCGCGACGCCATGGTGGTGCGTTAATGATCAAGCGGTACTCGACGCCAGACACTGATGCATTGTTTTCCGAAGAAGCAAAGATGTCTCGATGGCTCGAGATTGAACTTGCAGTTACTGATGCTTTAGCCGCTACAGGTGTTGTGCCAAAAAATGTTGCTGAGGAATGTCGGCGTAAAGCCCCAGTAATTGATGCAGCATTTGTTGCACGCGTGGAAGCTCGCGAAGCCATTACTAACCACGATGTGGCTGCTTTTGTTGACGTTTTGCAGGAAAGCATTGGAGCCCCAGCTGGTTCCTGGATTCACTACGGACTTACTAGTACCGATGTGGTTGATACTGGTTTGTGCTGGGCATTGCGTGATGCTTCAACTTTGATTCACGATTCGCTGAACGACTTGATTGATGTGATCACCACATTGGCGACCACTCACCGCAACACAGCAATGATTGGTCGCACGCATGGCATTCATGCTGAACCAACAACGTTCGGAGCAAAAGTTGCACTGTGGGGTGCGCAAGTAAAACGTGATCGTGAACGAATATTGCGGGCACGTGATGCAATCGCAGTGTGCAAGTTGTCTGGTGCTGTTGGCACTTATTCCAATATTGAACCTGACGTCGAAGCACGTGTTGGCCAGCATTTGTCACTCACACCGGTGCCTGCAACACAAGTAGTTGCGCGCGATCGACACGCTGAGTTCTTGTATGCGTGTGCATCTGTGGGAACCACACTTGAATCCATCGCAGTGGAACTTCGTCATTTGCAACGAACAGAAGTGAACGAAGTACGTGAAGGGTTTGCCGCTGGCCAAAAAGGTTCCAGCGCAATGCCACACAAGCGCAACCCAATTTCTGCAGAAACAATTAGTGGCTTGTCACGCGTGTTGCGTGCCAATGCTCAAGTTGGCTTACAAGATGTACCGCTGTGGCATGAACGCGACATTTCGCATTCGTCCGCTGAACGCATTGTGTTGCCAGACTCGGCATCTCTTGCTGTGTATATGACTCGACGCATGGCACGGTTGTTATCGAATCTTGAAGTTGACACAGAATCAATGCAGAAGAATTTGAATGCACTCCATGGAGTTGTGTTCTCACAGTCAGTGTTGCTTGCACTTGTTGAGTCGGGCATGACACGAGATGATGCGTATCGCATTGTTCAATCAGCCGCAGCGACTGCAATTTCCTCTGGCACTCATTTGCGCGAGGTGTTAGCTGCCGATTCAAAAGTGACGCTCAGCGCGAAGCAAATTGATTCTGCTTTTGACTTGTCTCGCGTATTGCGACATGCCGGTCGCGCAATTGATTCGCTACTAGAGAAATAGGATCTCACGATGTCTGCAGAATTTCCACACACACCTGATGGTTTGCCACCTTTGTCTCCAGTGCTTGCCAAACTTCGTGACCATGTATTTGAACATTCGTTGAAAATGGGTGACTTCACTTTGAAGTCGGGACGCAAGAGCACGTGGTTTCTTGATACGAAGCAAACCATGTGTCGACCAGATGGAATGATCGCAGTTGCTAACGCAGCGTTTGAAATAATCCCTGCTGATGCAACAGCAATTGGTGGTCTCACTATGGGCGCTGATCCGGTTGCGTACGGAATTGCAGCTGTCGGCGCTACGCAGGGACGAAATTTACGGAGCTTCAGTGTGCGCAAAGAAGCAAAAGACCATGGAATCACTGGCCGAATTGCTGGCGCATTGCAAACGGGTGACCGAGTAGTTATTACTGAAGACACCGTGACCCGAGGCACAAGTTTGTTTGAAGCAGTTGATGCAGTGTGGGAGTTCGGCGCAGTTCCTGTGCTGATAACTGTCATTGTGGACCGCGGCGGTACGTGTGCAGCAATGGCGGCAGAAGCCGGCATTAAGTACAAGCCATTGTTAACTGCACCTGACCTTGGATTCGAATTCGGTTCGTAATCTCTGTTTCATAGTTATCCGCCGTGAATGGCATGATGGATACATGAGAAAACTTTTCGCAGTGGTTACCCCACTCCTTTTGATTGCATCACTTGCATCATGTTCAGACAATGACGCAGACGAAGAGGCCAATCTTTCTGCCGACACAACCGTTGTTGCGGCTGACCCTTCTGCAAAAGTTGCGGGTCCAACCGAAATCAGTGTCACTGTCGGAACAGATTCTGCAACAGACCGTGTTGAAGAAGTTCCTCTTGGCTCACAGGTGAATATCACCCTGACAAATCCAAATGCTGATGATGAATTTCATCTTCATGAATACGATCTATCGACCGGAGATACCCCCAAGGGTGAATCTGCAGTTATCTCGTTTACTGCTGACAAAGCAGGGCTTTTTGATCTCGAGAGCCATGTCACCGATGAAGTCCTAGTAATCATTTCAATCAAGTGACGCTCGCAAAACTTTTTGAATTAGAACCGCACGGAAATGACGTGCTGGTGGGTGAAGGTCACCCGTATCCGTGGGGTGGCTTATATGGAGGCCACATTGTCACGCAGGCATTGAACGCTGCTGCTCACACAGTCGACTCGGAATACCTTCCGCATTCATTGCGCGCCTATTTCATTCGCCGTGGTGACAATGCTGCAACAGTGCGTTATGAAGTGGATCGCATTCGCGATGGCAGGAGCTTTGTGACACGACGTGTTGTTGCTCGTCAATCTGTTGGCGCAATTTTGAATCTTGAAGCGAGTTTTCAAAAGCCAGAGATTTCGCCGGCTATCACGACAGTGAAGATGCCAACCGATATTCCAAAGCCAGACGAGATTCCGTATTCGCAAGCTTTTTCGGAATACGTAGAAGAGCGTCCAGTGCCACGCGATACAAAGTTCACTGATCATCGTGATGGTGCTGGCCGCATCATGACCTGGTACCGAACGCTGGAAAATTTCGGCGGTAATCAATTGTTGAATCGCTGTGCGCTTGCCTATTTGTCCGATGACTTGCCAACGGCATCTGTGGTTCTTGCTGTTCCGGAACTTGCAAAGCACTTCAACGGTTTCGATGCTTTCTTTTCAGCCAGCCTTGACCACACCATTTGGTTTCACCGTGATGTGGATGCCAGCCAATGGCATTTGTTCGAAATGAACTGCCACTCGTACACCTCTAACAGAGGTGTCAGTTTTGGGTATGTGTTTGCCGAAGACGGAACACATGTGGCAACAGTTGCCCAAGAAGCATTGGTGCGTTTGCGAAACGATTTGTAACGCAACACCTATTTCAAATGGTGGTCGAGACCGGCGTCGATCCGGTGACCCCACGCTTTTCAGGCGTGTGCTCTGCCAACTGAGCTACTCGACCATTGGCGGTCCGGCTATTGCCGAACCAGACGGTGGCTTGCACCACCGTCTTATTGACGGAAAATACCGCCAATAATGGCGGTCCCGACGGGACTCGAACCCGCGACCTCCGGCTTGACAGGCCGGCGTGAACTCCAGCTTCACCACGGGACCTTGTGGAAACCACAGGTCTATATTGCACCCCCAACGGGATTCGAACCCGTGCCGCCACCTTGAAAGGGTGGTGTCCTAGGCCGCTAGACGATGGGGGCTTGGACGACTCCGGTTGAGAGCAATTTGACGCTATCAGGAGCCACCCAACAATACGCCCCCGATATCAATTGTCCTCACCTGAGAGGGCAGAGATTGTCCATTCAAGGAGCCAGCCCAAATAGCCATAGAGCTGCCACTGGCCAAATGAGGGGTCATTCTCGTCAATGTCGTCCTCGAAATCGTCTTCGCCCACGTCAAGCAAGGTCCCAAGCACGAGTCGCAAGTTGTTGAGGACTGTCATGAAGGCATGAAGTTGTCCGGCGGTGATGAGTTCAGTTGATTCAAGAACTTCTTTCACCACTGCAATTGACGCTGCCCGCGACTGGGTGAGTTCGTCGCGCATGTAGCCCTGGTACTCAGCATCGTGTTCAGGATTCTCATGATACGCAGTGGGGAATAGTCGACGTAGTCGTACATCGTCTGGTCCCATTGCCAATATTTCAGACAATTGATCAACAAAGTGCAGCAGTGTTGACCTGTCGTCTGAAGACAATGTGATCTCGAACATGTCATTTTCTCGAGCAACAACCGGCCCTTCGCGTTTACGTCGCTTCATGTGTCTTGCTGCATCGTTGCCCACAAACCATGTTCGTGGAGTCGAAAAACATCGATCTCTGCTTTTTCGCGGGGGCCGTTTGAAACAACAGCGCGACCCTTTTCATGAACATCCATCATCAGAATGTCTGCTTTTGCTTTGGAGTATCCAAACAGTTTCTGCAATACGAATGACACATACGACATCAGATTGATGGGGTCATTCCACACAATGACCACCCATGGGACCTGGAGGTCAACGACTTCATCCGTGGCGAAATCAACGGAGGGCTCTGCCACTTCAGTTTGTTGGCTCCCGGTCGGGGCGATGAAAATCACACATTCATTCTGCTGGTGAATAGGCGATGTTGCCTACCCACCAATACGATGGAGGGCTGTGCCTATCAACGTTCGCCCTTTTGTCCCGTCACGCCTGACGCGCCGACCTGGCCATGAGTCTGGGCGTATCCCCACGACTGTTGTTGCGGGCTATATCGCTCTCACAAAGCCGCGAATTATTGAATTGCTTCTGATCACAACGATCCCCACCATGGTCGTAGCCAATAACGGCTGGCCAAGCCTCTGGCTGATGGTGGTCACGATGGTGGGTGGCACCCTGGCTGCCGGCGGCGCAAACGCCATCAACATGTACATCGATCGCGATATTGACGCCCTGATGGAGCGGACCAAGAATCGCCCCTTGGTGACTGGCCTCATTTCGCCACGAAACGGGCTAATTTTCGCAATTTCGCTAGAAATCGTGGCTTTTTTGGTCCTCTGGGCCGGAACTAACCTACTTTCAGGCATTTTGGCCCTCTCAGCCACCCTTTTCTATGTTTTCATCTATTCCCTCTGGCTGAAGCGCACCAGCAAGCAGAACATCGTGATTGGTGGGGCTGCAGGCGCTGTTCCTGTGCTTGTGGGCTGGGCAGCGGTCACTAATTCGCTCAGTTGGACCCCGTGGTTGCTTTTCTTGGTCATTTTCTTGTGGACCCCACCCCATTTTTGGGCTCTGGCAATCAAGCACAATGACGACTACACAGCCGCCGGCGTACCGATGCTGCCGTCGGTGGTGTCCCACGAAAAGGTCATTGCCTCGATGGTCCGATACACGATCGCCCTGCTTCTGAGCTCGCTACTTCTTGTCCCAGTCAGTGATATGGGCTGGGTCTACGGAATCTCGGCGCTGGTGTTAGGCGTGGCTTTCCTGTGGGGCACAATTGCACTTGGAAAATCGGATAGTCCCAGCGCTTCGATGCGTCTTTTTTCCTTTTCGATCTCGTATATCTCGCTTCTGTTCATCGCGTTGACCATCGACGTCTTCGTCCGCTAAAAAAGCGCAATCGCACGAACTTTTGACCCCCGAGGATTTACCTTCTGTGGGAGGGCGATGGGTAGTCTTGATTCGTTACAACTAGGCGCACTCGCTCCGACAGTTCACAAGAACTGAAGGTGTGTATCTGGGAGACCTTCCGAAAATGACCAATATCGACACTCACGTGGGCGCAACGACGCATGCACAGGGCGCAGGCTCTGCTTTTGTCGTTTCCATCGGCCAATGGATCACCAGCAGTGATCATAAAAAAATTGGACGTCTATTCGTTGGGACCTCGTTACTAAGCGCCGTTCTTGCAGCAGTGCTCGGCTTGCTCTTTGGTCTCGAGCGCATCAGCCCAGCTCACATGGAAATCTTTCACGGTGATGCAACTCCGCAAATGTTTGCGTTGTATCAATTCGCTCTTGTCTTTGGAGTTCTTGCACCGCTCTTCATAGGAATAGCAATTGCTGTTGTTCCAACACAACTTGGCGCACGCGCCATTGCGTTTCCACGGCTTGCTCAATTTGGTTTCTGGGCATGGCTCTTTGGTGCATTGATGGTTGATGTTTCAATCATTGGCAACGGCGGCCCTGGTGGCGGAGCAACTGATCTTGTTGATTTGTACTTGTTAGGTGTTGCGCTTGCAGCAGTTGGTCTTTTGGCCGGAAGCCTTTCCATTGCCACGTCAGTTCTTACTGCTCGTGCACCGGGAATGACCCTTGATCGGATCCCAGCTTTTTCATGGTCAGCATTAATCGGATCGATTGCAACGTTGCTGAGCTTGCCAGTCATGATTGGCACAATCATTTATCTCTACGTTGACCACACCCATGCGCAATTGGTTTTCGGTGGCAACAAGGGAATCAATTCCTTCTTGGGTTGGTCTTTATCTCAGCCAATGACTTTTGTGTTTGTCATCATGGCTCTCGGAGTTCTTGCCGAAGTTGCGCCCGAAGATGAATCAAGAACGTTTTACCGCTTAAGTGTGCCGAAAAAACTTACTGTGATGTTCGGTGGACCGTTTATGAATCTAATCATTGCCACGATCCTGTTTACTATTTCGTTGAGCGGGATTGGCAGGGCGGAAGTAACTACAGCAGTAAGTGAAGTTGTGGCATGCGTACCGACTTCGGGTAATCCAAATGGAATTGCATCTACCAACGGTCAGTGTGCGGGAAGTGCGCAAACACCTGCGGCAGCAATTGGCCTCACTGCAGGCGATGTACTGATTTCAGTAAACGAAACTCCGATAACTGCGTGGGAAGATTTAGGCCCTGCTTTAGCTGATCAGGCTGGGAAAACTGCAACCATCACCTACCAGAATTCCAGCGGTCAGGAATTTACTAAATCAGCCACAGTTGCGGCGCTAGAGACCGAAGTTTTTGATGCCAATGGTAATCCCACTGGAGAAGTTACCAGCAGAGGATTTCTGGGAATCGCTCCCGAGATACAACTAGTACCTGCACCTATTTCAGAAGTCCCAGGATTCATGGCAAGCATTACGGCTACGAGTGTTGCTGCCCTTTTTGAGTTTCCCGCTCGGGTATTGGGTTTGGCGGGAGGGCTCTTTACTGATGCACCGCGGGATCCAGAAAGTCCTGTGAGCGTAATCGGGATTGGTCGAATCAGTGGCCAGATTGCGGGCAGCGAAGAGATATCACCTATTTACAAAGCCGCTGATTTGATTACGCTATTGGCTTCAGTAAATCTGTTCTTATTCGTATTCAACATGGTTCCAATTTTGCCCCTTGACGGCGGACATATTGCAGGGGCGCTTTACGAGGGACTGCGTCGTCAGATTGCCAGAATCCGAAGAAAACCCCTT
>ENA-OUVC01001867-OUVC01001867.1-marine-metagenome-genome-assembly--contig:-NODE-1867-length-12143-cov-4.993950_pt1 | contig 12143 bp, 7 predicted proteins | sample MGYA00248622_ERZ508571 | MGnify/ENA primary metagenome ERZ508571 (study PRJEB26236, sample SAMN06267175) | marine metagenome | isolation source: Columbia River Estuary | place: USA:Columbia River Estuary... | reverse complement strand
CCTTTTAATCTTTCCATAATAGGTCGCACTGGATTATAAACAGTCACGTGCGCACTTAAATTTTGTGCATTGATCATTGCATCATTCAGGAATTGCATCACATGCGCCAATTGATGCGCTTCTGCTTTTAAAAGAACGAGGAATGCAAAAGGACTTAACTCTACTAATTCTCTTTCCTTTAAAAGTTCATTGGCATAGTTTTCATAGTCATGCGTTTTTAAAGCTTCAAATATAGGGTGGTTTGGGAAAGCGGTTTGAATATATACTTCGCCCTTGATGTTAGCTCTGCCTGCGCGGCCACTTACTTGCATCAATTGTGAAAACAAACGTTCACTTGCTCTAAAGTCGGGACTATATAAAGCCTGGTCCGTATCTAACACGCCGACTAAACTTAAATGCGGAAAGTCGTGACCTTTAGATAGCATTTGAGTGCCTATCAAAATATCAATTTCACGATTTTTCATTTTTAAGAATAAATCATTGAGCGCTTCTTTAGTTTTTGTTGAGTCTCGATCCACTCTTAAAATGCGCGCTTCAGGAAAAAATTCTTTTAAGGTTTCCTCAACTCGCTGCGTCCCTAATCCTGTTGGATATAAATCTGTATTGCCACATGAAGGACATTGGAGTGGCATTTTTTCATCATGGCCACAGTGATGACAACGTAATCGTTTTTGATTTAAATGCACCACTAAACGACTGCTGCATCGATGACATCGTCCTGTCCACTGACACGACGAACATAAAAGGACGGGCGCGAAACCACGTCTATTAATAAAAATAAGGCTCTGTTCTTTTTTATTTAAACGGTCCCGAATCGCTTCAATGAGATAAGGTGAGAAACCTTTTGTAACTGTCGACTTCGCAATATCAATACATTTAATTTCAGGCAAGCTTGAGTCTTCAACCGCGCGGGATGTTAATTTTAAAAACCCGAATTTTTTGGTGTCTTTTGTTCTTGTAGCATTGAACCAACTCTCAAGAGATGGCGTTGCAGTGCCCATCACAATAGGAATATTTTCTGATTTTGCACGGAAAATTGCGACATCCCTCGCGTGATAACGTAACCCCTCTTGTTGCTTGAATGACGCATCGTGCTCTTCATCAATGATGATGAGAGACAAATGTGGCATGGGTGTAAAAACACTTAAACGTGTCCCAATAATAATTTGAGCAGCCCCCTCTTTAGCAATTCGCCAATGGGTTAAACGTTCGTTATCCGTTAAATGGCTATGAAGTGTCACGAGTGTATATTTTTCAAAACGAGATCTAAAACGACTTTCTAATTGCGGCGTTAAATTAATTTCAGGAACGAGAACGAGCACCTGCGCATCTTCTTTTTTTAATGCCTCCTCAATTAAACGAATATAGACTTCGGTTTTACCGCTTCCTGTAATGCCATAAAGTAACCAAGCTGCAAAAGTTTTATTTGTTTTTGAAATCTCATCGAATGCTTTTTGTTGTTCATCATTCAATGATGGAATGGGCGCTTGTCTATAGGCTTTATCGTCTAATGTTACCTCTTCTTTTTCAATCCAACCCATCTCATCCAACGTTTCAATTGATTTTTTCCAAGTGCTACTGATCGAGCGGAGACTTGATTCATCAAGGAGGGTCGCATCAATTAAAGCCATCACGATACGTTTTAGTATCGTTTGGCGAGGTGGTAATTGATCGATACCTAACTCAATGGCTTTGGGTGTTAGGCGATATAGATATTTTTTCGCCATCGCCTTTGTATTTAATTTTTTTAATCTAGATGGCACAGCGGACAAAATCGTTTGCCCTAAGGGATAGTGATAATACTGACTACAAAATTGAAAAAGCTTAAAACTTTGCTCATCAAAAATCACTTCAGGGTCTAAACGGATAATAGACTTTAATTTTTTAGATTCAATGGCTGTCGTATCAGAAATGCCGACCACGACACCGATCATTTTGCGAGCACCAAAAGGGACCACGACATACTGTCCAATTTGAGTATTGGGTTTGTCCGTCCTATAGTCAAACACCCGATCGAGTGGGACATCGAGGGCGACTTTTAAAATATGAAGTGTGTCAGTCATGGTATTAGTTTTTAAGGGGAGTCCATCAATTCTAAGTTAAAATAAACGCTTTAATCCTTACCTATCATTCTAAGACGTGAAATCACATCTTCTACAATTATTGTTGCCTGTCGCACAATCGATACATCCTGAGATTTTAGCGAATTCTATTCAATTAGATCGTCCTAAATCGATCGAGCATGGAGATTTTTCGAGCAACTTGGCGATGGCGCTCGCAAAGACTTTGAAAAAAAATCCGCGTGAATTAGCGACCCTCATCATTGAAAAGCTGCCCGTTTCACCTTTTATTGAAAAAGTTGAAATTGCCGGTGCGGGTTTTATTAATTTCTATTTGAGTGGAAAAGCACGTAGTTTCATTATCCACGAGATTTTAAAAAATCTAGATGCTTACGGACAAAATACTTCAGGCCATGATGAAAAGGGCAAGCCTCAAAAAGTCCAAATCGAATTTGTATCAGCCAATCCCACAGGCCCACTTCATGTAGGTCATGGGCGAGGCGCTGCGATTGGCGACTCATTAGCTAGACTTTTGAAAGCTAATGGCTGGGATGTGACGCGCGAATTTTATTACAATGATGCAGGTGCGCAGATTGATAATCTTACAAAATCAGTGCATGCCAGGTGTCACAATATGGATCCCTCGGATCCTGCATTTCCTGAAGATGGTTATCGAGGTGAGTACATTGTCGACATTGCGCATGCTTTTTTAAACAAAAGTAGTATTGAATGCGAAGGTAAAACCATTCATGCATCTGGCCAAATTGACGACTTAGAATCTATTCGACAATTCAGTGTCGCTTATTTAAGACATGAACAAGATCAAGATTTAAATGCCTTCCAAATTAAGTTTGATGTGTTCACTTTAGAATCTTCGTTCTACCAAAATGGTCACATTGAAAAAATAGTCGCGTCTCTCATCCAAAATGGTTTTACCTATGAGGAAGATAATGCCCTTTGGTTAAAAACCACAGAGTTTGGTGACGACAAAAATCGTGTCATGAAAAAATCTGATGGAAGTTATACCTATTTCATTCCTGATGTGGCTTATCACTTCAATAAATGGGAGCGTGGATTTAAACGCGTTATTAATGAACATGGTTCTGATCATCACAGCACCATTACCCGTGTCAGGGCAGGTCTTCAAGCTTTAAAAATCGGCATTCCTGAAAGCTATCCTGAGTATGTGTTGCATCAAATGATCACAGTGATGAAGGGCGGGGAGGAAGTGAAGCTTTCTAAAAGGGCTGGCAGTTATGTCACTCTCCGAGATTTGATTGATGAAGTCGGTTGTGATGCCACACGTTATTTCTTGGTGGCTCGTAAACCTGATTCACAGCTCGTGTTTGATATTGATTTAGCCAAAACACAAAACTCAGACAATCCTGTCTACTACATTCAATATGCCCATGCGCGTATTGCCGGTGTTTTAAAACAATGGGGTGGAGATATCAATAAATTAAATACCATTAATATTGACAACCTTAAATCTTCACAAGAGTTGATTATAATAAAGCGCTTAAGTGAATTCCCAGAAATGGTTTTACATGCAGGCATTGAATTAGCCCCGCATACGATTGCAAACTATCTAAAAGACTGTGCGGCAGATCTTCATAGCTATTATAATGACACTAAGTTTTTGGTTGAGAATGAAGAAGAAAAGCTCGCACGCTTATGCCTCATTAGAGCTACACAAATTGTATTAAAAAATGGTCTCGATCTTCTCGGTGTCAAAGCTCCGGATAAAATGTAATTTAAAAGGTGAATATGGAAAAAGGTAAATCAGGTAGCTCATTTGTAAATGGGCTTTTTATGGGTACGCTCGTAGGCATTGGCTTATCGATTGGGATCACAGTTTTTATGACAAATGGCAAAAGTCCTTTTATAGCCAAAGACACCAATGGCTCATGTATTGAAATCCAAGGCGCTGCAAAACCTGATATGGAAGGTGAAAATGCTATCCAAGATCAGCCTACTAAATTCGATTTTTATAATATCCTGCCTAATGGAAGCAAAGATGTGAGTGAAAAAGATGCGACAGAAGCACTTAAAAATCCTGCCGCGATTCCTGTGAAGGAAGTATATTTTTTCCAGATCGGTGCATTTTCATCTGAGAAAGATGCTGACAACATGAAAGCTAAATTAGCACTGCTTGGTTTCGAGGCTGTGATTCTCACAACCCCTCTTCCCAATAATGAAATTTCACATAAAGTAAGAGTAGGGCCCATGATAGATGAAAGTCAAATCATGCAAATTAAAAATGATTTAATCAAAAATAATTTTAAACCTATTTTGGTGAAAGCTAATCTAAACAATAACAATACAAACTACTAAGGAATAGATATGAAAAAAATACTGTTATCACTTTTAATGTTTTTATCCTTTTCAGCTCTTGCAGCAGAACCACAAATGGGTACCAACTTCGATAAAACTGCTCAAACGATTCCTACGGATAATAAAAATAAAATAGAAGTGATGGAGCTTTTTTGGTATGGCTGTATTCACTGTTATGAAATGGATCCTATGCTTAGTGATTGGGTCAAAAAATTGCCTAAGGATGTCTATTTTAAACGCGTACCTGCGATTCCACGTCCGGAATGGGCGGCCATGGCAAAAGCTTTTTATGCGATGGAAACATTAGGCGTCAGTGAAAAATTACATACCTCTATATTTGATGCGGTCCATAAAGAAAAAAAACTTAACCCCGCAGACGAAAAAGCAATCTTGGAATGGGTCACTTTAAAATCAGGTCTCGATCGTAAAAAAGTTGAGGAAGCATTTAATTCATTCTCTATGAATGCCTCGATGAATAGATCAGTACAAATTTTCCGAGCTGCCGGTGCTACGGGTGTCCCTAGTTTAGTCATTGATGGAAAGTATATTACTTCGAGCACCATGGCTGGAGGCAATAATGAGGCTCTTAAACTTACTGACTACATCATCGCAAACATCAGAAAAGATAAAAAATAAAAGATAAGCCATTACATGTTTTTATCACGGGTGCCACGAGCGGCATTGGTGAAGCTCTAGCTCGACATTACAGCCAGCAAGGTGCTACGCTGGGGCTAGTCGGGCGAAGAAAAGCGCTACTCGAAAAACTTCAACGCTCACTTAAGACGCCATCGTTCATTTATGCTGTGGATGTGTCAGAAGAGTATCTATTACATCAGGCGATCCAACGTCATATAAAAAAGATAGGTATCCCCGATATTGTCATCGCGAATGCCGGTGTCAGCACGGGCACACTAAACGGCGAAAGAGAAGACCTGGTCACTTTCAAACGCATGATGGATATTAATCTTTATGGTGTCATGCATACTTTTTTACCTTTCATACATGCATTTAAAAAACGTAAATCGGGTCAATTGGTAGGTATTGCAAGTGTTGCAGGGATTAGAGGATTGCCTGGCTCTGGGGCTTACAGCGCTTCTAAAGCAGCACTGATTAATTATTTAGAGAGTTTACGTATTGAAATGCTGCCATTTAATATTCAAGTCACCACCATTGCACCTGGCTATATCAAAACACCGATGACACATTCCAATCCTTACGCGATGCCATTTATTTTAGAGGTTGATAAAGCAGTCACCCTTTTTATCAAGGCCATCGATCAAAAAAAGAAATTTATTATCATTCCATGGCAAATGAATATCGTGGGCAAGCTTATGCGTTTATTGCCAGCTTCCGTATGGGATTTTTTAGCTAAGCGCGGGCCTAAGAAATTACGCGCTATGATTTAATTGAAATGTTAACGCTCTCTTAAAGCGTTTTGTTTAGTTTTAAGTAAAGGCTTCATTAAATAACTTAACACAGATTTGCGACCCGTGAGTACATCGACTTCAGCGGTCATACCTGGAATGATGGGTAAATGTTTTTCATCTCTCACGATATAATTTTTATCTGTTCTGACTTTAATTAAGAAGTAACTCTCGCCCGATTTTTCATCAATCATGGTATCGGCACTAATTTGTTCAAGTATGCCTTTGATGCCGCCATAAGAAGAAAAGTCATAAGCCGACACTTTTACCGTAGCCTCTTGTCCTATTTTTAAAAAAGCAATGTCATTGGGCTTGACCCTGGCTTCCACCAATAAATTATCTTCGATCGGTACAATTTCCATAATGGACATCCCTGGCTGAACTACACCACCTAAGGTGACAACATGTAATTTTTTAACCACACCATTTACCGGCGATTTAATAATGGTGCGTGTCAATTGATCTGCTGAATAAATATTACTTTGTTCTAAACCTTGAATTTCTAATTGATTTTTATTGTGCTCAGCTTGTGCGTCAGCTTTAAATTTATTTTTTTTGTCCTCGATCTGGCCTTTTAAGTCATTGACCTGTCTCTCGAGTCTTATAATTTCAACTTCAGATGCAGCACCTTTAGCAAGAAGCGGTTTTGTTCTCACTAACTCATCATTTGCAAGACGATAACTCTTACTAAAATAACCAATAGACTCATCAAATGATTTCATTTGTGATTGAAAAAGCTTTGTTTCAATTTTGACTGAGTCACTTGCTTCATCTAGCACTTCAGGTGGAAAAGTGACTTTATCATGTCCATTAGACTCAGCATGCAATCTTGCATTGGCCGCAAGAAGTGATAGATAGCGTTTTCTTCCCTCTTTGTAATTGACGGTACTCTTAGTATCCGACAGACGCACTAACACCTGGTCTTTTTTAACGACTTCCCCTTCGTGCACGACGAGCTCAGTCAAAATACCACCTTCTAAATTCTGAATGACTTGAACTTGACTAGATGGCACAACCTTGCCCGATCCTACTGTCACTTCATCGAGCATCGCAAAAGCACCCCACACCAAAGATACAAAAAAGAAAATAACAATTAAATAAAATAAACCTCTCGATGATTCAATCTCGATGAGCTTATTAAGCTGATCAAAAAATGCGTCGCTTAACTGAGGTAATTGTTTTTTCTTATCCATGATTATGCGTCATTAGTGACCATCAGTTTTTTTAACACTTCATCACGCGGACCAAAAGCTACAACTTTGCCTGCATTCATTAAAATAATTTTGTCGATCATCGACATCATGGATGACTTGTGGGTGACAAATAAAAGTGTGCGTTGCTTTAAAAAGGTATGCATGTTTTTTATAAATAAAGTTTCCGCAACGCTATCCATACCTGAGGTAGGCTCATCCATTAAAATAATTTGTGGATTTAATAAAAGTGCTCGTGCAATCGCGATCGCTTGTCTTTGTCCTCCGGAGAGTCCGTGACCACCTTCACCAATTTTCATTTCATAGCCCAGTGGATGAAGTTTTGCAAAGTCCTCTACACCCGCGATCTTAGACACTTCAAGAATCATGGCATCAGTGGCATCTGGTTTTACAATCGCAATATTTTCCCTTAAGGTTCCATAAAAAAGTTTGGAGTCTTGATCCACATAACCGATGTTCGATCTTAAATCGATCGGATCAATTTGATTCTGATCGATGCCATCAATCAGAAGAGATCCGGACTGTGGTTTATATAAACCTAAGATTAATTTTAGAAGCGTTGTTTTACCCGATCCCACACGACCGAGTATGGCAACCTTATCACCCGGTTTAATATCAAAAGAAATGTTGTCAAGGCTATGTGTACTTTGTCCAGGATAGTTAAAGGTCACTTTATCAAACTGAATGCCGCCATCAAACGAAGGTCGATGTAAAAACTTTTTATTGCTGGGTCTTTCTTGTTCGCTTGCGATAAGTTGATTGAGTCCGCGCAACGCATGACTTGCAGTTTGGAAGCGTATAAGCAAAGACGAAATCTGCGCTAAAGGAGCCATGGCTCGGCTTGCAAGAATAGTGCAGGCTACCAGTCCACCCATGGTCAGTACATTTTTTTCAATCAAATAAACACCGATGATGATGATGAGCACGTAGGCAACTTGTTGAATGAAGCTCGTCAGATTAATGATGATGGTGGCTAAAAATTTTGAACGGAAACTACTCGCTGAGCTTGCCTCTAAAATAGATTCCCATTTGCTTTGGAAGTAACCTTCAGTCGATAAACTTTTAATGGCTTCTAAGTTACTGATACTTTCAATCAATAAGCCATGTTTTTGCGAGGCTTCGGTCAAATTTAAATTCATCGCACGCTCAAGCGCTGGCTGAAAGATTAGGCCTGACAAAATAATAAGCGGGATGGCAAGGAGGGGCACTAAAAATAAGTATCCACCAATCCATCCTATGACCAAGATAAAGATCAATACAAAAGGCAGATCCACCACTGACAATAAGGTCGCTGATGTAAAGAAGTCTCTTAAAGAGTCAAACTCTTTTAAGGTATTTGCCATGCTACCTGAAGATACCGGCCTATGCTCTAAACGCAGTCCCATCACGCGCTCAAATAGCATCGCTGAAATTTCATTGTCACCTTTTCTGTTGGCGGTATCTACGAAGTAACTTCGGAGTGTCCTTAGTAAGAAATCAAAGATATAAGCAATGAAAATTCCTATGGCAAGTGCCCATAAAGTTTCATGTGCTTGATTAGGAATCACACGATCGTATACGTTCATTGAAAAGAGTGAGCTAAAGATCGATAAGATATTTACGACAAGCGAAGCTATGATGACGTCGATATATACTTTTTTATATTTTAATAAGGATTCCCAAAACCATCCACTGGGTTTAATGATGCTCTCATGAAAGGACACACGTCCATCGTGCTGTGTTGAAGGTTTAATTAAAATACATTTTTTTACATAGCTTGCTTTAAATACGTTTTCAGTGATTTGGCTCACTTGATTTAAGGCAGCCTCCCAAATATGATACTTACCATTCTCAATAGCTAACAAAAGTGACGCCTGATTATTTTTATCAAAATAAATGAGAGGTAATTTTTGTGTTGCTAAAGCTTTAAGAGACAATTCATCAACACTTGCCGAAAAATTAATTTTTTTTACGATACTTACAAATTTATCTAGCGTGATTGGTTTAGTAGATTTTGGATAAATGGAATCAATAGTCTTTAAAGCCCCTGGCAATTTATACAATCGACATAGTTCTTCTAGGCAAAGAAGTAATGAATCTTTGGGCAACGCTTCAGCCATTATTTTCATTCAATTTAAAAATTTGGAAGTGAAAATTTTTCTGTATTAACTTTTAATTCGGTTGGTGACTTAATATTAAATATTTTTAAAATGCCCCCCATCACTGCAAGAAGTCTATATTCAGATTGTTCAACAGTATAGAGTCCGGAAAGTAATGTAGACCTCGCCTGAAACATTTCATTTTCAGCGTTCATCAAGTCAAGTAAAGTTCGTTTACCAATCTCATATTGTGACTGATAAGCATCTTTAACTGAGGCCGCCTTGGTAGCACTCTCTACATAAAAATCTAAGGATATTTTAGTAGCCTTTCTTGCAACCCATGCCCGACCTACTTCTTCTTCAATCATTCTTTTAATATTATTTTCCCCTTCAATCGCTGAGTTGGCACGCGCACTGAGTTCCGCTATCTTAGCTTGATCAGCCCCCCCTCTAAAAAGATTGTAGTCCATCTTCATCATCAGCGTGTTGTCTTCATTCTTGCCTGCAATACCATCGATATTTCGATTTCTTGTCGCACCTGCCTCTAAGCTGATGATTGGCATATACCTTGACCTAGCTGCTGCTTCGGCCTCTTTAGCCGCCTTGGTTTCGCTACTTGCCACCTTAAGGGATGCATTATTATTCGTCGCAATTTCGTTTGCCAATTCGACTAAAGCTGGTATGGCTCGCGAAATAGATTCAGGTTTAATTAAATTTTTAGGTAATTCACCCACAAGTCTTTTAAAGCGAAATTTAGCGTCATCGAGAGCGGCTTCCTTTGCAGCAAGGGTCGAACTGGCAAGCGCAGTTCTTCCCTCCGCCAGCTGAAGATCTGCCGTTGTTGCAACACCGGCCGTCGCACGTTCACGAATTTTTTCTAAATAGTTTTGGTGGGACTCCAAATTATTTTTAGCAAGCTGAAAAATTTCTTCGGTCTTCAATACCTCCATATAAATATCTGCCACCCTCTGCGATACGGAGTCAGAGACATCAAACACTTTACTATCGAGCGCTTCGAGCCTAGCTCTTTGTCTTTTAATCTCACCTGAAACTGCGCCGCCATCATAGATCATCTGCCTTGCTATGATTGAAACCTCTTGTCGATCTAAGGATCTATCATTAATGGATGCGGTGGTGGTTCGCTCATTACCGCCCCCCAGTCTTAAATCAAGTGTCGGAAAACGTCCCGCTTTTGCATTGTCTAATTCTTTTTCACTTGCATTGCGATTAGAGATAGCAGCCAAAACTTCTGGGTTGGTACGAATAGCTTTTTCAATTACTTGCGCAAGCGTATCCGCCGAAGCGGTTAGACTTCTAAAGCATATACAAAGAAATAAAATGGTTGCACGATATCTAGGCCGCAACTTGGGTCACCGTAATATTTTGCTGTAGAAGAAGTGTAACGTTTTGTGTCAATGAAGAATTATCTATACCTACCCAAGTATCAAAATAATTGCCTGTTGCATAATCATAGGTGTAGTCATCAGTTTTTTGCCAAGTCACAGCACCTCTTCCTGATGTGCGACTTGATGTGATGAGATCAACAGTGTCATCACTCGCTTTCCCTGAAATGACTATGCCTTTAGCGTCCGAATTAAACACATCATCAAAATTAATATTAAGGTTATACGTGGTGCTATCTGATGAGCCTAAATCAATTTTTTCAATGCCAGTCACATTGGCTAAGCTAATATTTTGTGTACCATCAGTTAGACCACTAAAAATTAATGTATCAAGCCCTGTGCTTCCTGTAACTGTTGGAGTGCTCGATGATTGTGTAAATGTTTCATTAGTGCTGGTTCCAACGGCAGGGGATGAAGAATTTGCACTCGCAATAGATAAATCTGCATCGCCGGCGCTTGTAAAGATAGCTTGCTTACTCGTATCCGACCAATCAAAAACCCAACCCGCTTCTGTGCCAAGCCCGCTCGAAGAACCTGCTGCTAAAATTCCTACATTCCAGCCAACACCATCCGCATCATAATAAGAGTAAACATTCACTTCGTTTGCGCTACCCCAAGCAGAATTTCCATCTTGCACATAATCAATCACATACGTTCCAGTAGTTGTTCCAGCTGCAGTTGAATTATTAAAGGTTTGTCCTGAAGTATATCCTGCGCCACCTGAGACATCTGCCTTATTTACATAACCATAACCGTAATACACATCGCCCCCCGAAGTATAAGTAAAGTGAAAACTGTAATACTGCAAAGTACTCACTGAATTAGTAAAGTCAGCTTCCGTGGTGGGCGTAAAAACACTACTTTGATTATTGTAATTTACAACACTGCCTGATTCGGAACCAAGCCCACTAATACCGGCAATCCAATTGTTACAAGTGCCACCGCTTGAAGAAGTACTTATAGTGCCTGAAGCGGATGAGGTGTAGTTAAATGTTGTGGCAGTAACGCTCGTAATTTGGAAGTACCCATTTAAACTTGAAGAGGACGTATCTTGAACATAAACATAATCACCAACAGCGTATCCATGATTGCCTGATGTGGTGATAGTCGCAGTGGTGCCACTGCGAGCAACATGAGTAATTGTTTTTTCAAGATGCACTTCAGTGTTGTAACCTGCACCTCCTACCCCCGTATCTGCATCGTAATATTGATATACAGACACTCTATTTAAAGTGCCCCATGTTGTCGCATATACATAATCAATCGTGTAGGTACCATTTTCACCTGTAATGGCAGTAGCTTGATCAGGTGTGATATTACCCACTGCATAAGTATTTGCAGCCGCGTAGCCATAGCCGTAATAAATATCACCTGACGTGTAAGTAAAATGGAATTGATAATATTGGAGTAGGTTAGCTGAAGAAAAGTCAGCTTCCGCAGAGGTCGTAAAGGAAGTATTCAAACCATCATAACTCGTTACCGACCCTGATTCAGAACCGAGTCCTCCGCTACCTGAACCACTCACCGTGTTGTTCCAACCAACGCCACCCACATCTGCATCGTAGTAGGAATAGATATTCACTTCACCGGCCGTACCATAAGTAGTGTCATACACCCAGTCAATGGTGTAAGT
>ENA-OUVC01001864-OUVC01001864.1-marine-metagenome-genome-assembly--contig:-NODE-1864-length-12152-cov-2.289524_pt1 | contig 12152 bp, 13 predicted proteins | sample MGYA00248622_ERZ508571 | MGnify/ENA primary metagenome ERZ508571 (study PRJEB26236, sample SAMN06267175) | marine metagenome | isolation source: Columbia River Estuary | place: USA:Columbia River... | reverse complement strand
AGTTGATGCAACAAGAGAGACAGTGCGCTCCACGGGTCTGCCTGGTTGCTACATCCGCCCCATCGTGTATTACGGATACGGAGAAATGGGCCTGAATACGTTGCCGTGCTCAGTTGATGTGGCCATTGCTTGCTGGCCATGGGGTGCATACCTTGGCGAAGAAGCTCTCACCAAAGGCGTGCGCATGAAGATTTCTTCGTGGAAGCGCCTTGATCACAACATGTTGCCACCTGCTGCAAAGACAGTGGCCAACTATGCCAACTCGTCGCTTGCCAAAGTAGAAGCTCTGCGTGCTGGATACGACGAAGCGATTCTTTTGAATAACGAAGGACTTGTGAGCGAGTGCACCGGCGAGAATCTCTTCGTTGTTCGAAACGGCAAAGTCATCACGCCGCCGTTGTCTGCAGGCGCACTTGAAGGCATTACACAATGGAGTGTTATCAAGATCCTGGAAGACCTGGGCTACGAAGTAATCAAGGGTGACCTTGCTCGCTCAGATCTCTACATCGCTGAAGAAATTTTCTGTGTGGGCACAGCTGCCGAAGTCAGTGCCATCAACTCGGTGGATGATCGCAGTGTTCCTTGCCCCGGACCCATCACGCTGAAAGTGGCTGAGATTTATGGCAAGGCCGTTCGCGGTCAACTTCCGCAGTACAAGAACTGGTGCGAATTGGCCTAGACGGGCTTGAAATTGGCCGAGTCAGGCCTGAAATTGGCCTAGACAGGCCTGAAATTGGCCTAGACAGTCCTGAAATCTGCGGCCACTGGATGTTCGCCTCCGGCAGAAAGTTCTGTTACTTTTAGGAAAGTTCACCACATCGGTGGGCTTCCTAAAAGGGGGAAAGATGGACGTAACAGTTCTGAAAGACGCAGACCTCAATCAACTTGTATACAACGCACTTTCATTCGGCACTGCCGTAATGCTTGGCGCATTCGTATATTTCTTGACTCAGATCAAAAGCGTTGCAAAGCAATTCCAAAGCGGCGTTGCAGTATCGGCAGTAGTTGTTGGAATCGCTGGATACCACTACTACAGAATGTGGAGCGGCTGGGCAGAAGGCTCAATGAACGAGGGTTATCGTTACGCCGACTGGTTGATCACCGTTCCATTGCTTGTCATTGAACTTCTCATCGTTCTTGGTGTTACCAAAGATCGTCGCAAGAAGTTGATGACCACATTGGTTCCAGCAACCGTCTTGATGATTGGACTTGGATACCCAGGTGAAGTATCAGACGTCGACAGCACGAAGTGGACTTTCTGGATTCTGTCAATGTTGCCATTCCTGTACATCTTGTTCACATTGAGTGGAGAACTAAAGGCTGCAGGATCTCGCGAAACCGGCGAAGTTTCAGGGGCAATTAAGAGCGCCACCACAGTGTTGTTGGTGACATGGTTGGTCTATCCAATCGCCTACTTGTTCCCAGTTATTTTCGACGTAACCGATGGCATCGAAGCAACTCGTCAAATTGGATACACAATTGCTGACATCACAGCCAAGGGTCTATTTGGACTCATGATCTTGAATATTGCTAAGGCTCGCTCAGGCGATTCGCACTAATCACAATTCACCTAAAACGGAAGGGCGCGGTCAGCAATGATCGCGCCCTTTTGTTTTTGAAACCTGTTACTGTCAATGCATGAAACCAAAACTGATTTTGCAAGTCTCTGTTCTTGTCGCTGCTGCAGCAAGCCTTGCGCTCAGCATCTCTCTCTACTTCTCAGGTGATGCAGATGTTGACAAACTGAACGGAATTTACGTCGGAGTCTGGGTGCCTTCCATTCTGAGCTTGGGCGCTTTTCTCATTGCTGGTCGGGAGAAGTAAATGTCTGAGGGAGTTCTTTTCTCATTTGGTGCAGTCATCTTCATCATCGTCTTCACTGGTGCCACCTTGTTTGGTATGGCAACCATGAAAGAGATCCAGGACCGCGACATCTGATCGCGAATTGCAACTAAGGCTCAACGTTGATGTCGCCTTCTGTTGCTCTCATTACAGGTGCGTCGTCCGGCATCGGCCGAGAGTTTGCTCTCCATTACGCACGCCTCGGATTTCATATATGTATGGTCGGGCAAAACTCGCTTGACCTTCAGAATGTGTCGCGAGAGATTGAAGAAGTCGGGTCAACAAGCAATTCGGTGTTAGCAGACCTTTCTAATACCCACGGGATTCTCCAAGTTCTCGATGAATGCAACAATCCAGACGTTCTTGTTGCTAACGCTGGAATCACCATGGCTGGTCGTGCAGGAACTGCGTCATGGAAAGTTTTAGAAAAGATGAGTTTTCTCTTGGGAACTGGTGTGGCGCAGTTGATCGAAGGTGTTGTTCCCTCCATGGTGCGCAAAGGTGAGGGGACAATCATTGTGGTGTCGAGTATCGCGTCGCTCATAGACATGCCAAATTCTGCTGTGTACGCAGCGTCGAAATCTTTTGCTACGCGGTACGCATCGAGCCTCGCGCGCGAGGTGAGACATGCTGGGGTGCGCGTTACTGCGGTATGCCCTGGGTATGTGCATACAAATCTTCATGAACGTGCGGGATTAGGCCATCTAGAGAAACGAGTTCCACGATGGCTCTGGGTTGATGCATCCACCGTGGTTCGAACGGCGGTATCGGGAGCTCGCAAAGGAAAGCCAGTCGTGGTTCCTGGGCTTGTGTATCGGGTCTCCTTGCCATTTCTGAACTGGTCCTTGGCGCAGACCGTCTGGGCGCGCTTAACTCGGCGTGGTAGAGGCCGTAAGGCCTATAACAGATAGGCAGTTATCCACAGATATTCTGAGGGTATGCAGCGGATTGCGTTGTTTTCCACAGATTTGCCCACAGGGGTTGACGAAGTGCTGTGGACAGGCGAGACTGAAGCCATGTTGAACGCACGCACCTCTGGACGCCCTTGTGGCGCAGTTGCAGCCATCATCATTATTCTTTAGCGCACGCCGGCCTCCGACGTGCGCGTTCCCGCCGCCTACAGGGCGGCTTTTTCATTTCCCACATTCCGTTTAGTTGACCCCAAAGAAGAAATCATGAACACACAATCCGCTCCCGAACTAGTTGAAGCATTCGACACCACCTTGCGTGACGGCATGCAAGTAGAAGGCGTCTCAGCCACTGTTGAAGACAAGCTCCGTATTGCCGAACAATTGGATTATCTCGGCGTGCAATTCATTGAAGGTGGCTGGCCAGGTGCCAACCCGAAAGATATTGAATTCTTTGCACGCGCTGCCACAGAACTGAAGTTCAAGCATTCAACTTTGGTGGCTTTTGGTTCGACGCGTCGTCCTAAAGGAAAAGTGGATGACGATGCAACACTGCGCAACTTGCTCGACGCCAATACATCTGCTGTGTGCATTGTCGCAAAGTCATGGGACTATCACGTCACCGATGCATTGCAGACAACTCTCGAAGAGGGCGCACTCATGGTTGCTGATTCTGTGGAGTTCTTGCATGGCAATGGCCGTCAAGTCATGGTCGATCTTGAACACTTCTTTGATGGATATAAAAACAATCCGGAATTTGCAATGCGTGTTGTTGAAGCCGCAGTAATGAAGGGCGCAACACACTTGGTGATGTGCGACACCAATGGTGGTTCGCTTCCGCATGAAGTTGCAGAAATCGTTACGAAGGTGAAGGCGTTTGTAGGTAATGATGCAACGCTTGGAATCCACTGCCATGACGACACTGGTTGTGCAGTCGCCAACAGCATGGCTGCCGTTATGGCTGGGGTACGACACGTGCAAGGAACTTTGAATGGTCTTGGCGAGCGAACCGGCAATACGAACCTCACCACAGTGATTCCAAACCTTGAGTTAAAGATGGGATTCCGTTGCCTTCCTGAAGGAAACCTTGACCGTCTCACTGCAGTTAGCAACCACGTTGCAGAAGTTTTGAATAGGCCACTGAACCCGCAGGCCCCTTACGTGGGTTCTTCTGCGTTTGCACACAAAGCAGGGTTGCATGTTTCGGCAATCAAGCGTGCGAAAGATGCGTATGAGCATGTTGACCCTGTTGTAGTGGGAAATGGCACCCGATTTGTTGTGAGCGAAATGGCAGGCCGTGCAACCATCGAAGTGAAAGCTGAAGAATTGGGATTGTCTCTTGATGGTCCTGCAGTGAATTCAGTGATCGATGACCTCAAACGTCTCGAGCACGAAGGTTTCCATTTTGAAGCAGCCGATGCGTCTCTTGAATTGTTGATGCGTCGCGCCTCAGGGTGGAAGCAAGAAGCGTTCAACGTGGAATCCATGCGAGTGATCACCGACGAATCTGCTGATGGCACTTTCACGACCGAAGCAACCGTCAAGGTGTGGGTGGGCGATGATCGTTTTGTGGAAACAGCCGAAGGCAATGGCCCCGTAAACGCCATCGACGCCGCACTGCGTGCAGCGTTGCTCTCGCGGTATCCAGAACTTTCCAAAGTTCACCTCACGGACTACAAAGTGCGCATCTTGGACGGCGCCACCGCAACTGGTGCTGTCACTCGTGTGCTCATCGACGCCACAAATGGCGATCGTTCGTGGACCACAATCGGTGTGTCTGCCAACATCATCGAGGCCTCATGGCGAGCCCTTGAAGAATCCCTGGTGTACGGGCTGCTTCATTCGGCATAACACCGTGCGCTCGGCGTAGAGTTTTTACCTATGTCAGCTCCTCGCTTTGCCCCAGTACCTCCCGTTGAAACGGTGAGGTCGTACGAATCTCCCGATTTCTCGCCGGCCGGTTGGTCGCCAGGGCGTCCTGGAGAGATTGAAGGTCGTCAACCAACAGGTGAGCGCCTCGGATATCAAGGTCCAGATCACGGCTACATCATCACTTTGGCCAAGCGTGCCGAAACACGTATTCGTGTTACGGCTGGCGAGCACAAAGAAGATGCGTTACGCGGATGCTCACTGATTGCATTGCGTCGTGCTTCATTGTTTGGTCGCGCACCCATGGTGCACGACCTCAACCTTGCACTTGCCATGTGGGGTTTTCTCTCCGACTCTCCACCGAGTGACTTGGTATCTGTTCGTAAAGAACTATTTCATGGTGTGGGAAATGCTGTGCACCATTACAAAGAAGGCCGCGATATTGCCGACATGATTCCTGAATCAACTCTGCGTATGTCGCCTGAAGATGTGATTTCACAATTCGCTACTCAGTGGCGTGTACTAACGGGGTTTGCACAATGACTATTTACTCAGCACCACTTGCCGACATCAATTTCGTTCTAGAGAAGTTCTGTCGTCTTAACGACATCACCTCTTTGCCGCATTTCGCAAACGTCGATACTTCGGTTGTGGGTGAGATGCTTTCTGAAGCAGCTCGTTTCTTTGAGAATCAATTCGCTCCACTGAACTCAGTTGGCGACAAAGTGGGTAGTCACCGCAATGCTGATGGCTCGGTCACCACTCCGCCAGGTTTCAAAGAGGCATATCAGGCATATGTCGAAGCTGGTTGGGGAGCAGTTGGTTTCGATCCTGGCTTGGGCGGCGGTGGATTTCCATGGGTTGTCAATATCGCCATTCAGGAAATTATGAACTCAGCCAATATGGCTCTCGCTATGGCGCCGTTGCTGACGCAAGGTGCAATCGACGCAATCATGCATCACGGCGATGAAGTGCAACGCATGACGTATCTGCCAAAGATGATCTCTGGCGAGTGGACAGGCACGATGAACCTCACCGAGCCTGATGCTGGTTCCGATGTTGGTGCTGTGCGCACGAAGGCTGTGAAGAACGCCGACGGTACATACTCAATCTCTGGCACAAAGATCTACATCACCTTTGGTGAACACGACATGGCCGACAACATCATTCACTTGGTGCTCGCGCGTACTCCCGATGCGCCAGCAGGAACAAAAGGCATCTCGTGCTTCATTGTTCCGAAGTTCCTTCTCAATGCAGACGGCTCACTCGGCGAACGCAATGATGTCAATTGTGTTTCCATCGAGCACAAGCTCGGCATCAAGGCAAGCCCCACATGTGTGTTGTCGTTTGGTGATAATGGCGGTGCAATCGGGTATCTCATCGGCGAAGAAAATCACGGCATGTCGTACATGTTCACCATGATGAACCAAGCTCGCATCGGTGTTGGTCTCGAAGGTCTGTCTGTTGCAGAACGCGCGTATCAACAGGCACTCGATTACGCAGTAGTGCGTCGCCAGGGGCGTGCGCCAGGTGCACCAGCAGGTGAATCGTCGCCAATCATCGATCATCCAGATGTGAAGCGCATGTTGGTGACCATGAAGTCAACTATTGAAGCTCTGCGTCGACTCATTTATTGGAATGCCGGATGTCTCGACACTGCTGCGCATCACCCCGATGCTGCAGAGCGTGAAAAAGCTTCCGACATGGCAGCTCTACTCACACCATTGTCAAAGGGCTGGGGAACAGACATGGCAGTGGAACTCACTGGTATTGCAGTGCAGATTCATGGCGGTATGGGTTTCATTGAAGAGACCGGTGTTGCACAGCATTATCGCGATGCCCGCATCACCACCATCTACGAAGGTACGAACGGCATTCAGGCAATGGATCTCGTTGGTCGCAAGTTGGGCATGAAAGGCGGCGCAGTCGTCGCCGGCTTGTTCGACGAAATTGCTGCAATCGATTCGCGTCTTTCCAAGCATTCGCAGTTGTCTGAAACCGCCGAGTCATTGATGAGCGCATTGAAGGCAACACGAACCACGACGCAGTGGTTGCTCGAGCGTGGCAAAGATCAGGTAGCAGTTCTCTCTGGTGCAACGCCATATCTACGCCAGTTGTCCACGCTTGTTGGTGGCTACGTGTTAGCTGAATCAGCACTCTTAGTTCTTGAAGCAACAGACATCGACGCAGAAACAGTTGCTGCCAAAGTGGCGACAGCGCGGTTCTTCTGTGAACAACTACTTCCTGCTGTTCACGGCATTGGTGCATCAATCACTGGCGATGGTGCGCTTCTCATGGGCTTTACCCATGAATCGTTGAAGCGCTAATTAGTCAGAACTAGTTACAAGTCAATTGCGTGGTCGCGTAACGCGTCCATGTCGCAAAACTCTGTAGCAGCCATGTGGGTGCTGTGTAATTTTACCTGAGGTGCTTTTCCTGCTTCGTAGGCCTCTTGCCAACGTGGTGCACACAGACACCATTGGTCTCCGGCTTTCAAACCAGCAAAGCCGTATTGAGGCATTGGGGTAGACAAATCATTTCCCGCATCTTTTGAGAATGCAAGAAACTCATCCGTCATGATTGCGCACACTGCATGGACGCCAGTGTCGTCGCCACCTACTTCACAGCAGCCAGTGCGGTAATAACCCGTAAGAGGAGACGTGCAACATGTTTGCAAGCGTTCTCCGAGAACATTCAGCTGATCGGTCTGTGTAAAGCCATCCATGAAATCAACCTAGCCCTCACGAGGCTCCACGCCTGTCGCCACTAACCTGAAGATGTATGACTAATGTCCCTCGCTATCGCTTCGCTCCCTCGCCCACAGGGTTCTTCCATGTGGGCGGAGCACGCACTGCCTTATACAACTGGGCGCTGGCATTACGCACCGGCGGCACTTTCGTATTGCGGATTGAAGATACCGACGAGTCCCGTAACAGTCCAGAGTGGACACAGGGCATTATCGATGCACTCTCATGGTTGGGAATTGATTCATCTCATCCTCAATTCGAAGGTCCTTATTTTCAAAGCCAGAATGCGGCACTGCATGTGGCAGCAGCACACAAACTTTTCGAACAGGGCAATGCGTATTGGTGTGATCTTTCGCCAGAACAAATTCAGGCGCGATCAAAAGAAACTGGCAAGCAGGGCTACGACGGATATTCGCGCGATCGCGGCCTAACCGGTGGCCCTGGTCAGGTATTGCGATTCCGGGTTCCCGCTGGTTCCACCGTGGTGCACGACCTTGTGCGCGGTGAAGTGGAATTTGCAAACGAAACGATTGAAGATTTTGTGTTGCTGCGTAGCAATGGAAGTCCAATGTTCCTATTGGCCAATGTGGTGGACGACATTGAGATGAAAGTGTCCAACGTTGTACGAGCCGAAGAGCATCTTCCGAACACTCCAAAGCAGCAGATGTTGTGGGATGCATTGGGACATACGCCACCACAGTGGGCTCACGTGCCAGTGCTGGTAAACGAGCAGCGAAAGAAGTTGTCGAAGCGCCGAGACAAAGTGGCGTTAGAGCAGTATCGCGAAGAGGGAATTTTGCCCGATGCAATGGTGAACTACCTCATGACACTTGGTTGGGCTCCTGCTGGAGACACCGAAATAGTTCCGTGGTCTTCCATGGTGGAAGAGTTCCGTTTGGAAGATGTCAACCATTCGCCAGCATTTTTCGACATCAAGAAGTTGGCGTCGTTCAATGGTGATTACATTCGAGCATTGTCATTGTCTGATTTTGTCGCGGCTTCATTACCGGTGCTTGCTGCTACAGAGGCTTGGCCCACGAGCAGATTTTCTGCAGAGGTGTACGAGAAGATTGCGCCACTGGTACAAACACGAGTGGTCACTATGTCTGAAGTTCCCGCCATGGTTGATTTTCTCTTTCTCGAAGATCCAGCAATTGACCAAGCCGCGTGGGACAAAACAATGTCAGCAGATTTTGCGCGCGAGGTGCTGTCGCACTGTGCGGCCGAATTCGCCACATGTGAGTGGAATCATGATGCGCTAAAGGTGATTCTTGAATCATGGACAGAGGCGCATGGTCTGAAACTGGGTAAGACACAGGCTCCAATACGTGTTGCAATGACAGGCCGCACTGTTGGTCCACCATTGTTTGAAAGTATTGAAATTCTTGGCCGCGATGAAACAGTTCGCCGTTTACAGAATTCAATCACGCGACTTGGGTAAGTGCCAGTGAAAATTGTTGTGCGTTCTATAACGCGCATTGCGTCTGCGCTGGCAGTATCTCTTTTTCTCTATTTGGTCGTAGTCGCAGTTTCGTATCGAGCATCGTGGTCACATGACAGCAATAGTTCTGCTGATGTCATTGTTGTAATGGGTGCAGCACAATACGACGGGGTGCCTTCGAACTTATTAGAGATGCGTTTGCAGCAGGGTCTTGATCTGTGGAAAGAAGGCCGTGCACCACTGATTGCGCTAACAGGTGGCAAGCAAAGCGGGGATCGATTCACTGAGGCCGCAGCCGGGAGGCGTTGGCTTGTAGACAGAGGGGTACCAGCCAACGCAATAGTGAGTGAAGACGTGGGCCAGTCAACATGGGAGTCGTTATCGCAGCTTGCACCCGTACTTCGAGAGAAGAATGTTGAGACTGCAATTGTGGTGAGCAGCTATTGGCATGTGCAGCGAGCCGAACTAATTCTGCGTCAACTTGATTTCGCAGCCGTAGCGTCGCCAGTTTCGGGAGACAGCGACTCTCTCACGTGGAATACAAAAGCAACGGGAGAACTACTAGGGATTTCATTTGGTCGCTTGATGGGTTTTGACACCCTCTACTCAATTACGGGTTGAGCGTCTAGTATTTACCCGTGACCAAATCAGCATCTGCGACAACCACAAAAGTAAAGAAAGAATCAACACGTGACGTTTTGATTCGTACCGCTGTCGCAATGATCGATGAGTTCGGTGAACCACATCTTCGTCTAGAAGTTGTTCTAGAGCGTTCGGGGGCATCGGTCAGTTCGCTGTATCACTATTTTGGAAATCTCGATGGTCTACTCCGTGCAGCAAACATTGCACGCTTCAACAGGTATGCGTTTGCTGATATTGAATATCTCCGCCGACGAACTGAAGAGACTAAATCTAAAGATGATTTTCGGATGTTGGCTAACCAAGTTCTCGACACTCTCTACAACGAAGATCGTCGACTTCACAGACTTCACCGACTCGATACGGTTCATCATGCTTCAGGTAGTACCGAGTTTTCGTCTGAGATTGGTGCGCTGCATAAATCTGCAATTGAGCAATTCGCTGAGGCTTTAGATGTAGCTAAAGCAAAAGGCTTCATCAATAAGGAAGTTGACACCAATGGATTTGCGGCATGGTTCTTGGGAAACAGTTTTGCCCGCGGATTGCTTGATATCGCCGACGACAGCGACGTATCAGCATCATGGCTTGCAACACATAGGGCGGCCTGTTTTCACCTTCTCGGTTTGTAATTTGACTGTGGAAGTTGCCCGTCGCGAACGATAAAGTAGGGGTCGCACTGGGGAATGGTGTAATTGGCAACACAGCAGTTTCTGGAACTGTTATTCAGGGTTCGAGTCCTTGTTCCCCAACCAAATGGACGTTGACATCAACTCCCTAGAGACGGTTTCATACCGTGTCGAGAATCCCGGCGATCAGGGCATCGCCGTTATTTCGCTGAATCGTGACAGCAAGCGCAATGCGCAAAACAACCGTATGACGTACGAACTCAATGCGTGCTATGACGCTGCCGCACGAGACGCTCGCGTCAAAGTCATTGTGTTGCGTGCCGAAGGGAAGCACTTCTCAGCCGGACACGACTTACGTGATCAATCTGACCACCGTGATTTCCCTCAAGTCTTCCCACAGTCTGGTTTTACCGGCGAGGGTCAAGAAGGAATGATGGCGCATGAAGAAGAGGTGTACTTCAACATGTGCTGGCGTTGGCGCAATATTCCAAAGCCGGTCATTGCCGCTGCCGCCATCGATGATGTCATCACCATCCATGCCGTAAATGGTATCCTGTCCATCGCTTGGCAGACCGCCCATCACCCCGGCCGAAAAAAGGCTGGGGATCATCGTGTCATTGCCGCCGCTTCCTGTGATATTTCGCATCTTGTTTTTCCCTTTCAGGAAAGATTTGAGGTTTGCAGGGGGGCTTGCTGTTCCATGAAAGAAAGCGGCCCTTCAGACGCGATCAGCAATTTCAGCGTTGCTGAAGCGGCTTGCCATGAAGGTGGCGCCAAGCTCTGCGCGCCCCATTCCGGTTGCTCTGGACCATGGTTTGAAAGTGCCGTCTTGGCACGAATGCAAGATTTGGTTTGGCGCAGGAAACAACCCGCGTTGTTTTTGTGCTGCCTAGATGAAGCACCAGCCAGAGCTTTCTGACGAACAGTGTCGCAGTCATTCTCAATGCGGATTTCCGCCATGATGCTTCCCCGAAAACTGGAGGCTTCCAGCTAATAAAGAAGAATTTATTCTGAAATGATTGCCAAAAGTATAAGACTTTATATCGCGTGAAAATTTTGATGAAGACTAGGTTTTGCGAAAAATGCGGACAAAAAATAAACCTGTGGTTGAGGGGGTTTTGGTGTAGTTTTCTAACCCACTGGCGCGCAGCATTGATTGCTTCCACCCAACATATCACCGTGCCGATACTGGATCGTCATATGCCCAATGGAATTTTGCCGCAGCACGATGTGGCGCGCTGCAAGGCCCCTCAGGTTTTGTGCGGGTGTATTTAATGTGCAGCCAGGCGCTATCGCTTGGGTTGAAAAGGCTTTAGCGCAACAAAACCCCATGCTGGCGCAGAAAGCCAAGCAAGGGCAGCAAAGGCAGACCCAATATCGCCGGCTGATCGCCTTCAATCCGGTCAAATAATTGCGCGCCATGGCCTTCCAGCCGATAGGCGCCAACGGAAGAAAGCAGCGCTTCACCTTCCGCGGCCAGATAGGCTTCAAGGAATTCATCAGAAAAATCACGCATCGTCATGCGCGGCTTGGCCACATGCTGCCAGATACGCTGCCCACCGCGGTGGCAAACCAGCGCCGTGACCAATTCATGCGCCCGCCCGCGTAAGCGCTGCAAATGCGAACGCGCCGCGGCCATATCGGGTGGCTTGTCGAACCAGGCGCCTTCGCACACCAGCAATTGATCCGCGCCAATCACCAAGGCATCAGGCGCCCGCGCCGCAACGCGTTCGGCCTTGGCATCGGCCAGCAGCAGCGCGGCATCTTCGGGCGTAAGCCCCTCAGCCTGGGCGGCTTCCTTGATGGCGGCTTCATCCACACCAGCGACGCGGATTTCAAAACGCAGGCCGGCACCTTCCAACACCGCACGCCGAGCAGTTGAAGCAGAAGCAAGAATAAGCGCCGGCGTCGCCGCCTGGATCACTGGCGCGCTTCCGAACGCAGGCCAAGGGCGGCTTCCTCGCTCGCTGCCGCCGCAAGATAGGCAGCATAGGCAGGGCCATCACGTAAATCCTCGGTCATGCCAAGCCGCGTCATAACTGTTTTCACGGATGGCGCGCGCAGCGCCGTTGTAAAGGCG